>Ga0105105_10000408_pt1 | contig 19715 bp, 15 predicted proteins | sample PPLLaktember2015_4_FD_79108 | JGI IMG/M metagenome (GOLD analysis project Ga0105105, IMG submission 79108) | Freshwater sediment microbial communities from Prairie Pothole Lake near Jamestown, North Dakota, USA - PPLs Lake P8 Core (1) Depth... | ecosystem: Environmental > Aquatic > Freshwater >...
TATGAACACGACATCGCGAAAACGCTCTCTCGTCGGGCTGGCCGGCACGGGTCTGCTGATGGCGGCGCTGCTGTCCGGCTGCTCGTCGCTGACGGCGCAGAACCCTTCCGGCAGCCTGAGGCCGGTGAACGCGGTCGCCGAGGCCGATGGCCGGGTCATGCTCAAGGGGGCCGACGTGGTGGCCTACTTCACCCAGGGCAAGTACGTGCAGGGCAGCCCGCAGTTCAGCAGCCGCTACCAGGAGATCACCTTCCGGTTCGCGAGTGCCGAGCACAAGGCGCTGTTCGACGCGGCCCCGCAGAAGTACCTGCCTCAGTTCGGCGGGTACTGCGCCAACGGCATCGTCTACGCCATCCCCTGGGGCGGCGACGCCGACAGCTGGCGCATCGTCGACGGCAAGCTCTACATCTTCGGCGGCCAGGGCAGCAAGGACGGCTTCGAGCTGGACCTGCCGGGCAACATCAAGCTCGCCGACCAGTACTGGACGAGCGAAGTGGCCGGCAGCAACAGCTTCCTGCAACGCGGCAAGAGGCTGGTCTTCAAGGTGCCGCACTACAAGAGCGGCGAGGAACTGGCCCGGGACGTGGCGACGGCTCGGGCCAGGAAGGCTCAAGGTGGATAACCCAGCGCCGGCTGCCCGACGCCTTCGGCCGCACGCCAGCCCGGCGGCTTGACGAACAGGTTGAGCCACATGCTGCCCGGGTCGTAGTCCGGATAGCGTTCGCCCGGGTGACGGGACTGCCACGCCGCCCGGATCTGCCCGCCTGTCTTGTAGTGCGGCACCTTGTTCGCATAGGCCGCGAGCGAGGCCACGCGCCAGCCGGTGTCGCGGATGTCGGGCCAGTGCGCATCGGCATGCCCGACGTTCCAGGCCGGGTCCAGCTGCCAGGCCGTTCGGCCGAGGACGTCGCCGAAGATGAACAGTCGCCCCTGGTACACGGCCCACGCCGTCGGGTCGCTGCCGAGCTTGATGGCATACGCCGCGCCGCTCGCGCAGAATCCACCATACTGGGGCTCGTATCGCTCGGGGTCGGCGACGAACAGGGCCCGGTGTTCGGCCGTGGCGAAGTAGTAGGTGCGCTGGGGCAGGTCCACGCTGAAGGCCGGGTCGCCGCGCGCCGGCCGGCCCTGCGTCACGTAGGCCACCGGGTCGTGGCCCAGCAGCATCACCGGCCGGCCCTGGCCGTCCTGCACGGTGGCCCAGGGCGTGCCGCAGCCTTGAAGTCCCAGCAGCAGCCACAGCCCCGTCACACCCAGCAGTCGCCGCCATCCCCTGTGTCGCATGCCATCTCCTCGCTGCCCACCAGAATGCGTTGTGCCACAGATCGGCGGCGGCCGCATGCCGGTGGCGCGGGTCCGGCGCCGGCTGCTGGGGCTGGGCGCGCTGAGTCTCGCGGGGTGCGGCGTGGGCGGGGGGCGCGATCATGACGGCGCCGAGGCCCCGGCGGCACGACCGCTGCAGACACGGCCGACGGTGGCCTGGGTGTTCGGCACGGGCGGTCCGCGCGGCTTCGTCCACATCGGCGTGATCCAGGCCCTGCAGCAGCTTCGGCTGCAGCCCGACGTGATCGTCGGTGCGTCGGCCGGCGCGCTGGCCGGCACGCTCTGCGCGGGGGGCCTGACGGCCGAGGCGCTTCGCCGCCTGGCACTGGACACGCCCCCCTGGGCACTGATGGGCTGGAATCCGATCACCCCGACGCGACTCGACGGCGACCCGCTGGCGCAGTTCGTGAACCGGCAGCTCGACGGCCGGCCGCTGCAGGCCCTGCCCACGCCGATGGTCTGCGCGGTGCAGCGGCTGCGCGACGGGTCGGTCGTCGGCTTCAGCCACGGCGACGCCGGCGTGGCGGTGCAGGCCTCGTCGGCGATCGAGGGACGCATCGCGCCGGTTCGCATCCGCGGCGAGCTCTATGCGGACGCCGACCTGGTGATGCCGCTGCCGGTCCGCCTGGCACGCCAGCTCGGTGCGGTGCGCGTGCTGGCCGTGGACGCCTCGGCGCACGAGGAGCGCGCGCCGCCCAGCGCTCAGAGCTACCGCGAGGCCGACCTGCGCAAGCGCGCGCTCACCCGCCCCGATGCCGACGCGGCCGACCTGGTGCTGCACCCCGATCTGGGCTACTGGGCCGGCGTCGACCGCGCCTACCGGGAGCGCCTGATCGAGACCGGCTACCGCGACACGCTGGCCCAGGCCGAGGCGCTGCGCGCCCTGCATCGGCGAAGCTGAGGCGCGCCCGGCGGCGGTCGACCGCGGGGACGGCGTACAGTCGGACCGGAGGGCGTCGACATCCGCGCCCCATGGCGATGTGCCCCGACCCACGGACGGCCCGCCGCTCGCCACCCGAAGGACGACCCCGACCATGATCCGCCTGCACCTCACGATGGCGCTCGACTACGAGGTCGCGGAGCCCGGCTGCGACTTCGTCTTCAACATCCATGCGGCGCACACGCAGCGCCAGCGCGTGCTCACCGAGACGCTGGACCTGAGCCAGCCGCTGCAGCCCCGCGTGGAGGCCGACCCGACGACGGGCAACCGCTATCTGCGCATCCAGGCGCGGCCGGGCCCGCTGAAGGTCTCGTACGACGCCACGGTCGACCTGCAGCATCACCTGGCGGATCCGCGCGAGATCCCCGAGATCCCGGTCGCGGCGCTGCCGCTGCACGTGCTCGGCTACGTCTATCCGAGCCGCTACTGCCAGTCGGATCGGCTGCTGCGTTTCGCGATGCGCGAGTTCGGGCACCTTCGGCAGGGCTACGGACGGGTGCAGGCGATCCGCGACTGGGTCCTCGAACACACGACCTTCACGTCGAACTCGTCGACGTCGAACACCTCGGCCGTCGACACGCTGCTGGAGACGGTGGGGGTGTGCCGAGACTTCGCGCACCTGATGATCGCGCTCTGCCGCGCCGTCAACATCCCGGCCCGCTTCACGACCGGCATCGACTACGGCGCCGACCCGGCACTCGGCCCGTCCGACTTCCATGCCTACGTGGAGGTGTACCTCGGTCACCGCTGGTACCTGTTCGACCCGTCGGGGACGGCGATCCCGATGGGGTTCGTGCGCTTCGGCACCGGTCGCGACGCGGCCGACGTGGCCTTCGCGACGATCTTCGGCAGCGTCGTGACCAGCGCGCCCCGGATCGCGATCGAGGCGGTGGTGAACGGGGACGGGACGCTGATCACGCCGCATCACTGCGCGCACGCGCTCTCGACCGACGGCTAGGACTCGCGGCGGGCGGTCGCGTCGGGTGCGTCGGGTGCGTCGGCGCAGGGTCCGCCGCGGATTCAGCCTCGCAGTGTCGCGCCCTGCAGCACCGCGGCGTTCACGTTCGCATGCGGCTGCGAGGTGCCGGGCACGTCGAACGTGACACGGTGGTTCACCCGCCGGTGCGGCCAGTAATCGGCGTTCGCGTAGTGCTGGGTCGAGCGGTTGTCCCAGACCGCGAGGCCGTGGGCCTGCCACTCGTGCTGCACGGTGAACTCGGGGCGGCGGATCCAGCTCGACAGGAAGGCGAGCATCGCGCGGCTCTCGCGCTTGTCGATGCCGTCGAGACACTTGGTGAACGAGTCGTTGACGTAGAGGCACCGGCGACCGGAATCGGGGTGCACGAGCACCACCGGATGCGAGACCGGCTTGTAGTGGCGGATCGCGTTGACCAGCGCCTCGTCGCCGCGAAGCCCGAGCGCGTCGCGGAATCCGCTGACCTCCCAGGTGTGGGTCGCGGTGAGGCCCTCGAGATAGGCCTGCATGCCGGGCGACAGCGCCTCGAAGGCCTTGCTGGTGCTGAGCCAGCAGGTGTTGCCGCCGTAGGGCGGGATCTCGGTGATCTGGATCACCGTCCCCATCGGCGGCCGCGCCTGCCAGGTGAGGTCGGTGTGCCACTGGTCGATCGACGGCGGGCGCTCGCGATCGGTGACGATCATCTCCATCGCCGGCATGGCTTCGTGGCGCTCGAAGAACGAGCCGCCCGAGACCGGGCCGAACACCTCGGCGAGCGCGACGTGCTGCGCGGGCGTCAGCACCTGGGGCCGGAAGAAGAGCACCTCGAAGTCGGCCAGTGCGCGGCGCAGCTCGACCCGCACGGGCTCGGCGAGCGGGCGGGTCAGGTCGACGCCGTCGATCCAGGCGGCGAAGTTCGGCAGGCGCGGTGTCGGGCGGATGTGCTCGTAGCGCCGTGCGATGTCGATCGGCACGGTCTCTCGGGGCGTCGTGGCCATCGCGATGTCTCCGGGGTCGTCGGGGGTACGTCGGGATACGTCGGGGGTGCGCCACTGTAGCCGCCCGCCGCGCGACCCGGGAGCCGCCGTTCCGCCGCCGCCCGGACGCGGGGCCGCGGGGCCGCGGGGACGTGGGGACTCAGGGACGCGGGGACGCCCGGTCAGCGCGTCGCCGCGACGGCCGGGACGCGCGACGCCCGCACGCCGACGAGGATGCCCGCGGTGACCAGCGCGAGTCCGGCCAGCAGGGTCGGGCCGAGCGGCTCGCCGAGCACGGCGACCGCGGTCAGCGCGGACAGGCCGGGCACCAGCGCGGTGAGCATGGTCGTGCGGACCGGGCCGAAGGTGCGCACCATCGTCGCGAAGGTGATGCCCGAGATCACCACCGAGCCGATGCCCTGCCAGACGGCCTGGAACAGGATCTCGGCGATCGGGGCCGAGGCCAGCCGGCTCTCGACGACGCCCGCGAGCGCCAGTGCCGCGTAGGTCGGCACGTAGGCGATCAGCGCGAACACGGTGATGGCGATGGTCGCCTCGACCGGGTCGAGCCGCTCGCGGCGCATCAGCACGGTGTAGGTCGACCAGCAGAACGACGCCGCCAGGAACAGCAGGTCGCCCTTCCACACGTCGCCACCGTCGAAGGCGCGCAGCAGCGACGCGCCGCCGACCAGCGCACCGCCCCCCAGGATCATCGCGAGCGCGAGCACGCGGCCCGGCACCAGCCGCTCGTGCAGCAGCACGACCGAGAGCACCGCGGTCCACAGCGGCAGCATCCCCGGCAGCAGCACCGACCCGTGGGCGGCCGGCGCGTGCACGAAGCCGGCGTACGCGAACACGCCGTAGCCGATGCCGCCGAACAGTCCGCAGACGAGCGTGACGCGCGCCCCGAGCGGCGAGACGCCGAGCCAGGACGCGGCGGTCCCGCCGGCGGCCCGCCGGCGCCGCACGATCCACCATCCCCAGGGCACCAGCACGAGCGCGGCGCCGAGGATCCGGCACAGCAGGATGTCCCAGGGGGTCAGGGAGCGGAGCGCCATCGCCCGGGCGACGACGATGAAGGCGGTCCAGATCGCGATCGTGGCCACCGCGGCCGCGATGCCGACCGCGCGAGGGTGCATGGGCATGGCCGGATTATCCTCCCGCCCCGCAGGCAGGCCGGAGCGGCCCCCGGAACAGGCCGGGAACCGGAACGCGGCCAGGCACCGGCCCGCCCTATCATCGCCGCTCCGAGACGCCCCACCCCTACGAGGAGACACCCCATGCCCCGCCTTCAGGACAAGGTCTGCATCGTCACCGGCGCCACCAGCGGCATCGGCCGCCGCACCGCCGAGGTGTTCGCCGCCGAGGGTGCGCACGTCGTCATCGCCGGCCGCCGCGAGGCCGAGGGCCGGGCGGTCGAGACCGCGATCGGCGCGCGCTGCGCGTTCGTGCGGACCGACGTGACCGACGAGGCGCAGGTGAAGGCGCTGATCGACTTCACGATGGCCCGCCACGGCCGCATCGACTGCCTGTTCAACAACGCCGGCGGTCCCGCGCCGGTCGGCGGCATCGAGACGATCCCGGTCGACGGGTTCGATGCGGCGATGGCCACGCTGCTGCGCTCGGTGATGCTCGGCATGAAGCACGTGGCGCCGATCATGAGCGCGCAGGGCCGGGGCAGCATCGTGAACAACGGCTCGATCGCGGGCAGCCGGGCCGGCTACTCGACCTCGATGATCTACTCGGCGGCGAAGGCCGCGGTGATCCACCTGACCCGCTGCGCGGCGATGCAGCTCGGCGAGCGCAACGTGCGCGTCAACACGATCTCGCCCGGCGGCATCGCGACCGGCATCTTCGGCAAGGCGCTGGGGCTGTCGGCCGAGCAGGCCGAGGCGAGCGCGGAAGCGGTGAAGGTCGGGCTCGCGAAGATGCAGCCGATCCCGCGCGCGGGTCTGGTCGACGACATCGCGATGGCCGCGGTCTTCCTGGCGAGCGACGAGTCGGGCTTCGTCAACGGCCACGACCTGGTGGTCGACGGCGGCGTCATCGGCGGCCGGATGTGGTCACCCCACCAGGAAGCGGTCCGCGGCATGCGCGCCGCCTTCGGCATCGATCACTGACCCGCCCGAAGGGCGCGGCTCTGAAGCCGTGAAGAAACCGTAGCGAGCAGGCCCGAGCCGGTGCCGAGGAGCGGAGCCGTCCTGGAGGACGGTGAGCACCGCAGGCGCCGGATCGGGACGCGCAGTAGGTTTATTCACGGCTTCAGGCGAGGCGGCCGGACTGGAAGTCGGCCACCGCCTCGCGGAGCTGCTCGACGGTGTTCATCACGAACGGGCCGTACTGCGCGATCGGCTCGCCGAGCGGGCGGCCGGCGATCAGCAGCGCGCGCGCCGGACCGATGGCGCGCAGCGCCACGCCGTCGCTGCCGGGCGCGTTCGACAGCACCGCCATGCGGCCCGACGCGACGCGCGTGCCCTCGACGTCCACCTCGCCGCGATAGACGTAGACGAACGCGTTGTGCGCGGGCGGCATCGCGTGCGCGAAGCGCGCGCCGTCCGGCAGCTCGAGATCGAGGTAGAGCGGCTCGGTGCCGGCTCGCGTGACCGCACCGTCGACGCCATGGCTGCGGCCGGCGATGGCGACCACCCTCGCGCCGTCGGGGGCGGTGAAGGCGGGCAGCTCGGCGGCGGTGAAGTCGCGGTACCAGGGCGGGCGCATCTTGTCGCTCGCGGGCAGGTTCAGCCAGAGCTGGAAGCCCTCCATCAGCCCTTCCGACTGCTCGGGCAGCTCGGAGTGGATCACGCCTCGGCCGGCGGTCATCCACTGCACGCCCCCGCCTTCGAGCAGGCCCTCGTTGCCGGCACTGTCGCGGTGCCGCATGCGGCCGGCGATCATGTAGGTGACAGTCTCGAAGCCGCGATGCGGATGGTCGGGAAACCCGGCGATCCAGTCGTCGGGGTCGTCGCTGCGGAAGTTGTCGAGCATCAGGAAGGGATCGAGCCGGCGCTGCAGCGGCTGGGTCAGCACGCGCAGCAGCTTCACGCCGGCGCCGTCCGAGGTCGGCTGGCCGGCCTCGAGGCGCTCGACGCGGCGGGGCCGCGCCACCTGCTCGGCGACGATGCGGTCGGTGACGTCCATGGGCGGGTTCCTTCTGCGGATTCGGTGAGGATCGAGGGCGGGACGGCGGGCTCGGGGCGGGTCGCGGCCGGATCGGGTCCGGACCGAGGGCCTGGATCGGAAGCCTGAAACGGGGGCCTGAAGCGGGCGCCTGAGACCGGAGCCTATCAGCGAGGACCCGGGCGGCCGGTGCCATCCCCCCTCGGTGTCGGGGTCCGGCCCGACCGGCCATCCGACCGACCCGCGGTCGGACCGGCGCCTGCCCGAAGCCGCTCCGCCCGGCCGCCGCGCATCGGGCCGCCGTGCCCGACCCACACATCGTGACGATTCGGTCACGATCTTCGACGCGGGGGCGAAGGTCGGCACCATGTCGAGACTGTGGCGTCGCCGCCGACGGACCGCGGCGACGGACCCGCCGGCACCAGCCCCCGGGCCGCCCGTCCGGCCTCCGGTGTCCTGGCGACACGATCGGACTAACCTTCGCGCGAAGCGGCACCACCCTCCGGCGCCGCGTCCGGACCCCATCGACGACCCGCCATGCGCAGACTGACCGCCCTTGCCTTCCTCGCCGCGACCGCGCTCGGCAGCGCACTCCAGGCTCCGATCGCCTCTGCCCAGGCGACGCCGGCCGGTGACCGGCTCGAGCGGATCCGGGCGGCCGGCGCGGTCCGGATCTGCATCTGGCCGGACTACTACGGGATCACCTTCCGGAACCCCAAGAGCGGCGAGCTCTCCGGGATCGACGAGACGCTGTCGCGCGAATTCGCCAAGGACCTGGGCGTCAAGCCGGTCTACGTCGACTCGAGCTTCGCGAACTTCGTGCAGGACCTGATCGGCGACCGCTGCGACGTCGCGATGTTCGGCGTCGGCATGCTGCCGGAACGCGCGGCCAAGGTGCGCTTCACGCAGCCCTACCTGCGCAGCGACATCTGGGCGGTGACCACCAAGACCCACCCGTCGGTGAAGTCGTGGGACGACATCGACAAGCCCGGACGCGTGGTGGCGGTGCAGGCGGGCACGTTCATGGAGCCGGTGATGAAGGCGGCCCTGAAGAACGCCGAGCTGCTGTCGGTGAAGCTGCCCGCGACCCGCGAGCGCGAGCTGCAGGCCGGCCGCGCCGACGTCTTCATGACCGACTACGCGTACAGCCGCCGCGTCGTGGACAACGCCGACTGGGCGAAGGTGATGCCGCCGGAGCGGCCGGTGCACCCGCTCAGCTACGGCTACGCGGTCGCGCCGGGCGACGACGCCTGGCTCGCCCGACTCGACCGGTTCGTCGCCGACGTCAAGAAGGACGGGCGTCTGCTGTCGGCCGCGCGCGCCTTCAAGCTGGAACCGATCGTCGTCCTGCAGTGATCCGGTCTCGGTGACGCCGCTCTCGCGCTTCTGGAGCTGGCCGCTGGTGCGGCTGGAACAGCTGATCCGGCTGGCCAGCCTCGTCTGCGCGCTGGTGGTGATCGGCGCGACGCTGTCCCATGCGCTGCAGCTGCGCGACGCCATCCAGGCTGCCGCCGAGAGCCGACTGCAGACCGTCGCGCGAGTGCTGGCGAAGGAGGTCAACCGATCGCTGCTGCAGACGCGGGGCCTGCTCGACCAGGTCGACGACGCGCTGCGCACCGAGGGGCCGACCCGCTCGCCCGCGCTCGATGCGCTGCTCGAATCGATGCCGCGCCAGCAGACCCTGCTGCGCGAGATCGCGGTCGTGGATCGGCGCGGCATCGTCATCGCGTCGTCGGAGCGCCGGCACGTCGGCCTCGACCTGTCGGGCCACGACTTCGCCAAGCTCGCCCGCGATGCGCGGCTGCACATCGGCCAGCCGAAGGCGGGCCGCACCTTCAGGACTGCCAGCGGCGAAGAAGGGCCCGAGCACGCCTTCGACGGCTTCCTCACGGTGTCGCGCACGACCGCCGAGCACCCCGAGCAGCCGCTCGTGGTGGCGGTGATCGGGGCCGACAGCCTGATCGGCGACCTGAAGTTCCTGTCCTCCGACGACGCGAACCTGATCACGGTGTACCGCTACGACGGCCGGCTGCTGGCCGCGAGCGAACGCGAGGCGCTGCGCCGCACCACGGCCCATCCGATCTTCACCGAGTTCCTCCCGGACCGCGAGAACGGCGGCTACGCCGACCGGCCCGGCGATGCGCGGATCTGGCGCGGCCACTTCGACACCACCGCCGACTTCCCCGTCGTGGTCGAGGTCCGTACGCCCCAGGCCGCGATCACCGAGCGCTGGGAGCGCGAACTGGTCGCGCCGTTCGTGATCCTGCTGGTCACGCTCGTGGCGGTGGCCCTCTACACGAGCATGACGGCCGGCGCGCTGCGCCAGCGGGCGCGCTCCGAGGAGCAGGCGGCCACGCAGGAACGCCGCCTGCGCAACATCCTCGACACGGCGGCCGACGGCATCGTCACGATCGACGGCCGCGGGATCGTGCGCGAGTACAACCGCGCGGCCGAGACGATCTTCGGCGTGCCGGCCGCCGAGGCCCTCGGCAAGCCGATGGCGACGCTGCTGCCCCACGAGCATGCGGACGCGCACCAGGACCGCGTCGAGCACTACCTGACCGCGGGCGGCGGCTCGGTCGTCGGACGGGGCCGCACGATCGTCACGGAGCGGCGCGACGGCAGTCCGATGGAGCTGCAGCTGGCGGTGAGCGAGGTGATCGACCAGGGCGAGCACCTGTTCACCGGCATCGTGCGCGACGTGACCGAGTTCCGGCAGGCCGAGCAGCGGTTCCGGACGCTCTTCCAGCGCTCGGGCGAGCCGCACCTGCTGTTCGTCTCCGGCGAGCTGGTCGACTGCAACGATGCCGCGGCGATGCTCCTGAACGCGGAGCGTCGCGAGCAGCTCCTGGGCAGCCGACTCGAGCAGCTCGCGCCCGCGCTGCAGGCCGGCGGTCCCTCGCACGAGGTGGTCGCGACGGCGTTCGCCGAGGCGCGCCGCGACGGCATCAAGCGCCTGGTCTGGGCGGCGCGTCGCCTCGACGGCGGCGAGTTCCCGGTCGAGATGACGCTGACGCCGATCCGGCTGGGCACCGAGGATGCGATGCTGGTCGCATGGCACGACATCGCCGAGCGCCAGCGCTACGAGCAGCAGCTGCGCCGCGCCCGAGATGCGGCGGAGTCGGCGGCCTCGGCGAAGTCGCAGTTCCTCGCGATGATGAGCCACGAGCTGCGCACGCCGATGACCGGCATCATCGGCATGGTCGACCTGCTGCACGACTCGCGGATGACCGACGAGCAGCGACACTTCGTCGACGTGCTGCGCAGCTCCGCGCATTCGCTGCTGACCGTGCTCAACGACGTGCTCGACTACTCGAAGATCGAGGCCGGCCGGCTGGAGATGGAGCGGATCGACTTCCGGCCCGCGGCGGTCGCGCAGGACGTGGTCGCGCTGCTGGCGAACGCGGCCTCGCAGCGCGGCAACAACCTCGTGCTGCGCTGGCGCGACGGCGCGGTGCCCGCCCTGCGCGGCGATCCGACCCGGCTGCGGCAGGTGCTGTTCAACCTGGTGGGCAATGCCATCAAGTTCACCGAGCGCGGATCGGTCACCGTCGAAGGCGATGCGCGGGTGCAGGCCGACGGCCGGGTCGCCCTCGCCTTCGACGTGCGCGACACCGGCGTGGGCATCGCGCCCGACGTGCTGCCCACGCTCTTCCGCCCGTTCCAGCAGGCAGACAGCTCGACCACGCGTCGCTTCGGCGGCACCGGCCTGGGGCTGGCGATCTGCCGGCACCTGGTCGAGGCGATGGGCGGGGAGATCTCGGTCGACAGTCGCCCGGGCGTGGGCTCGACCTTCCGGTTCGTGGTCCGCCTGGAGCCCGCGGGCACGTTGCCGATCGAATCGCCGCCGACCCGCGAACCGGACGCCTCGGCGGTGCCGCGCGGCGCCGGCCTGAGGCTGCTGGTGGCCGAGGACAATCCGACCAACCGGCTGCTGGTCGGAACCCGGCTGCGGCGGGCCGGACACCGGGTCGATCTGGTCGAGAACGGGCTGAAGGCGGTCGAGGCCGTGCGCGCCAACGACTACGACGTGGTGCTGATGGACATGCAGATGCCGGAGCTCGACGGGGTCGGTGCGACCCGCGCGATCCGCGCGCTGCCGGGACCGAGCGGCCGGGTGCCGATCGTCGCGCTGACCGCCGATGCGCTGCCGGAGTTCCGCGAGCGCTACATGTCCAGCGGGCTCGACGACTACATGACGAAGCCGATCGACTGGCCGGCGCTCGAGCGGGTGCTGCGCCGGTACGCGCCCGCGCCGACCGGCGTCGCGCGGAACGCCGATGCGCCGGACGGGCAGGTCGCCGCCGCCGACACGACCGCTGCAGCGGCCGTGCCCATCGTGCCCACCGTGCCCACCGTGCCCACCGTGCCCGTCGGCCCGGCGTCGACCGCGACGCCCGCCGCGAGGCCCGACGCCGGACCGGTCGCCTCGATGCAGGAAGATCTGGGCGAAGACATCTGGGGGGCCGTGCTCGAGATCTACTGGCCCAAGGCGGCCGAAGACCTGCGCGCGTGCCGGGCGGCGATGCGCGCCGCCGATGCCGCCGCACTGCGCGCGAGCGCCCACAGCCTGAAGGGCGCCTCGTCGAGCCTGGGGTTCGAATCGGTGGCGGCCTGCGCGGGCGCGCTCGAGCTCGGCGGACCCGACGCCGGACCGGCCGCGATCGAGGCGCTCGAGGCGGCCTACGAGGCCGTGCGCGAGGGCTGGTCGAGCGGCGTCGCCATCGCGCCTCAGGACTGAACGCGCCGCGCCGGCCCGCGCGGCGGCCGACGCCCGACGGCCGACGGCTAGAATGCCGGCCATGGACCGACGCACGCTTCTCGGCGCGATGCTCGCCGCCCCCCTCGTCCCCCTGGCCCCCGCGCTCGTGCGGCCCGCCGCGGCGCAGACCGACTTCGACGTCCCCTTCGTCACGACCCCCCAGAACGTGGTCGACGCGATGCTGGAGCTCGGCGGCGTCGGCCCCGACGACACGCTGATCGACCTCGGTTCGGGCGACGGCCGCATCGTGCTGACGGCAGCCAAGCGCTGGGGCACGAAGGGCGTCGGCTACGAGATCGACCCGCGCCTGGTGTCGAACGCCCAGCGCGCGGCGCGCCGCGAAGGCGTCGACCACCTCGCCCGCTTCGTCGTCGAGGACATTTTCGTCGCCGACCTGTCGGCCGCCACCGTCATCACGATGTACCTGCTGCCGGACGTGAACCTGCGGCTGCTGCCCCGCCTGCGCCGGCTCCGCCCGGGCACCCGTCTGGTCTCGCACGACTGGGACATGGGCGACTGGGCCCCGCAGCGCACGATCGAGGTCGACGCCCCCGAGAAGCGCGTCGGCTTCAGGAAGACGAGCCGGCTGATGCTCTGGACGGTCTGAGCCGCGCTCAGGGCCCGAGCGGCGCCGGCGGCATGGTCCGGCCGGCCGCCAGCGGATCGCCGCCCGGGTCGGCTCCCGTGTCCTCGGAGGGCTCCATGCGGTTGTCGGCCCGCACCCTGGGCAGGTATTCGGGATACTCGCGCTGCACGAAGACGACCAGCGCCTCCCGCACGCGGCAGCGCAGGTCCCAGGTGCGGCCGGCATCGCCGGCGCTCACCAGCGCCCGGAGCTGCAGCGCGCGTTCGCCGGCTTCGGTGACCTGCAGCAGCGCGACGCGCCGGTCCCACTCGGGAGCGGCTTCGCACACCCGCGTGAGCTCCGCCCGCAGCGGTTCGATCGGCATCCGATAGTCGACCCACAGGAACACGGTCCCCAGCAGCTGGGTCGAATGACGCGTCCAGTTCTGGAACGGATTCTCGATCCACCACTGGAGCGGCACCACGAGCCTGCGCTCGTCCCAGATGCGGATCACGACGTAGGCGCCGGTGATCTCCTCGATCACCCCCCACTCGCCTTCGACGATGACCACGTCGTCGAGCCGGATCGGCTGCGACAGCCCGATCTGCAGCCCTGCGATCAGGTTGCCGAGCACCGGCCGCGCGGCGAGACCGGCGACGATGCCGGCGACGCCCGCGGACGCGAGCAGGCTCGCCCCGATGTGGCGGACCGACGGGAAGGTGGTCAGCACGAGCGCCGCGGCCAGCAGCACGATCAGCACGTGCGCGGTCCGGGCGAGCACCCGGATCTGCGTCTGCAGCCGCCGCCCGTTGAAGTCGGTCGGTCCCTGAGCGGGACGCGCCAGCCCGATCGCCTGCTGCACGCCGGACACGGCCGCCATCGCCGTCCAGGCCACCGCGACGATGAGGGCGACCGCCGTGAGGTGCTGCACGATCGGCAGGCCGGGCAGCCGGTCGGGCCCCGCCTCCCAGGCGGCCTGCAGCGCCACCATCGGCAGCAGCCAGCCGCCCGGGGAAACGGTGCGGGCGAGCGCCGCCTCGGCGACCGGGGAGCGGACCACCGCGCGGCGCAGCAGGGTCACCACCAGCCGGTACACGAGCATCGCGACGAGCAGCGACACGCCGGCGACGGCGAGCAGCTCGCCCCAGGTCCGCGGCTCGGAGGCACGGTGCAGGATCAGGTCGAGATCGGGCATGCGACGAGTATCGCGAGGCGCCGGCCGGCCGGCGGCGCGCGGAGGGCACAACCTGCCGCGCCGCGCGTCGGACGTCCGGACGCGCGCGCATCGGACACCCCGCCCCCCGCTTCCCGGGTCGCTCCGCGGACGCAGCCGGCGCGACCGAAGCGGTCGCCGCCGGCACGCGCCCGGACCGACGCCATGGACTCGCCCCGAGCCACCGTCCGACGCGCGGCCGATACAAGTCCCGAGCGGCAGCGCGGCAGCGGAGGCGGCCGGGACGAGATGCGCTAGAGTTCGGTGCCCTTCGGGAGTCCAGTCATCAACGCCGCGTCCCCTCTCCTGCGCCCGGAGCTCCTGAGGCTCCTGCTGACGGCCGCCGTCGCACTCCTGGTGCTGTGGCAGCGGCTGCTCGTCCCCGTGCTGCTCGGGCTGGTCGTCTATGCCTGGACCTGCCTGCTCGCCGACCGGATGTCGCAGCGCTTCGGACCGTCGCGACTGGTGGCCGGCATCTGCGGCGCGGTGGTCGGGTCGCTGGTGTTCGCCGCGTTCGCCGGCATCGTCACCTGGACGGTCGTGCTCGCGTCGGCCGACGACCTCCGGGTCTTCCTGCTGCGCATCGAGGACTCCCTCGACACGCTGCGCACGGCGCTGCCCGAGAGCATCGCCGCCTCGCTGCCGCAGGACCTGGTCGAGCTGCGCACACGGACCTTCGCCTGGCTGCGCGACCATGCCGCGAGCCTCGGCGGGCTCGGCGGCAAGGTCGCCCACGGCCTGGTGCAGGGCATCTTCGCGATCCTGGTCGCCGCGATGGCCGCGGCCGCGACCTGGCAGCCGCGGGCGCTCGAGTCGGAGTCGAAGTTCATCGGGCGGCTGCTGCTGGTGCTCGAGCGCGTCGTGCTCGCGCAGATGCGCATCGCGGTCTTCAACACCTCCGCGACCGCGCTCTACCTGTTCGTGATCCTGCCGGCGTTCGGCTACGTGCTGCCGTTCCGCGGGCTGCTGTGCCTGTTCACGCTGGTGACCGGCGTGCTGCCGGTGCTCGGCAACCTGCTCGCCAACACGCTGGTCACCCTGATCTCGCTGGCGGTGTCGCCGCTGCTCGCGATCGGCTCGCTGGTCTTCCTGGTGCTGATCCACAAGACCGAGTACTTCATCAACGCGCGCACCGTGGGCTCGCGGGTGCAGGTCGCCTCCTGGGAGATCCTGGCGGCGATGCTGACCGGCGAGGCGCTGTTCGGCGTGCAGGGGCTGGTCGCCGCGCCGCTGCTCTACCCGTTCTTCAAGCGCGAGATCGCCCGGCTGCGCGACGCGGCCTGAGGGCCGGGATCAGCGGGCCGGCTGCCAGCGCAGCCCGATCGTGCCGATGCGCTGCGGCTTCATCGTCGCGGGCTCGATCGGCGACGCGAACGGCACGCTGTGCAGGGCGAGCGAGAAGTCGAGCCGCCAGTCGGCGAACGCGCCGAAGGACACCCCCACGAAGGCCGAGCCGGCGAACGGTTCGCGCTCGATGCGCGACGCGTAGCCGTACGGTCGGCCGTCGATCAGCGCATCGCGCGCGATCGCGCGGCCCTCGAGACCCGCGAAGCCGTACCAGCCGTCGGGCTCGCGCGCGCCGAGGGTCTCGCCGGGCCAGGTCGGACCGGACGGCCGGCGCCCGAACCGCAGCATCGCGCCGAGGGCGGCCTCGGTGACCGGGTTGCCGGCCAGCACGGCGGTGCGCAGCACGACGTCGGGACCGCTCCCGGCCCCGCCGAACGCGGACAGGCGCGACCAGCCGAGCTGCACGACGGGCTGCGCGCGGACCTGCCACCCCCAGCCCAGCGTGGGGGACTGGCCGAGCACCCGATGGATGCCGTTCTGCACCGGCTCGCCGAGCGCGGCCGGGCCGATCGCGCCGAGCCGCAGCGACAGGGTCTGGCGGGTGCTCGGGCCGATCACGACCGAGTCGGCCCCGAGCGTCAGCGCCGCGGCGTACGGCCGGTCGTAGGGCTGCGGGGCGGTCGTGCTGGCCGGCAGGCCCGGCGTGTGGATCGTCTGGTTCAGCGACAGCACGCGGTAGATGCGCGCGTCGCGGTCGCAGCCGAAGACGACCCGGCACCAGGCCGCGGCGAGCCGCGCGTCGGCCGAGCCGGCGGGCGCATCGAAGGCCGCCCGGATGAATCCGCCGCTGGTGTACCAGCGCTCCTCGCCCGGGGGCGTGAAGGCGAACTGGTCGTTGTCGAGGACGAACTCGAAGGCCCGCAGCTGGGCAGCGGCGGGAGCCGCGACACCCGCGAGCGCGGCGCAGATCGCAAGGCGGGTCGCGAGGCGCCCGGCGAGGCGGGTGGCGAGGCCGGTGGGGGCGCTGCGCGCACGCGGGGCGGGGCGGCGCGCGGGCACCGGCCGACGCGGTGCGCGCGCCGCCTTCACCGGCCGGCTTCCTTGGAGCGACGCTCCAGCGTCTCCCACCGCTCGAGCAGCTCCAGCAGCCCCGCCTCGATCGCCTGCACGCGCTCCTGATCGGCGCGCATCGTGCCCGCGTCCTGGCGGAAGTAGCCGGCATCGGCCATCCGGGCGGCGAGTGCGGCCTGCTCGGTCTCGAGCGCCTCGATCCGCGCGGGCAGCTCCTGCAGCTCGCGCTGCTCCTTGAAGCCGAGCTTGCGCGCGCGAGCCTCCGGCGCCGCAGCGGGCGCGGGCGCTGCGGCGCGGGCGCCGGAGGACGCGACGCCGGCGGCCGGGGCGGCGGCCGGCGTCGAGGCCTGCCGCTGGCGCAGCGCATCGCTCCAGCCGCCGACATACTCGCGCCAGTGCCCGTCGCCCTCGGCCAGCAGCACCTGGGTGGCGACGTTGTCGAGGAAGGCGCGGTCGTGGCTGACCAGCAAGAGCGTGCCGGTGTAGGCCTGCAGCGTGTCCTCGAGCAGCTCGAGCGACTCGATGTCGAGGTCGTTGGTCGGCTCGTCGAGCACCAGCAGGTTGGCGGGGCGCGCGAACAGCCGCGCCAGCAGCAGGCGGTTGCGCTCGCCGCCGGACAGCGTGCGGACCGGCGACTGCGCGCGGCGCGGCGGGAACAGGAAATCGCCGAGATAGCTCATCACGTGCTTGCGCTCGCCGCCGACCTCGACCCAGTCGGAGCCGGGGCTGATGGTCTCGACCACGCTCTTCTCCGGATCGAGCTGCTCGCGCATCTGGTCGAAGTACGCCACCGACAGCTGCGTGCCGAGCCGCAGCGAGCCGGCGTCGGGCTCGAGCTGCCCGAGGATCAGCTTGAGGAGCGTCGACTTGCCGGCGCCGTTCGGGCCGACCAGCGCGAGCCGGTCGCCGCGGGTGACGATCAGCGACAGGCCGTCGATCACGCGCTTGCCGTCGAAGGCCTTCGAGACGTCGGTGAGCTCGGCGACCAGCTTGCCGCTGCGCTCGCCGGCATCGACCGCCATCTTCACGCCGCCCTGGCGCTCGCGGCGCGCGTCGCGATCGGTGCGGAGCTGCTCGAGGCGGCGCACGCGGCCTTCGTTTCGGGTCCGGCGCGCCTCGACGCCCTTGCGGATCCAGACCTCTTCCTGGGCCCAGAACTTGTCGAAGCGGCGCGCCGCCGTGCGCTCGACGGCGAGCTGCTCGGCGCGCACCCGCTGGTAGGTGGTGAAGTTGCCGGGGAACGAGCGCAGGACACCCCGGTCGAGCTCGACGATGCGGGTGGCGACCGCGTCGAGGAAGAACCGGTCGTGGGTCACGAAGACCGCCGCGGGCACCTTCTGCAGCAGCGATTCGAGCAGCTCGATGCCGGAGATGTCGAGGTGGTTGGTCGGCTCGTCGAGCAGCAGCAGCTCGGGGTCCAGCGCGAACGCCAGCGCGAGCGCCGCACGCTTGCGCTCGCCGCCGGAGGCCGACGCCGGGTCGGCCGAGGGGTCGAGGCCGAAGCGCTGCAGGTATTCGGCGAGCCGTGCCTGGACGCGCCAGCGCTCCCGGTCGTCGTCGAGCGACTCGAGACCGCCCCGCTCGAGCAGGCTGTCGTGCAGCGTGTCGGCGGCCGGCAGTTCGGGCTCCTGCTCGACCGTCGCGATGCGCAGGCCGTCGCGCCGCTGCACCAGGCCGTCGTCGAGCGGCGCGCGCGCCGACAGGATCCCGAGCAGCGAGGACTTGCCGGTGCCGTTGCGGCCGACGAGCCCGATGCGCTCGCCGGACAGCACCGACAGCGACGCGCAGTCGAGAAGAGGGAGGTCGCCGTACGCGAGCTGCGCGTCGACGAGGGTGACCAGGGAGGGGGCGCTCATTGCCCCCGCACGATACCGGAACTTCGAGGGACCGACGGACGGGTGGCTATACTGCGCCGTCGCGCCCGCCGGACCGTCGGCCGGGCACCGCCCCACCCCCGACCGATTGACGATGACCACGCTCCTGCTGTTCGTCGCCGGACTGGCCGCCCTGGTGGTCGGATCCGAGCTGCTCGTGCGCGGCGCCTCGAAGCTGGCGCTGTCGTTCGGCATCTCGCCGCTCGTGGTCGGACTGACGGTGGTCGCGTTCGGCACCAGCTCGCCCGAAATGGCGGTGTCGGTGCAAGGCGCGCTCGCCGGCGCGACCGACATCGCGATCGGCAACGTCGTCGGCTCGAACATCTTCAACGTGCTGTTCATCCTCGGGCTGTGCGCGGCCATCGTCCCGCTCGCCGTCTCCGACCAGATCATCCGTCAGGAAGTCCCGATCATGATCGGCGCGTCGCTGCTGCTCGCGGCGATGACGCTGGACGGCGGCATCGCGCGCGGCGAGGCGGGGCTGCTGTTCGGACTGCTGATCGCGTACACGGTGTTCCTGATCGTGCAGAGCCGGCGCGCGTCGGCCGCGACCCCGCCGGCCGCTCCGGGTGAAGCGCCGTCCGCGCCGTCGTGGGACGACCGGACGTGGGTGCAGGCCGGACTGGTGGCGGCGGGGCTGCTGCTGCTGGTGCTCGGGTCGGAATGGCTGGTGTCGGCCGCCGTGCAGTTCGCCCGGGTGCTCGGCCTGTCGGAGGTGGTGATCGGGCTGACCATCGTCGCCGCCGGCACCTCGACGCCCGAGGTCGCCGCCTCCCTGATGGCGCTGCGTCGCGGCGAGCGCGACATCGCCGTCGGCAACGTCGTCGGCAGCAGCGTCTTCAATATCCTCGGCGTGCTCGGCGCGGCGGGCCTGGTCGCCCCCGAGGCCCTCGGCGTGCCGGCCTCCGTGCTGCGCTTCGACCTGCCCGCGATGGTCATGGTCGCGATCGCCTGCCTGCCGGTGTTCTTCTCCAACTGCCGGATCGGTCGGTGGGAAGGGGTGATGTTCCTCGGCTACTACGCGGCCTACGTCGCCTGGCTGGTGCTGGACGCGTCGGGGCACGATGCGCTCGGCGACTACCGCACGGTCATGCTCTACGTCGTGCTGCCGCTGACCGCCGTGACGATCGGAGTGCTGACGCTGCGCGGCGGGCGCGGTGCGCCGGGCTCGGCTCCCGGAGCGCCCGGCCGATGACGGGCGCGCTGCTGGTCGTCGTCCTCGCGCCGTTCGCCGGCGCGCTGGTGCTCGCCTGCCTGGCGCCGGTGATGGCGACGTCGACGCCGATGTCCCGCCTGCGGCATTCAGCGTGGATCGCCGGCACGGCCGCCCTCATCGCCACGTTCGCGTTCGCGCTGCTCGCCCCGGCGGTGTTCGGCGGCGAGGTGCAGCGCATGCGCTGGGAGTGGCTCCCGGCGCTCGGTGTCGGCTTCGGCCTGAGGATGGACGGGCTGGCGCTGATGTTCGCCGGGCTGATCCTGGGCATCGGCCTGCTGATCGTGCTGTATGCACGCTGGTACCTGTCGCCCGAGGAGCGCACGCCGCGCTTCTTCGCGCTGCTGCTGGCGTTCATGGGCGCGATGCTCGGCATCGCGCTGTCGGACAACCTGATCCTGCTGGCGATCTTCTGGGA
>Ga0105105_10000409_pt1 | contig 19671 bp, 16 predicted proteins | sample PPLLaktember2015_4_FD_79108 | JGI IMG/M metagenome (GOLD analysis project Ga0105105, IMG submission 79108) | Freshwater sediment microbial communities from Prairie Pothole Lake near Jamestown, North Dakota, USA - PPLs Lake P8 Core (1) Depth... | ecosystem: Environmental > Aquatic > Freshwater >...
AGGAGGCGCCGGCCTTCGGCGGCAGCCTCAGCACGGAGTACATCCTGGGCATGGCCAAAAGCGGGGACGAAATTAAAATCCTGCTCGACATCGACCGCGTGCTCAATGAGCAGCTTGCCGCGGCGATGCAGCTTGCGGCCTGATCCGGCAAGGAAACCGGTATTCTTCCAGATTGGCTTGAAAAAGAATCAGGCCGAGAAACAGAGAAAGAAACATCCCGTAAGACACATCTGGTGACGGGAATTGTATCCAAGGGCCCAGCCTACCCCCTGTGGGGTCATGATTGGGCCTTTTGTTTTCCAGCAAAGGACCGGTGAGGCATGAAAAGGGCTTCTTTCGAAAAAGAATGGCAACGCATCTTGAATTGACCTATATTTCAATTGGCCTGACATTTCCATTTTAAAGAACAGGCTTTCGATGAGAGATTTTGATGCGCGAATACCAGTTTGAACAACTCGAGGCCCTGTCGCTCGTGCGCATGTACCTGAAGGTTCTGCCGCGCGGAGAGAAGGACAAGCTGCGGCAGATGACCGCGGAATATCTCGAATTCCGCCGTCGGGTGGACCGTTTTCTGGTGACGTACTTCGGAAGCGTTTGCGACCAGAGCTGCTACCAGAGCCGGCTCAGCGCCTGCTGCTCCCGGGAAGGCATTATTACGTTTTTCGCCGATGTGGTCATCAATCTGCTGTTTTCCGAAGAGGATGAAATTGATGGGTTGGCAAGTGTCTTGCGCCAGGAATCCGGAGGTTTCAAGTGCGTGTATCTCGGCGCTGCCGGCTGCCGGTGGCGGATCAAACCGATTGTCTGCCAGATGTTTCTATGCGGACCGTCAAAAGCCAAGGTGTTTCGCCAGCATCCGGAGGCCGAATCCGAATGGCTCGAACTCGAGCAGCTGCGTAAGAAATTCACATGGCCGGACCGGCCTGTTTTGTTCGACATTCTTGAAAAGTATTTCATCGCCATGGGCTGCGCATCGCCGCTCATGTACATGCACCAGAGCCCTGGTCTGCTGCGGGTCAAACAAAAAGCCGGTATCTGAAGGTCCGATCGGGAGTATATTTTTTGTGCAGAGAATCAAGACCAACGATCGGTTCAGATGATGAGGCCAATAATAAGCGGGATCATAGATTGCATGATAGGCTTAGAAGATTCTTGTTCACCGCCTGCCCGGTTTGGATCTGGATGTAGTCGTGCTGATCTTCCCGGAAGGGCAAGTAGGCCAAGCGGAAGTGGGTAGGATGGATGGTGATGCGGGTGAGCATTTCAGCTATCCGGCGGCGGGGCTTCAAAAAACCGGCCAACACCACCTTCAGGCTTTCGCATGCTTCCTCGACCGGCAACGTTACTGCATAATGGCGTTCCGGCGGCAGCGCCGGGGTCAGCATCTCCTGTGCCTGAATCAGCGTGAAGCTCTCAGCCAACCGCAAGAATGTCTGAGCGCGTACTTTGAAAGCCGGCGTCCAGAAACGGAACTCTCGCGCTGCAACGGACGCATCGATAATTTTCGGCAGGTTGGCGGCTTTCGCCAGATCGCCGTAGTTTTTCAGGGCAATATCTGAGATCTCGCAGGTGATCTGCCAAAAAGGCAGGTGAAAATGGCCTGTCTCCGCGTTTTGCATGCTATCGGATTGCACCCGCGTCAATGTTTCACCCGAAGGATACCATGATGACGTGCAGTTCCGACAGTGCAGCACCAGTGCCGACCGCTGACCCTCCAGATCCCAGCCGCAGTCCGGGCAAAGCGCGGGAATGAAATTGACGCGCCAATCCGTTTTTTCGTCCTTAAGCTCGATTTCGGGAAAGCTTTCCAAAGGAATCCCGTCGCCGTTTCCGACCGGCCGATCCAGCACGGCATCATAGAGCCGGTCCTTGGCGTAAAAGGGGGAATAGAGCAAACCCATGGATTCTCCTAAATGGGCGCTGTAAAGAATCGGTTTGGGCAGCGTCTGGCTGAAGCGCGTTTGAAATGCCGTGAAGGTTTCTGAGAAAGAATGCGAAGGTGAAATAAAGCGGCCAGGCTGGTCCTGTGAAAGAAATTTGAGCTTCAGGGCCTGTGCCCGCAGGCCGAGGGTAGCCGGCACCCCGGGGAGGTCGGCGGCGCGCTGGTTGACATCCAGGAACTTATGGTCGTTTCCGGAAGGCAGACTGAACAGCAGGGTGCCCTTGAACCGCCAGTAGGGGAAGTAGAAAATATCCTTACCCGCCGGGTTTTTGGCGGGCAGCACATAACGGAAGTAGTCCCGCGTCAAAAGGAACGAGCGGACGCGGCAGAACGGACAGGCGAAGAGCCGGTCGGTTTCCTCCAGATTTGCCGGCGCACCGCACTGCGGACATTGATGGTCGATCCGAAACGTCGTCACAGCTTCTCGCCGCAGTCGTTGCAGTAAATCGATTCCGACAGGTTTGCGGCTCCGCAATTTTTGCACAGGTTCTTTTGCGGCAAGCTTTGCACTGCCAATCCGCACCGCGAGCAGAACTTCATGTTCGGGGCGAGGTTCTTGCCGCAGCGGGTGCACTGAGTGAATACCACCACCTGATGCCCGCATTGGGGACAGAACTTGGAATCCGTCGGGATGCTGCTGCGGCAGTCCGGGCAGACCGGGCTCTCCACGGCGTCGGCCGTCGCTCCGCCCGCTTTGGCGGTATTGAAGTATTGGGCGAACATGGCCGGCAGCATCAGACCTAAACTGGTGCCCATGCCCGATGAGCCTCCCCCCTCGTTTTCCGAGGCTTTTTCCATCGCCATCGCCGCCTTCATTTGCATGAGCTTTTCCATGTCCTTAAAAACGCCCATCCGGCTGCGGTCGTCGATCGCTTTTTGAACATCCGGCGGCGGGGTGATGGCGCTGATGTAAAGATGGGTCAGGCGAATGCCGAAATGACCGAGATCTTCCTCCAGGCGTTGATTCAGCCCTTGGGACAGCGCATCGTATTTCGCCGGGAGGTTGAGGAGGGTATCCAGCGTCTGGCCCATATAATCATTGAAGCGGGAGACAATCACGCGATTCAGATACTCTTCGATGTCCTCGGTGGCATAAATGCCTTGGGTTCCGACCAGCCGGTTGATGAGGAGTGCGGGCTGAACCACCTGCATGTTGAAAACGCCATAGGCGCGCAGACGGACCAAGCCCAGTTCGGTATCCTTATAAGCCACCGGGTCGCGCGTGCCCCACTTGAGGTTGGTGAATATCTTAAGGTTGACGAAATACACCTCGGCGCGCAACGGGCTGTTCATCGCCCAGGGGATGCTGGCGATTTTGGTAAGGATCGGGATGTTCGCGGTTTTCAGGGTGTGCCGACCGGGCCCGAAGACGCCCACGGCTTTGCCTTTGTAAAAAAAGATCGCCGCCTGGCTTTCACGGACGGTCAGCTGCGCTCCCCATTTGATCTCCCCCGAACCTTCCTGAGGGATGCGGTGAACCAGATGTTTCCCGGTTTCGTCGAACCATTCGAGGTTTTCCAAGAAGATGACGTTATTAGCGAGCATGATCCCTCCCAAGGCCAAATCACGGATTATAATCTGAGTCCCTCTGCCAGCCTACTGATTATCGGCGTTTCAGCGTTTAAACTTAAACCGCCCTTACCAGGTTGCATCAGGTTGCATGAGACGGCGGTGGTAGTTATGCTTGGCTATGTATGTCGAACAGGGATGATGATTGAATGCAAAGTAAATTTGAATTGTTATCAGCTTAATTGCGACGCTGAATGCAATCGATGCGCCGTCCGGAACAGGAGGACAAGACCATGCTCCGCATTTCAAAAGAGTCCAGGCTATCGCCGGATGAGATCCTATTACGGGCTTCAAGCTATTTCGGAAAGGGCGGGGAAGGATTGGAAGAAACCGAGCGCGGCTCCTGCTGCATCTCCTTTGCGGGAGGAGGCGGACATGTCACCGTATCGGTGTCGGAGGAAGACCAGCATCGCGAGGTGAACGTGGAGAGCCGTGAGTTCGAGTATCAGGCCAGGCAGTTTCTCTCGTCGATTTAAAGCCGCTCGAACTGGTGCGAAGCTCGCAGGCCCAAGCGCCGAATCACGGGTGAGCGAGCCAGTAGATCAGCGGCACTGTCAGGGCTGCCAGGATGAGCAGCCCCGGAGGCGAGAGATAGGCGGTGTGCCATGGCAGGTTTTGTCGACGGGCTTTCTTGAGTTCGGCAAGAAACCAGTTCCCGACAAGTGTGGCTGCTGCGAGCACCGCTGCCAATTTGAGGATTTCGGATATAGACGGCATGTCGCGTCAGACGGTTCAAGTGGTTTTTGGCCAAGTCCCGGGTCATTGGCGCGTGCTGTAGCCGTCGTGAACGATGAAATTGTGATTGATATTTCCGACGGCTCGTGTATAGTCAAAAATTGCTACGCACATCGAGAGAAGGCCTTGCGATCCGGGGAGTTTCCCAAGTGGCGCGCCTGGAGGGATTCGAACCCCCGGCCTACGGATTAGAAGTCCGTTGCTCTATCCAGCTGAGCTACAGGCGCACAACACTTTTTCCCTATCACATGCGCGATTGCCTGTCCATAGCGATCGGCCGGGCGGCATTCCCGCCTTCTTGACTTTTTCGAAGAGTATCTAAGAGTTGGGCCGTGCAATGAAAGCAACAGCCAGAGCCAAGAAAACAGAAAATCAAAAGAAAGGCGGGACGGAAGCCAAGCCCGCCTCGCATAGAAAGGCTTCAAAGGAAAAACGCCCTTCGAAACCGACTCGGACGCAGCCCTCGGTCGTTGGCAAGACTAAACAGGTGCAGAAGAAGGCACCTTCCAAACCAAAAAAATCTGACCAAGCGATGGAACCGATCGAATCTTACAAAGCAAGCCCGAGCGAAGGACTGCAACCCCCCAAGAGGGCCGCTATAACCCAAAAGGATGTGAAGGCTGGCAAGACAAGGAAACCGACTCGGGAGACGCGAACCTTCCCGGGCCAACCCGAGACAGCGGCGGCCAAGGCTGAAGCGGTTGAAAGCGCTCCGGATGAAGATGATGCTGCTGAGGCCAGAAACGGTAAACCGCAGAAATCCCAGAAAGTCGGGAAGAACACTAAATCGGACGATTCCGACAAGGCGCTTGTCAAGTTCGATCCGCTGCAGCGCTATCTTTCCGAGATCAGCAAATACCGTCTGCTGACACGCGAGGAGGAGCGTGAATACGGATTGCGGGTTAGAGAGCAGGGCGACAAAGATGCTGCGTATGCCCTGGTCACTGCCAACCTCAGACTCGTAGTTAAAATTGCTCTTGAATTTCAGAGGGTTTGGATGCAAAACCTGCTAGATTTAATTCAAGAAGGCAACATCGGGCTTATGCAGGCCGTTAAGAAGTTCGATCCATACAAGAACGTCAAATTTTCCTATTATGCTTCTTTTTGGATCAAGGCCTACATTCTGAAATTCATCATGGACAACTGGCGATTGGTCAAGATCGGAACGACCCAGGGACAACGCAAGCTGTTCTTCAAACTGAAAAAAGAAAAGCAGCATCTGATCGACCAGGGGTTCGACCCGAAACCAAAGCTTCTGTCCGAACGGCTCGGCGTTTCCGAGCGCGAAATCGTCGATATGGACCAGCGCTTGGACAGCTGGGATGTTTCGTTGGATGCGCCGCTCAAGAATGATTCCGAAACCGAACGGATCGAATTCCTCAGCACCGATAGCGAGTCGGTGGAAGATCAGGTGTCGAAGAAGGAAATCGAGCTGCTGCTGCACAACAAGATCTCCGAGTTCCGCAAAAAAATGACGGCGCGGGAAATCGAGATCTTCGAGCTTCGGATTTTTTCAGATAATCCGGTTACCCTACAGGAGATCGGTGACCGCTACGGAATATCGCGAGAGCGGGTCCGGCAGGTTGAAAAAAACATCATCCGGAAGATGCGCGAATTTTTTAAACGCGAAATCCCCGACTTTGCATCCTATGCAGAAGACACCGGCATGGAGTGACACTGCCGTCCACGTGACTCTCTTCGCCAGCCATCAGGAACACTTCAGATGAAACATCAGCGAACAGCCGCCGCGGTAATGATCTGCTTTCTGTTCATGCTATCCGCGTGCAGCCACCCGACCGGAACGGTTACCCCGAGCGGGAGCGAAGAGGCCCGGACTCCAGAAACGTCTCGGCCCCTATATGAAAAATCGGAAAATGAATATTTCTACTTTTTAGCCACTCAGAGGGAGCGCCGATCCGGTCATAACGATCAAGCGATTGTATGGCTAAAAAAGGCGATTGAAATCGACCCGGATTCGTCTTACCTGCGCCGTGAGCTGGCGACCATTTTTCTGCAGAATAAGGAGGAAGGCAAAGCCCTTGAGGTTCTCGAAGAGCTGCTGGCCAAGCACCCCGACGACACCAAGGGACTGATCCTTTACGGCGGCATTCAACAGATTCGTAAACAAATCGATACCGCAATCCGCGTTTACGAGAAAGTGATCGATATCGATCCTTCCCAGGAGAAAATTTATTCGCTCCTCGGCGGACTCTACCTCGAGCGCAACCAACTGGACGACGCGCAACGGGTATTGGAGAAGCTGGTGGAGAAATTTCCGAGATCCTATGCCGGTTATTTCCTGCTGGGGCGGGTCTATTCAGGCAAAGGGAAGCCGGCGCTGGCTGAAACCGCCTTCCGACGGAGTGCGGAAGCCGATCCGGAGAGCCTGGAGCCGCTGTTCGAGTTGCTCAAGCTGGCACGCGAACACAGTCGACGCGAAGAGGTTTTAAAACTCAACCGTGAGATCCTCAACCGCGATCCGGACAACAGCCGCGCGTTCCTCGATCTGGCGCTCTATTACCGTCAGATCGGGATGAAGTCCGAATCCGATGAGATTCTTAAGCGCCTCGGCGAGCGCAGTCGTAGCGAGTTCGAAGTCATTCTGCAGGTCATTCAAGTGTATGTCGACGCAAAACGCTTCGAGGAGGCACTCTACATCGTAAACGGCATGTTGAAGGCGGCGCCCGAGAGTCCGGATCTCCATCACCTCAAGGGATACAGCTTGTTTGGCCTTAAAAAAAACGCGGAAGCCCTGCCCGAATTCCGTCAGGTTGCACCCGAGTCGCGGTTCTTCCAGGACGCGGTGGTTCACATCGCCTTCATTCTGCAGGAGCAGGGCAAGGTCCAGGAGGCGATCGAGCAGCTCCAGACAATGGCTCAACAAAATCCGGAAAACGCCGAAATCAAGTACTACCTCGCGTCGATTTATGAAGAATCCGGACGTTACGATGAAGCTGAGAGCCATCTCAATCAGGCGCTGGATAAAGACCCGAATAATTCGAGGTACCTTTTCAGGCTGGGAGTCGTCTATGACAAACAGAAGAAGAAGGAATCCTCGATCGAGGCGATGCGCCGCGTGATCGCCCTGGAGCCCCAAAATGCCAGCGCGCTCAACTACCTGGGATACACCTATGCCGATCTCGGCCAGAACCTGGATGAAGCCGAGCAGCTGATCCTGGAGGCTCTCAAATACAAGCCGGACGACGGATTCATCACCGATAGTCTCGGATGGGTTTACTACAAGAAGGGTGATTATCAGAAAGCCTTGGCCTATCTGAAGAAAGCTTCTGAAATCGTCCCGGAGGACCCCGTTATCCTGGAGCACGTGGGGGATGCTTACCTGAAACTGAACGACAAGCCGAACGCCCTGAAATACTATCAGAAATCCCTGGTCAAGCGTGAAAAAGAAAAAGACAAAGACATCGAAAAACTCAAAGAGAAGGAAGCGCTGCAGAGAAAAATTCGGCAGCTCAAGTAGGGCGGCGGCGAGGGGACGATGAGCGCAATTCGATTTCTTAACCGTTTCATGATGCGTTGGATGCTTTTTGGCGTGTTGATTCTTGCGGGGTTGATGCCGATCGGCTGCGCGACATTGCCCGAGTCTGCGGTGGGCCCTGACGCTCCCATTGACAGCGCGGAAGCTCGGGCGGTTCTGGAACGGCTGCAGCACACGAACGAAAAGCTCCGGAACTTCAAAGGCATTGGACGGTTGACGATCAAACAAGACGGCAAGATCCAGATGGATGAGCGCGTGGCCTGGATCGGCTCCGATCCGCTGCGGCTCAGCGTGGTGCTCTTCGCGTCGGGTTTTCCGGCGGTGCGCATGGCGAGCGACGGCGAATGGCTGTACTATCAGGACGGCCAGGAGCCGCGGCTGCCGGTCAAGAAGATCCGATCCAGCGACCCGGACTTCGATCGGCTGCTGTCCATTCCGATTCAGTCCAGTGACATCATTGCGCTCCTGCGCGGACGAATACCGATTCGGGAGCACCGCGCGGCCCGGCTGCAGCCGGTTGCGTCCGGAGACGGGTATGTGCTTCTCCTGGATCGAATCTGGGGTGCGCATCAGAAAATTTTTCTGGATGAACGCAAGACCGAGGTTCGACAGGTTGAAGTATACGACATGTCCGGAAGCATGGTCTTCCAGGCTAACTTCCTCGAAATGCAGCTGGTCGACGGCTATCGGGTGCCCAGCCGCCTGGTGATCAGCAATCATCAGACCAAGGCCCAGGTTCAATTGGTGGTTGAGAAATACTGGGCCGACATCCCGGTCACCCCATCGATGTTTGTGCTGGAGTCGCCGGGCTGATCGCAGCAGCGCATTCCCCCGAACCCATGAACCCCATCGTCGCGATCATAGGCCGACCCAATGTCGGCAAATCGACTCTTTTCAACCGACTCACCCGGACCCAAGACGCCCTGGTTGACGACCTCCCGGGAGTGACCCGCGACCGGCATTACGGCAGCGCGAGCTGGAACGAGATCGGCTTCACGGTGGTCGACACAGGTGGCTTTGCCGACGTCGATGACTTCTCGGCCGAGATTCGCATCCAGATCGATCAGGCGATTGATGAAGCCGATGCCCTCTTGTTCGTTCTGGACGGCCGGGCCGGGCTTTCGCCGTTCGATCGGGATCTGCTGGACATCCTGCGGGGTATCCGCAAACCCGTGCTCTATGCCGTGAACAAAATCGACGGTCCGGAGCAGGAGGTCCTGCTGGCGGATTTCTTCCGGTTGGGGTTGGGAACGCTGTACCCCATTTCCGCCGAGCATCGTTACGGAATGAACGATTTCTTGGATGCGCTCGTGGCGGCGCTGCCTCCGGCCGAGACCCCGACTGCATCGGAAGACGATCCGGCCATCATCCGGATCGCTATCGTCGGGCGGCCGAACGTCGGCAAATCCTCGCTGATCAACCGCATGCTCGGCGAAGATCGGCTGGTGGTCAGCCCCCGGCCCGGTACCACCCGCGATGCCATCGACACCGTTTATCGGCACAAGGATCGTTCCTATTTGCTCGTCGATACGGCCGGCATCCGGCGCAAGGGGCGGGTGTCGGAGAAACTCGAGAAGTTTTCAGTGATCAAGGCGCTGCGCAGCCTTGAACGTTGCGATGTCGCCGTCGTCGTCTTGGATGCGGCGGAGGGAGTCACCGACCAGGACATCGCCATCGCCGGGTATGCCTACGAGCGTGGCTGCGGCTGCGTGTTGGCGATCAACAAGTGGGATCTGGCCGAGTCCAGCGGTCTGCGCGAAAAAAAAATGATCGACGAATTGCGGTTTAAGGCCAAGTTCCTCAATTTTGCCCCGGCATTGACCGTATCCGCCCGCACCGGCCGCCGAGTGAACCGAATTTTCAGTACGGTGAACACGGTCTATCAACAGTTCGAACAACGAATCGGAACCGGGCCGTTGAACCGAATTCTTGAAATCGCGATCCAGAAAAACGCTCCCCCGTTGCTCCGCGGCCGGCCGGTTAAATTTTATTATGCCGCGCAAGTCGCAGCCAAACCCCCGACGATTTTATTCTTCGTGAACCATCCGGAAGCGGTGCATTTCTCCTACAAGCGTTATCTGCTCAACCAGATCCGCGATCAGACCGGCCTGGACAAGACCCCCATCCGCCTGGTCTTCCGCGAGCGCGAGCGCCGGGGAAAAAAGGGCGAACAATGAGGGCCGAGCAGTGGGTGCACTCCGTGCACTTTTTTCCATCTCAGTCCTCAGCAGTCAATCCTCCGGGCTAATTGGCAAGAGGATGCATGGACCTCTTCGACTATCACAGCCAAGCGGACCGTGAAGGGCGGCGACCACTGGCCGAACGCATGCGGCCCCGTCGGCTGGCCGAGTTCATCGGCCAGGCGCAGGCCGTCGGGGAGGGTTCGCTGATCCGCCTGGCAGCGGAGCAGGACCGGGTCTTTTCCATGATCCTGTGGGGGCCTCCGGGATGCGGCAAAACCACCCTGGCGCGGATCATCGCCGCCGACACCCGATCGCACTTCGTGCATTTTTCCGCCGTGCTCTCCGGAGTCAAGGAGATTCGAGCGGTCATCGAAGCGGCTCGCGAGCAGCAGCGGCTTCACCGTCGACGCACGGTGCTTTTCGTTGACGAGATTCATCGCTTCAACAAGGCTCAGCAGGATGCATTCCTCCAGCATGTGGAAAGCGGTCTGATCACCCTGATCGGCGCCACCACCGAAAATCCATCCTTCGAGGTGATCGCGCCCCTGCTGTCCCGCTGCCGGGTGATCACCCTGAATCGCCTGACCGACGAGGACCTGGGCGTTATTGTGGCTCAGGCGGTGGCCGACGAAGAGCGCGGACTCGGACGGCCGCGATCGATCCTGGACGACGATGCCCTGGCAGCAATCGTTCATCTGGCTGACGGTGACGCCCGCTCGGCCTTGAACAGCTTGGAGGCCGCCGCATCCCTGGCCGAGGTCGGAACGGACGCAGCCGGACGCATCACCCTGGCCCATGTGCAGCAGGCCGTGCAGAAAAAGGCCCTGCTTTACGACAAGTCCGGCGAATCGCATTACAATCTGATTTCCGCCCTGCACAAGAGCCTGCGCGGCAGCGATCCGGATGCCGCCCTTTACTGGCTGGCCCGCATGCTTTCGGCGGGCGAGGACCCGTTTTACATCGCCCGGCGCATGGTGCGGTTTGCCTCCGAGGACATCGGCAATGCCGATCCCCTGGCCCTGGGGCTGGCTATGGATGCCATGGAGGCTTACCGGTTTCTGGGTGCTCCCGAGGGGGAATTGGCGCTGGCTCAGGCTGCCGTTTATCTTGCGACGGCCCCCAAAAGCAACAGCATCTATCGGGCTTACGGCGATGTTCAGGCAGCGGTCGCCTCAGCCGGATCGCTGCCGGTGCCGTTGCACATCCGCAATGCCCCTACGGCCCTGATGAAGGGCCTCGGCTATGGACGGGGCTATCAATATGCCCATGATTTCAAGGATGCTTACACGCCCCAGGACTACCTGCCGGAGGAATTGCAGGGCCGGGTCTTCTACCATCCGTCGGACCGAGGCTACGAGAAGACCGTCAAAGATCGCCTGGACCGCTGGCGCCGGCTGCGGCGCAAGGCGGACGACCTCGATTCGAGCTAGACCATAGCGAACTGCATTGACCCCGGCGATGCGGGTATGGTATAGGCAGACAGCAGCCATAAGCAGGATTTCTTAAATAAAAATAGATAATTCGAATCGTTGGCGGATTCAATGAGAAATAACCGGCAACCCAAACCATAAGTGCTCCGACATGGAGGAAAAGCGATGAGAGAGGCTGTGATTGTCAGTGGTGCGAGAACTGCGATCGGAGGATTCGGCGGCGCCCTCAAAGACGTTTCGGCGATTGACCTGGCCGCCCTGGTGATCAGAGAAACGCTCCAGCGAGCCCACCTTCGACCCTTGGCCAGCGCGGCGATGAAAGACGCCGCTCCGGCTGCACTGAAAGAACAAGGGCTGATCGAATTGGAGAAAAAGGCTGGCACCTGGAACGGTGACGCGCAGCCGGTCGCCGTGGACGAGGTCATCATGGGCAACGTGCTGCAGGCCTCTCAGGGCCAAAACCCGGCGCGACAAGCGGTCATTCGGGCTGGACTGTCCAAGGAAACTCCGGCCGCGACCGTCAACAAGGTGTGCGGCTCCGGATTGAAGGCCATTGCCATGGGGGCTGCCGCGATCATGACCGGCCAAGCCGATGTCGTGGTAGCCGGTGGAATGGAAAACATGAGCCTGGCGCCCATGGCGATGACCAAAGCACGCTGGGGCTACCGCATGGAGCTTACCGGCAAGGGTGAAGTGATGGACCTGATGGTCTTTGACGGCCTTTACGAGATCTTTTACGGCTACCACATGGGCGTCACGGCCGAAAACATCGCCGCTCTTTACAAGATCAGCCGAGCCGAACAGGATGAGCTGGGTGTGCTGAGCCATCAGCGCGCGCGCGCCGCCATCACCGGGGGCCTTTTCACAGAAGAAATCGTTCCTGTCGTCATCAAGGACCGCAAGGGCGACATCGTGTTCAACGTCGACGAGCGACCCATGGACACCAGCATGGATAAAATGGCCAAGCTCCGGCCGGCTTTCAAGCCGGACGGAACCGTCACTGCCGGCAACGCCTCGGGCATCAACGATGGAGCGGCTGCGGTCCTCATGATGAGCGCCGAGGAAGCCAAACGGATGGGACTCACGCCGTTCGCCAGGGTCAAGTCCTTTGCATCCGGGGCGCTGGATCCGGCCTACATGGGGCTCGGGCCGGTTCCAGCCGTGAAGAAAGCGCTGAAGGCCGCAGGGATGAGTCTCAAAGATATCGACTTGATCGAGCTGAACGAGGCCTTTGCGGCCCAAGCGATCGGTTGCATGCGGGAGCTGGGTTTGACGAGCGACCGGCCCAACGAACTGGGGAGCGGCATTTCGCTGGGGCACCCGATCGGCGCCACCGGCGCGCGGCAGATGGTGACGGCCATCCACCACATGCGTCGCAAGAACTACCGCACGGGGCTTATCACCATGTGCATCGGCGGCGGCATGGGCATGGCGATGATTATTGATCGTTGATGCGGAATCCACCGCCGTTACACAATTTTTATTTACTTGAATTACAAATATTGCTAATTAGTTAGCAATTAAAACAAAAGGAGGGATGGTCTCATGGATGTCGCCCGGAAGCTGGGAATCCTGGTGTTCTGTGCAGTTCCCGCCATCGTCGGTGGCGGTGTCGTCTACTATGCGTTTCATTCATTGACTGCCGTCTTCATATACCAGGTCATTCTTTTGCTGGGAGCCGGCGCGTTCGTCAGCAGGTAAGCCTGCCACTCCCTGACCTGTCTCGTTGCGCCGCCACGGCGGCCGGGACCCGTGCGGGAGCCCAGGTGCCGTGGCGAGTTTTATCGGCCTATCCGCAACGATGCGACTCAGCGGCCTTTTCCGGAATCCCGCCCTGCGCTTGCGATGCCGCGCGAAGATCCCGCGTTCCGCCGGCATGATCGAGAACCGCCGACAGTTAATCCCCTATCCCATGAGGATTCGAGCAGAGAGGATCTAGATTCAAATGGATCGAGCACCCGAAGTCAGCATCGAAAAGGAGATGAAGAAGTCTTATCTGGATTACGCCATGAGCGTGATCATCGGGCGGGCACTGCCGGATGTCCGCGATGGACTCAAGCCCGTCCACCGGCGGGTGCTCTATGCCATGGGAGAACTCAACAATGACTGGAACAAGGCCTACAAGAAATCGGCGCGGATCGTCGGAGATGTGATCGGCAAATACCATCCCCACGGAGACGCCGCGGTGTATGACACCATTGTGCGCCTGGCTCAGGACTTTTCGATGCGCTACCCGCTGGTGGACGGCCAGGGCAATTTCGGATCCATCGACGGTGATCCTCCCGCGGCCATGCGGTACACCGAAATTCGAATGCAGCGCCTGGCGCACGAAATGCTGGAAGACCTCGACAAGGAGACGGTGGATTTCATCCCCAATTACGACGAATCGCTCACCGAACCTGCCGTGCTCCCGGCCAAGATTCCGAACCTGCTCATCAACGGGTCGGCCGGCATCGCCGTCGGCATGGCCACGAACATCCCACCGCACAACCTCTCGGAGGTCGTCGAAGCCCTGCGTGCGCTCATCGACAACCCTCAGATGACCTGCGACGAGCTGATAACCCTTGTTCCCGGGCCGGACTTTCCGACCGGCGGCATCATTTACGGGGAAAAGGGCATCCGCGATGCCTATCGCACCGGACGAGGCATCATCCGGGTTCGCGCGCGGGTGATGGTGGAGACGGACAAACGCAATCAGGCAGACACCCTGGTCATCACCGAACTGCCCTATCAGGTCAACAAGGCCAAGCTGATTGAACGGATTGCCGAATTGATCCGGGACAAGGAGATCGACGGCGTCAAGTACGTGCGCGACGAATCCGACCGAGAGGGGATGCGCGTCGCCCTGGGGCTCCGGAAAGAGGCGGCGACGCCGGTGATCCTCAACCAGCTGTACAAGAACACCCGAATGGAGACCACGTTCGGCGTTATTTTCCTGGCCATTGTCAAAAACCGCCCCGAGTTGCTGAATCTCAAAGAGGTGCTGGAGTACTTCGTCCTGCATCGCAAGGACATCATCATCCGCCGGACGCGGTATGATCTGGCCAAGGCCGAAGCGCGCGCTCATATCCTCGAGGGGCTTCGGGTGGCGTTGGATCATCTGGACGAGGTGGTGGCGTTGATCCGAAGCTCGGCGTCACCGGCCGAAGCCCGTGAACGGCTCATGGCCACCTTCGGCCTTTCCGAAACCCAGGCCCAGGCCATCCTGGACATGCGCTTGCAACGGCTGACCGGGCTTGAACGCGACAAGATCATCGAGGAACACAAGAACGTTTTGATGGACATCGCGCGCTTCAAGGAGATCCTGGCCAGCGAGCGCCTGGTGCTGCAGATCATCAAAGACGAGTTGGCCGAGATCCAGCAGAAGTATGGCGACCGGCGGCTGACCGAGATTGTCGAGGAGACTCGGGAGATATCGATCGAGGACATGATCGCCGAAGAGGACATGACCGTCACCATCTCCAAGCGCGGCTACATCAAACGCAACCCCATCACGCTCTACCGCAGCCAACACCGCGGCGGCAAAGGGGTCACCGCCATGGGCACGCGCGACGACGACTTCGTGGAGCGGCTCTTCGTGGCGTCGACCCACCACACATTCTTATTTTTTAGCAACTTGGGCAAAGTCTACTGGTGCAAGTGCTACGACATTCCCCAGGCCGGCCGCCTGAGCATGGGCAAGGCCATCGTCAACCTGCTGAACATGGAAGAGCACGAGAAGCTCGCCACCGTTCTGGCCGTGCCGGAGTTCACTCCGGGCGCCTTCGTGCTGATGGCGACGAAGAAGGGGCTGGTGAAAAAGACCGATATCATGGCTTACAGCCGGCCGCGGGCCGGCGGCATCATCGCGATCAATTTGCTGGAGGGCGACGAATTGATCGCGGCGCGTATCAGCGACGGCACCATGAACGTCTTCCTGGGATCGGCCGAGGGCAAAGCCATCCGCTTCCATGAATCGGACGTGCGGCCCTCCGGCCGCACGGCCAGCGGTGTGCGCGGTATGAAATTCTCCGAAGGCGATCACCTCGTCGCCATGGAGGTGCTGAATTACGGGCAGACCCTGTTCGCGGTCACCGAGAACGGCTTCGGCAAGCGAACCTCGATCGATGAATATCCGGTGCACAAACGCGGGGGCAAAGGTGTCATCGCCATCAAGGCCAGCCCGCGCAACGGAAAGGTGGTGGCGATTCTGGTGGTGGACGAAGAGGACGACGTCATGCTCATGACGACGATCGGCAAGATCATTCGCACCCAGATCAGGGAAATTTCGGTCATCAGCCGTAATACGCAGGGCGTCAAACTCATGGGCATGGACGTTGGCGAGCGGGTCGTGGGGGCCGCCCGCCTCGGCGAAAAGGACGAAGACGACAAGCCGGATGAGGCACTGGAGGAAAATGCTCCATCGATATGATCAGGATCCGCCCGCTCCGTGCATCGGCGTAATCGGCGCCGGCAGTTGGGGTACGGTCCTTGCGGATCTCTTGGCGGCCAAGGGTCTGCGCGTGGATCTGTGGGCATTCGAACCCGAGGTGGTTGAGCAGATCCATACGCACCGGGAGAACCGTTTCTTTCTGCCCGGAATTCCGCTATCGCCGAGACTGACGGCCTCAAGCAATCTTGTGGAAGTTGCCTCCGGCAAGGATCTGCTGGTGGTGGTCGTGCCGTCCCATGTGATCCGTGACACGATGGCGGCGCTGGCCGGCCGTCTGGATGCGAGAACATTGATCGTTTCCGCCTCCAAGGGCATTGAGAATCAGACCCATCTCACCATGACCGGGGTCTTGAAAGAGGCGCTCCAGTTCGCCGATGACCGTTTGGCGGTGCTGTCGGGCCCAAGTTTCGCGACGGAGGTGGCTAAAAAATATCCGACCGTCGTGACGGTGGCATCCGGCAATCCAACGCTGGCGCGATTCGTTCAGCAGGTGTTTGTAACGCCTTATTTACGGGTATATACTTGTGAAGACACCATCGGCGTCGAGCTGGGCGGATCGGTGAAAAACGTGATCGCCATCGCGGCCGGAATGGTCGACGGTCTGGGTCTTGGATTGAACACCCGCGCGGCTCTGATCACCCGGGGGATGACCGAAATCCGGCGGCTGGGCAAGCGTATGGGAGCCAACCCGCGCACCTTCAGCGGGCTGGCGGGCTTTGGGGATTTGATCTTGACCTGCACCGGCGACCTCAGCCGTAACCACGCCGTAGGCCGTAAAGTCGCATCCGGACAGTCCTTGAAGGATATCCTGGCTCAGATGCGAATGGTGGCCGAGGGCGTGCGCACCGCCAAATCGGTGTATGACCTGTCCAGCCAGCTGGGAGTGGAGATGCCGATCTGCCATCAGGTCTACCGAATCCTTTATGAAAATCTTGCACCGCGGGAGGCGTTATCCCAGTTGATGTCGCGCGATCTGAAGCAGGAACTGGACGAAGACTGAACCGATGCCAACCCGGATGCTCGCATGAATCCGCAGGGAGTTCGCCGATGGATCGCAAACCGGATCACCCCGGCGCGGGGCATCGCCAACGGTTGCGGCAGCGTTTTCTCACAGCCGGGCTCGACGGTTTTCTGGACTATGAAGTGATCGAGCTGCTGCTGACGCTGGCCACCCCGCGCAAGGATTGCAAGACAGCTGCCAAGCTGGCCCTGAAGAAGTTTAAAACCCTTCAAGGGGTCTTGGAGGCCGACCCCCGTGAACTGCAGGAGGTGCCGGGCATCGGTCCCATCAACATGCTGGGCATCAAGCTGATCAAGGCGGTCTCGGATCGGTTTCTCGCGAAAAAGGTCATCGGCAAGAGCGCCATCAGCAATTCTCGAGACCTCTACACCTATTTGAACGGCGCCATCCGGGATAAGACGCGCGAGTGCTTCATGGCGATTTTCCTGGATTCAAAAAATCGAGTCCTTGCAATGGATACGCTATTTGAAGGCACTCTGACCGCCAGCGGCGTCTATCCCCGTGAAGTCATCCGCGCGGCACTCCAGCATCACGCGGCGGCTCTCATCTTCGCTCACAATCATCCCTCGGGTGAACCCCGGCCGTCGGCGGAAGACGTCGCCGTCACCCGGCAGCTCGTCTTTGCCGGCCGCGTCATGGGCATTACGGTACATGAGCATCTGATCATCGGTGATAATCGCTATTACAGCTTTGCGGACCAGGGACACTTGGCGAGGATGAACTCCGAATTCGAAGCCGGACCCGGCGGCTGGCCGCCGCAGCCGGCGAAATAACTAAAGCCCGTGTGCACCATGACCGATTCACAGCCCAAGACGCCACCGGAGTGTTTCGCTTCCATCGAAACGGTTTTCCCCATGGGCCCGGACGGGTTGCGGCAGACACCACCGGAATGCCTTGAATGTGGAATCAAAACCGAATGCCTGCGTTCGGCATTGGGTGGGCAACAGGGGGTGGTCGTGCACGAGGAGCGCCTGGCCCGCTCCTATCAGGCCGGCCATGTCGGTTTTATCGAGCGCTGGGCGCAGCAGAAGGAACTCAAACAGCGCAGCAAGGCAACGAGCCGCTGGCGGCGTTTTCGGATGTCTTTCATGCGTCATGATCGTTGAAGGGTAAAGGCGGGTGATCGGTCGGGTACGGCCGGCCATCGATTGAAATGGGCAGAGCATTCATCACGCTGGTGGCGGTCATATTCCTGGCATCCTGCCTGATCGCCTTCGTGTTTTTAAATTCCGGGCTATGGAACCAGCTTCTCAGCTATTATGACCTGATAACGGACCGGGAATGGCTGCGGCAGGCCGTCAGCTCATCGGGCTGGTCCGCGACCCTGGTGTTTGTGGGCTTGCAGATCGGCCAGGTCCTTTTTGCCCCCATTCCGGGCGAACTGACCGGGTTTCTGGGGGGCTACATGTTCGGCGCCCTCAACGGATTTCTTCTGTCCACCGTCGGTTTGACCATCGGGTCCATGATCAATTTCGGCATCGGGCACTTTTTGGGTGAACCGATCGTCCGAAAACTCGTGCGTTGCGAAACGTATGAAAAGTACAACCAGATGGTTCAATACAAGGGTATTTTGGTTATTTTCATTTTTTTCCTGATTCCGGGTTTCCCCAAGGACTACCTGTGCATGTTCCTCGGATTGACCACCCTGCCGGTCCGTGTGTTTTTCGTTCTCTCCACCGTGGGCCGGCTGCCCGGCACATTCGCGCTGAGCCTGCAGGGTGCGTCTATCTTTGAAAAAAACTATGTCGTTTTCGTGCTCATCACCGTCTTGTCTTTGCTTTTCGCTCTGGTCAGCTACCTGGCACGGGATTCGCTCTACCGTTGGATTGCCCGGCACAGCAAGAAAAAGGTCTGCGACCCGCAACGTTAGCGGTATTCAATCGGTTCTTTATCGATCCGGTATCCATGTGATATAGGAGAAAACAACACTCGCACCGGACGAGCGACCCGTCGCAGGAGCGTATGCGTTTTTCACCGAGAGGAGAGCTCCTTGGCATTCTGGCAATACCGCGAAGAATTGAGCTTGGCCAACAAGCTGCGGCGATCCTACTACGAGCTTCTGCGCGATGACCTCGATCAATTCCTCATCCAATACGCTCTGATCGACTCCTACCATAACTTCACCAGCCGCCAAATCGCATATCCCTTCGCGGAAAAGCGCGAGCTCAAGCCCCGCGCGCGCATACCCGACCAGGAGTTCGAGCTTCACAATTCCTTTCTGGTCATTTTCGCCGAGGACTCGATCCCGTCCGAGCATAAGAAATACATCCGCTTTTTCGATGAAAACCGGACGACCAAAGTCAACCTGATGAGGTGCGAGAGCTTCTCGCTGATGGAGCTGCGCGACCGCCAGGCACGGTATTTGGAATCCGTTCATTTCCGGAATTTTATTCGGTCGCTCCTGCCGGTAGACTATGCCGTCATGATCCAGCGGGACGCCGCCGGAAAGTCCCGCAACCGGTATTACCTCTCACATTATCATGTGCGGATCGACTGGCCGATCAGTGACGCGGCCGAGGACTTGGCGCGCAGCCTGCGGTACATCTCCAAAGAGCTTTACGAAAAGGGGGAAAAAACAGCTGAAGACCTCCAGCGGAAGCTGTTCGAATACTACAACCAGCCCTTCATGTCGGGCGGCCGCCGAACTGCGGCGGTTGTAGCGGCTCAATACATGCGCCGAATGCGGGGAATCACCACGGTCTATGTCAGCAGCAGCGCCTCTCGTGCCTTGATCCGCATTTGTGAGCGCGGGGTGGCCAAATTGGTGCTGATGAAGTTTCTGAAAACGGACCTGGCGCAAATTGCCGCCGCCAACGGGTTGTCTCCTCACAAGGTGAAGAAATACTATGTAGTGGCGAGAGAG
>Ga0105105_10000411_pt1 | contig 19635 bp, 26 predicted proteins | sample PPLLaktember2015_4_FD_79108 | JGI IMG/M metagenome (GOLD analysis project Ga0105105, IMG submission 79108) | Freshwater sediment microbial communities from Prairie Pothole Lake near Jamestown, North Dakota, USA - PPLs Lake P8 Core (1) Depth... | ecosystem: Environmental > Aquatic > Freshwater >...
CCTTCGATCAGGCTTTTTCGTGTAGGAAAAAGATCCCTTACCCGAGAGGGCGGGTAGTCTAGATTGTTGGCAAAATACTGCGAGCCAACACTTCCGTAAAGAGCGATGGTTTTTGGGAGGAAGGCTACGTTAAAAACGCGCTTCCCCTCGGTTACTTGAAAAAGCGTTTCGTTTATCTCGAGTAGCATCTCTTCCTCCAAAAAGTACCTCGCCTGGCAGGACTAAACGTCGATGTTATAGGCCTTCTTCAACCGCTCGATGTAGCCAAGGTAGCTCTCAGGCGTACGCGGCTCATTGCCGTTTTTGTGCTCGCCTTTGAGGTGGCTGACGAGCTCTCTAAATGCGTTTTTGTATAGTATCCCTTTTATCGCTGCATCGTATTGCGCTTTACCGTCGAGTCGATCTAGATCGAACTCCAGTAGGGCTCTGCTCATGGTTTGATCCTTAGTTCTTGGTTTTAGGGTCAGGCTTTACTTCGAAACGCTTAAGCTCCTCGGCGAGAACCTCCTGCAAAATAGCGAGGCGGCCGGCGAGGATTTTTTCGTCGCTGATCTTTTCCACTTCAAGCCTTAGCTTCGCAATGTCGTTCCAATAATCGGAGCCGTCTGGGGCAAGGCGTTGGAGTTGTGCGAGGCAGTGGAGAAGGGCGGATTTGTGGTCCAAAGGCTCCCGTCGATCTCCCGGCCGAGGGCCCTCTCCGTGGCCTGGCGCCATTTCTGGCGGCGTTGTTTCCACTTTTTAGTCTCCTCTTTAACGTTGGGGGTTCGACGGAAAGGCCATCTCTGAACGCGGTGAATGCCCGTCTGGATACCGTGCGAGTCGATCCCTTGAAAGTGCGCCTCGCAAGGGTAACCCTTATTGTTGATCCAGTCGTAGAAGGGGAATCGCTCGTGGAGGCGAACCATGATCTCGTCGCGATAGACTTTGGCAACGACACTGGCCGCAGCGATACAAAGACTCTTTTCATCTCCCGACTCTATAAGTTTTTGAGCAATCGAAACGGGTGCGTAGACACCCGGCGCGTGGTCGATCAAAAGAAAGTCGGGCTTGACGAGCTTGTTTTTAACCGTGGTCCGGCAGGCCAACACAGAGCGAAACATGGCCAGACGCGTCGCGGCGTGACGACCTAGGCAGTCAACTTCGGCCGGCGACACCTCACCGATACCAATACCGATGGCCGTCTGCCAGATAACTTCGGCGTGTTTTTTACGGTAGCGCTCGTGGATCTTCTTACTATCGTCGACCTCAAAGATTCGGAGGTCGTCTTTATGCACCTCAATCTTTGGAAGGATGACACACGCAGCGACAAGAGGGCCGGCGATATCGCTGACCCCAGACTCGTCGATGCCCGCAATAAGATTTCCTTCACCGAAGTAGAGACGATCAAAAGTATTATCCACGAGCTTTCCGTTCTGCCGGTTCAGTAGCTTAGCGGCGAGACCAGTGCGCATCCATCCCAGTTCTGGCCGAAAAACACGGGGCTGAACCGATCCAATCTGTTTTCGTATGCAATGACGATGGAATCGTAACGCAACATTTCCGTGAGAGCTAGCTTTAGAAGTTTCGCGTCGACAAGAACCGGCTCGCCCCGTACGGGAAGGGGGATCAGCTGCCCACCTACCCCTGTAAATCTAAACTGAAGCCTGGGGTCTGAGCGGCAGATGACCGAAGTTTCGTCAAAGTAGACCTTCCCCTCTAACCGTCCAGAGATATCCGATTGGCGTACCTCGGAGATGAAGTTTAAAAACTTGTGGACCTCGATGCGGGGGATTTGCTGACTTATCGACATTGCTTGAAAGTGTGGCCGGATCCTACCGGGATCCTTGACCGGCGCCTCTGCGTGAAGCGGCAGGAGCTCATTAGCGGGCCCTATGTGATAGCAGCCGTCAGGGACGGGCAGCTGGCAGCGGACAATGATGTGGGGGTTAAGGATCGAGGCAACCCCGTCGACGACGAGGATCATGCTGCTCTCTACGATCTGGGGTGGGAGGGCCTCGGCACCGAGGATCGCCTTCCAGTTTTCAACGAGGTAGGGCGGGTCTTGAAGGAAAAGGCGCGGAGGGGTAACCCTCTGCTCAAGTGAGAGTGCTTCTTCCATGATGATTCCTCTTGGTTTTGAGTGTGGTCAGGACGGTTTTTCTATACCAACTTTACGGGCAGCTGATTCTTCAATGAAGGCTACGCGGGAAGTGCCGAGGTTATCAAAGAGGCGGCGGGCAGCCTCTTCCTTTAGAACGTGGATTTCGCCCGTACGGTAGGGGTTTTTCTGGTCCGAGCCGTCTTTGCAGACGACAAGTAGAATGCCCAGAGACATGAGTCTTTGGCATTCATCGCACGGCCCTGAGGTGGGAAGGGCGCCCTTTCGCGGGGCTTCTTCGTCTTTGGGGAGGCGGCCGAGGAGCGCGATCTCGCCGGTGTCTCCGCCGCAAATGGGGCACTGAAGGAGCATGGGGTTTAGCCCGTGTTTTGGGCTGAGGCGAATAGATGACAAGTTGATTCTCCGTCAAGCGAGCCTTAACGCAGACGCTACCTCCTTTGAGAGAGTCTGCGCTCGACGTGCGCGTTTGATGGCTGAGCGAACATCGTTCAGCCTTGTGATGTTGATGTTAATTTTCCGCCCGGTCTCCTCTTGTATGCCTTTTGTATGTCCAGAGATGGACAAGATCCAGGCTTCAAATTCGGAGGCGGGGAGGCATAGGTATTGGTAGCAGAAGCGGCCGTCTACCGTGCGCCTGAAACTATGGGGGTGAAACTGTGGGCGGGCCTTGAGCTTATAGAGCTCTACCCGATAGTTGAGCTCAAGCAGCTCACAGACGGGTTTTACCGCCACCCAAAACTTTCCTTTCGCGTCTCGAAACGTCCCAAAAGCCGCAGGCGCAATCGTCATGCACACACTCCGAGTTGGTGGAAATAGCAGACCAAAAGGTGGGCTCCTCCGGAGAAAATCCCAACGCCAAGGGCGTGACCCAAGGTCAATGCTCGTCCGTGATTTCTAAAAATTGCTAGTGCTAGTGCGAAGGAATACCAGATAAGGGCGTGCATTAGCCAGACAAGAAAAACATTCAGCACAGAAACCTCCTTGTTCAGAGGTCTTATACCGAAAGGGCCCCTGTGTTTTGACGGACTATGTTGTGGTGTTGGGCGATAGTTTCTTCGTCGACGATGGGTGTTACGTCCGTTAGAAACTTTGTCATCTCTTCCGCCGAATTTTCTACAAACTCCTCCGTCCACCATTTCCACAATGCGGTGTGGGAACCCATGAGGGACACCTGCACTTCGTTGTCTGCGTCGCCCATTCCCACACACTCAAATGATATACCACTGGGCACCCAGTATTTTGAGCCGTGGTAGTAGACTCCTGTGAGGTCGGTCTGGATAGTCTTTTCAAACAGCATGTCCTTGTGTGGTGTAATGTGATCCATTCTCTGCTCCAATTAAAAAGGCAGCTCGAAAGCTGCCGGTTATCGTCGTCCTACATCATGAGCGGAGGGCTATCCTCGCCTATGAGTTCCTCACCGTGCTTGTCCCGCCCAAATCCGTAAATGTGCTCGCTCAAGAAGGCCCTTTCTGCCTCGAGGGCGTCTTCTTGAATCTCCTTGCACCACACCTTGTTCGGGGCGTCCCAGCGGTAGCGTTGGGCTTTGAGCTTATCTTTGACGTCAAACGAGGCGCCAAAAGCGGATATTTTGTATGTTTTAAGATCTTTCCTGATCAATAGCTCGGGGAGGTGCGGCTGGATTAGACGGAAGGTCGTCGCGCAATCAAAGAGAGCCCTGTGGGCGAAGGGGTTCAAAAAACCTGAGTCGGCGGCAAGGTAGTTGAGCGCCTGGGTTTTATGTCCTTTCACTGCCCAATCGATGTGCCTCATGCTGCAGGCCCATTTTTTGTTGAGGCTCGATAGCTCGGGCCTTCGCGTGACGAACGAGCGATCAAAGGCCGCGTTGTGCGCTACGATGAGAGAGCTTCGACCTAAAAGAGTCCGGACGAGAGCCCAATCGATCTTCTGGCCAGCAATTGTTCCATCGCGAAGACCTGTGATTTTGACGATTTCCTCTCGGAGGGGAAAGCCCGGGTCTTCGACTCCGCCGTACATGTTGACGATCTCAGAAGGCGCCTCTTCGGTAGGGAGCGAAAACTCTAGGACGCCAATTTCTATAATTTTATCTGCCGAGGGGTCGAGACCAGTAGTTTCCACGTCGACGATCACACCGTATTCCATAAACTCCCCTAATGTGGCCACATCCAATCGGGAGACTCTACACCAGACCCAAACACTTTTTTAGCATAAAATGTTTCGATCCCGTAGATGTGGGAGTAGGGGTTAATTTCCGTTCCCGTATCCTACTGCCTTCCAAGCTTTTTCTCAAATGCTGCAAGAAAAACTTCACTGTAGGGAATTTCTGCTTTCCGCTCTTGGATGAAAGCGATTATCTGATTGATCGTAGCCTCCGATTCTTCCAGAAGCGTGAGTTTATCAAGCGCATGAAGATTCTCTGAAGCCCTGATAATGTTTGGATGAGCACCTACTTCTTCTTTGAGAGTCTTTAGATGTTTCATCCTTTCTTTGCTCATAGAATCATCGCTGCCTGAAAAGGCTGTTTTCAACACGAGATGCTCTATTGAGATATTTAGTGCGAAGCCAATCATTTGTAATTCATCAATATTGAAATCATCAAAGCGCATAGCAACTTTACCCTTCAAAGCTTAATAAATGCATCGGTCATTGATGGTGCTAAGCGTGCGGTCATGTCGACTAACCGCTTGCTCCACGGTCACATTTCCTTAAAGAGGTGTACAATGCATTAGATCGAGACCAGTAGTTTCCACGTCGACAATCACACCGTATTCCATAACGTCCCCTAATGTGGCCACATCCAATCGGGAGACTCTACACCAGAACCAAATATTTTTTTAGCGTGAAAATCGTTAATGCCGTAGACGTGGGAGTAGGGGTGAATTCCCGTTTTCATGAAATCGTCTATGATTATTCCTAAACTCTCTTCGGTGTAAAACCAGTTGGGGTAGACCTCCGTAATGTCTCGCGTGGTCAGAAAGGTTTTATTGTGAAGGCGAGCATAGAGCAGCAAATCGCAGAGGTAGACGACGGCTGCCCCTGGTTGACGGCAAAAGCACGATGGCGCGAAAAAGGCGCCGACACTAAAGGTGATAGGCTTACCTAGGGCTTCGAGCCGCTTCGTAAGGAGCGCTTCGGGGCCTATTATACTAGTGAATTCGGGACGCGTAATCGTCTCTACGCTCCGGTCTTTATTTGTAACGTCTATCGTCACGAGCTTCATGAAGAGAAACAACTGGTCCGGATCCAAAAGTTGAGTTACGCCCGGGGCTCTGGCGTCCGGGTAACCTTTCATCATTTCGTTTCGGACGGCCTGAATTTCTTCGATGCTAAGGATGGACATTTTGGTTTCCGTTCATTTTTTCGGCTAGTATTAAGGCCTCAGCTCTTTGCCGATCCTGCCTTAACAAATTCTTTTTAAACCGCTTTATAGCGCGTAAAGCCTTCCACTCAAGGCTTATGCCGAAAAACCGCTCAATTTTAGTAAGCTCTACATGCATCGTTGCGACGATTTGCTCGGCCCGCCCCTCCTCTATTACGAGGTAGGGCATGCGATCGTCGATTTGGTCAAAGCCGACAATGGTCACATACCAAAGGTGAATGCCTCCGCACTGGCAAGGCTCGATGCGGAGCTGTACCTGCCCATAGCTTTCGAGCTTTAGATCGTCCTGTGATCGTCGAGGGCGGAAAGATCTGTGCTTTTTCAGGGACAGCACGTTACTGTGCGGATCATTTAGTCGCATGGGTATCTCCGAGAGGGCCGTTTTCAGATGGTTATTCAGTATGGAAAGGTTTGTCCAGGCGATTTTCGATAGGGGCTCTCTCCGGGGCAGATTCGATCAGGATAAAACCGTAAAGGCAGGGCGGGCAGAGTGTAAGGCTAAGGTCAAGTCGGTAGGTCGTTCGAACTTCCTGGCTGCTGCCACAACGACAGCAGCTGTTTTCGTCAGCAGACATCAATTCCTCAAAATTAGTTTGCTAACCTCGCTGAGATTTTTTTCAAGCGCGGCTAGGAGTTCCGGGTGATTACCGAGCGCCTCCCCTAGCCGACTGTCCCTCTTCTCCAGTATTCCAAGAAGGTAGCCGACGTGAAGAGAAAACGCTGTTGCAATGTTTTCGTGATGGCGAGTGGGGGGTGGAGGCGTGACGTGGGCTTCGCTCAGCTTTGAGGTCATTCGCTCTTTGACGAGGTCGGTGAGCGGTCCGAGCGCTTGGGGCGCCCTCAAATTGGGTACGGACGGGGCGCTGGCCTCGCTGTAGTAGTAACCCTCTTCGCTTGGCTGGCGGAGGCACCGCACGATACTCTCTGTTTTTGGGTGCCTTACGACAAGCTCTTCACCCAACATGGTCGAGAGCATTTCGTAGGCATATCTCTCGCCGCTGCGGAAGACGACAAAGACCTGTGTGTTGACGGGCACAGCCGCCCCCGCAGGGTGTTGGCTTTTCTTGTGAGCGCTGTAGCAGGTCTCCGAACACACCGGCAGGCGGCAGCGATCGTAGTGCCCCAGCTCTTCGCACTCAAACCTTGCCTGCCTTGTTTTACACACTGTGCACAGCATGACGTAGTGCTCCCGGCAAAAGTGGGCCCCAGAAACCGCCGGGTTCTGGCAGGCGCCCGACACTGCGTAGATGAAGGTACACTTAGAAAGAGTTTTGGTCTTTGTAGAAGTATCCATGTTCCCCGCCCTCTATGATCCGTGCCCTGCCCACGTGAGAAATGAAATCCTTACGGCGCAGTAGCTTTGCCCAACGGGGTATTGGCTCGACAAGCCAGCACACCCCTACCGGCTTTCGGTCGTAAGCGGCGTAAAGCGTAGGGAAGTGGCGCGACTCTACCTGAAAGATAAGAATACCGGGGTAGACGAGTACCCGGTAAGCATCAATCCAGCCCTCCGCAAAGAAAAGCTGAAAGTCGGCTTGGCTGTTTAGCCCGCTCCGGTTTATGCTCGGCCTCGGGCCTAGGTAGGGGTTGGCCTCGGGCTTACTTCGTCCACGTCGGCCCCACATGACCGTCTACCTCCATCGGCACGATCTTCAGCCACCGCTCGGCGGCCTCAACCATAAGTTTTTTCTTTACGGGGTGAAAAGCCTCGCTGTCGTCCTTATGGGTCCGGGTAACAATCTCATCGTAGACCTGGTTCATGAACTTCGAGCGGACACCCGTTTTCTTGATGTGTCTCCGGATGAGAACCATCGCATACTTAGTGATATCTGCGTTGACCGACTGGATAACAAAGTTCCCTCCTTGCCTTTCAATTTGAGAGAGGATCCACTTGTAGAGGTCATCGTTTGACCCTTTTGGAAAGCGCACCGTGTCCGAGGGGTCGGGCAGCCTCCAGCCGCGGCGTCGACCGAGAAGATTGTGGACAAAGCCCTGCTCTCTTGCTATTTTGCCCGTGTCACGCAGAAATGCGATCCCCTTCTCAAATTCCTTTGTGTAGCGTTCGTAGAGCTCTTTTCCTTCCTTTCGCGTTATCGGAAAGCCCATCCCGTTGATCTGATCCACCAAAGAGATAAATCCCATTCCGTAGGCGATACCAAAGTTTATAGCCTTGGCAGGCGTCCTAAGGTGCGCGTTTTCGTTTTTCTTTGTTACCTCGACCCGGTAAAGCCTAGATGCCGCGTAGCAGTGAACGTCCATCCCTTGTAAAAACGCCTCGCATAGACGAGGGTCTTGAGAGATCTCGGCCCAAATTCGCAATTCACAGCCCGAGAAATCGTCAGTCTCTACCACCTCGTCCGGAGCGCCTCGAAAACATTCTCGCATTTCTCTTTCGCGAGGTATGTTTAAAAAGTTTACATCGTTTGCGTCTCCAGCTTTGGCCGGCCTACCCGTTTCAGTCCCGATCTGATGGTAGCGCGGGTGAATGCGTCCCGTGTAGGGGCTAACGGCGGCGATGTAGGGCTGACCAAAGGTGCTGTAGCGCATCATATAACCGCGAAACTTTTTGAGCGCCTTGGTGAACTCGTTGTCTTTTATCTTTTTGAGGGTTTTGTCATTTGTACTGCTGATCAGCGTTTCTTCCCAACGCCGCGTAACCTTATTTTGCTCGGATGTCGTCAGGCCCATCTTTTGAAGGACTTTGAGCACCTGGTCGGGCGAACCGTAGTTGATCTCGAGCTCACCGAAAAGATTCTTTTGAACGTAAGGCTCGACTAGGGGATTCATGATTTGAATCATATCCTGGGCTTTTTGAAGATTATCCCCCATGATTCTCTTCCAACCTGGGACGTCTAGGTAGTGCCCGTCGAGCTCCATTTCTGCAAAACAGGGCAGAACGTCGCATTCAAGAATCCACGTATGCTGAAGATTCATCTCGGCCATGAGGCTCGATTGGGTCTGGGCTAGGGGAATGAGGTGTTCGACGTCGGAGGCTGCGTAACGAAGCATCTCCTCGGAGTAGTCATGGTTGATCGCGCCCTTCCCGAAGAGGGCCCTTGTCTCCTTATTGAGCTCGACATTGAGATGGGAAAGAAGCACGTCGTCTAAGCCAAAACCGTAGTCTTTGATGCCGTTGAATAAAATCTTTTCTGCGAGATAGGTGTCGCGGACACACTCTGTTTCGATGCCAAAGTTAGCTTTTATCATCTTCCAGTCGAAGGTAGCGTTGTGCGCTATTTTCTTGTGTTCTTGCGATTCAAAGAAGGGACGAAGCGGTTCGGGCGAGGCTTTTCTCGTGTCGATAATATACTGCTCATGTGAAGTGCCTATTTGAAGCATCAGAACTTTATCGACGAGCGGATTAAGCCCGGTCGTCTCCGTGTCAAACCCCCAGGCAGGCCTTTGCATCAGCCGTGGCAAAAGGTCTTGCACTTCTGCGGTGGTGGAAAGAAGTTTATATCCCATTAACACTCCAAAATATTAGGACGGCACATTTCGAGTATCTTATACCGGAAAAGAGGGCGGCGATATCGGAGAGCGCGTAGGACTCTGTATGGCGTGAATGCGCTGGTGGGTAAGGAATTGGTTATGGTCAGTCGAGGTTGGCAGGGGCTGTGACGTAAAAAGAAGAGCTAAATTACTTGACCCGGGGTTTCCCCCGGTTTTCGAACGGATACCAATAGCCGTCTCTCGAGGAGACTATACCATGGCATCCTGCCGACGGATGGGCTTTGACCAGAAGACCTTAATGGTCTGCATGACAAAACACACGTTCAAAGCAAATCCGTTTGCTTCACAATACTTATACCAATCTAGCCGAGAATCTTATTGAGGTAGTCGAGTGTTGGCTTTGCCCTCGGGTATTGCGCGTGAAACAACAGGTCGAGTGTGCGCTCAACGCTGCTTTGCTCAGGCTTAAAGTCGAGGAGACCTCGTGGCCTAAAAAACATGTCGCGCTCCTCGTAGAAGACGCCCTTCCGCGAGGCGACGTTGAGGCCGAGCGCTCCTACGGGCTTGAGGTGGACCAACGCTTCGATGAGGGCTGTCGAGTTGATCCCTACGACGGCGCGCGCAGTCGCTATAAGACTGTTGATGGGGACGCGCTCGCGAACGATCGTTACGCCTTCGAAGGCATAGCTTGTTTCGTCCATGGGGTGTGTCTTCACGACGATGTGTTGATCGTAGAAATGTCGCCGCACAAAGCCGACAAGGGAAGCCATCGATTTGAAGCAGGGGCTGTCGTAGAGGATTGAGGTATCGCGCTCGAGCTGCAGCGGAACGAGAATATAGTTTTCCGGTAGACTGAGGCCGTGGGGTTCGGGCCGGTAAACTTTTTGAAGCCGCGCCATCGTCTCTTGTATGCGCTCGGAGGTGCCTACACGGTGCGCCCACGTATCGAAGAGAAGACTGCGGGCTCCGGTGCCTTGGGCGTCGATGTAGTTATACTCTTGCTGTGGAAGCCAGCCGTGCTCCATGTAGACCGTCCGGTAATGCGCTTTAAGCCATTGCGTCGCAGCAAAGATGGCCTTGTGTGAGCCGTTGAAGACGATGATCCGGTCGGGGTTAAAGCGGATGATGGGGTCGTGGTCAAAGAGCGCCCAGCTGCAACTTCCAAAGTGGACCCGAGGATCGCTGGGGCCCACCGCGCCGCTGTAGACGGCCATGATCTCGTGGCCGTCTTCGAGTAGGAGGGTGGCTACGGGGGCAAGTGAGTATTCATATCCTGGTTTGTCGGTATCTATGAGGGCGATGCGCATCGATCACTCCAGCCATTTTTTCCTGACCTCCGCTACGATGCCTTTATTCAATTCGTTGAGCGTGTGCATGTGCTCAAAGCCGGCCTCGGAGATCTCGGTGTAGTTGTCCATGATCTGTCGGATGCTCGCAGCGATTTCTAAAGGGTCTTCATAAAAGGGCGACCGGCAGACGCTGAGTGAGAGCGGTGCACTTTTGAGAATAGGCGTAATAGGTGTGGTAAGAATAGGCGTTTTGAGGAGCAGGCTTTCTGCGGTCAGATAACTATAGACCTCGGAGAGGGACATGCAAAGATTGATTTGCATGCCGCCTAGGAGCCGATAGTAATCCGCGTCGGATTTGATATGGGGGTGACGCTTAACTTGGATGTCCAAAATTTCAAGCGCTTGCGCATGCTGAATGTTTTGAACGTGAACTGTAGCTCCGGCCATGTGTGCGCCGATAACCTGGGCGTCCATGTTTTTCCAAGGCTGGCCTGAACCTAAAATGCCCACGTTAAAGCCAGACATTTTCTGTGCAGGGGGCAACGCTGCTTCTACGACGTTCGGCAAAAAATCAGTCTCAATGCCGTAGTGTGACCAGGTTGCTGCAAGCCCCTCGTGCGGCGTGGCAACAAAGTCGAACCACCCCATCTTGTAGGCTTTAAGAGCGTGAAACATCCACTCCCTGTTGATGTGATTAAATTCGTTGAGGATGTAGGAAGCATGCCAGGTGAGTACCGTGCATGCGCCTAGCGCCCTGGCTTCAAGGAGCACGTTTTCCCAGGCAAACTGATAGCACCCAAAGACGACGACCTTCGGCCGCAAAAGCCGGATAGACCTGACAGCCTCCTGAGGGCTAGCGTAGTGGGTGCAAACTCCTGAAAGCGCGCGCCGGACACCTAGCCAGCTCTCTGGTGTTACGCCAAGGACGGCTGAGCTGAGGGGGGCGCTGGCCCGTGCGGGCTGCGGGCTTTGCGAGCGGCGGTGCGTCCCCTCGAGGAGCTCCGCGTAGAGGGCCTCGTATTGCAAAGCCATTTTCTTTGCGCTGAGGTCTAAACTGAGAGGTGAAAGTTTTAGTGCATCTTCCCCGAGGCACGAGAGCAGGTGTTCGCGCATCTCCTCGTCTGTCGCAGCAATCAGCGCGTGTTTTCCGTTTTCGATATAGTGGCAAACGCCGCCACAGTTGAATATAACTGCTGGCAGGCCGCAAGCTAAAGCCTCAGCAATCGACAGGCCAAATCCCTCGGAGGGACTGTAGGAGACGAAGAAATCCCAGCTTTGATAGTACTCCTCAGGCGTCTTGCTATGCTTGTGCACGGTTATGTTTGTGATGCCTTCGTCTTTAATTTTCTTTGCGTACCCGCCGTAGTCGGTACCTACCAATTGAAAATCAACAGGTAGTTTTGCCATCAGCGTTATGAGCTCGGGGACGCCCTTACCCCAGCCCGGCTCAAGCCTCCCTGTAAATCCGCCGAGTGGTCGCGCCCGTTTTTTCTTGGGGCCTGCCGGCTTGAAGGTATCCGTGTCGACGCCGTTAGGGATCACCCGCGTGGGGACGTCGGGCATTTTTGATTTGAAGTAAGTCTCGGCGTCGGGAGAAACGCAGATGACGACGTCGGTCATGTCTTTACCATAGCTCGTGCTGTCGCCGCCAAAGCCTGCGCGGTTATGTACGAGCTCGTAGGTCTTCGCTTTTATTTTGGCCCGCTTGAGAGCGTTATACATCGTGTGCGAGTGATAAAAATGAATGATGTCGGGCCGGATCTGCTCGAGCATCTTTGCGAGGTTATGCGGCGAGTAAACCCTATAGGATGTCGCAGGCAAAGAGCGGACGAACAGCTCAACCTCTGGGTGCTCGTAGGTGACGACGGGATGAACCCCGGGCGAAAGGTTTTTGATGAGGTATTTGATCTGAGTCTCGGCCCCACCTATCGCCGGAAACGGGATGTGAAACAAAACCTTCATGCAAGGCTCTCCAAAGGGTTATGCGTCCTTAAAGACTTTCGTAGAGCTCTCTGTACTGGCTTACAAGAAACGCGGGCGACCAGTGCGTCTCCATCCATGCGCGCGAGCGATCTCCGTAGACCTGCCACATCTGTGATTTGACGAGTTCGCGAAGTATGCGAGGAAAGCTCGCCTTGTCTGCTTTGAGCCAAGGGAGCGTGTCGGCACCTGTAAGCTCTTTGACCACGCTCGTCGTCTCATCGTCGAGGTTTGCAAAGCAAGGGACGCCTAAAGACAGGTATTCAAGAGAGCTCAGGTGATAGCTGCCCGTCACAATCTCGTCGATGCCAATGTCGGCAAGCCGTTTAAGGAGCATGACGTCCTTATGAGGTCGACTTACGATCTGCTGGTAGCGAATAAAATTCTCGAGCTTCATCTTTTTAAGAACGGGCGCCACAGCTGGAAAACCTTTGTCGTTCCATCCTTTAGCGTTCCAGTTGCTGGGGGCATAGGAGACCACAGGTATTTTACTGAGGCCCGGTTGGATGCGGCGATATTCGGGGGCCTCGATGTCGACCACGTTTGGGACGACAAAGCTAGCCTCGGGCCATTCGCGCACGTGAAACTGGGCTATGATGGCGAGCGGTATGCTTGAGCGCGCCTCGTCTTCAAAGCTTTCCCCTTCATGTCTTGGGCTATGGATTTGGATAACAGCTTTTTTTTTCGGTGGTGGGCTTCCGAGAAATTGGAAAACCTCCTGCCGGCGCCAACGATTGTGGTAGTGGATAATGTCGGCCCATTCGTAGATCCAGTGGTGAAGATCATCTCTTTGCATCTCTCTGCCCACAAGGTCCGTCTCAAAGGTGCGGTAGCCGACGGTGGGCGTCCACACGAGGTGCCGTGATTCTACGCCGCCGCATTTTTGCAAAAGCTTTGAGAGGCGAATTGGGCTCCCCGACAGGGTCGTATCGCTCAGATGGAGGATTTTCACGCGATGTCCTTAGCCGTCGTAGAGGTTTTGAAGCAGTTTCGGCTCATAGCGAACCCAAGCCTTTCCGATCTGATCGGACGAGAATTCGATGAACGTGTTATCGGGCGCCTGGAACTTCAAATACCCTGATGCCGCAAGTGCCTCAAGCCCCGCGGCTGTGCATTGGCGCGGGATACCGCACTGCTCAAAGCCCCAAATAAGATCGCCTATGAGCCCCTCTTTAACCACGCCCGCCCGACTAAAGCAATCATAGAGAGCTTGCAGCGTTATCTGCGCTTCCGGCTTAAGCAGGTCGGGTATCGAGTGGACAAGTTTGGCGAATGGCTTGATCGTCCGAAGGGGCTGTTTTGTGGTCTGTGTACCTTCAGGTAGCTGAACTTCAAGCTTTTGGTTACGTTTCCCAGCAAAACCTTTCTTGGGTACGCGGCCGGCTTGTTTTCGGAGCTTTCGCTCGATGTCGTTAAGGGACATGTGTTCTCCATTAAATACAGTCTGGGGGATATCTAACCAGTCCGCGGCGAGATTGTCACGGACTTGCTTACGTCCACCGCTAGCCTTCGAGGAGAGCCTCGCTTTCAAACCACACGCCGTGGTCGGGGCAACCGAGTCCTATGCGGGGCGCCACGAGACCCTTCCAGCCGCACGAAGGGCACCGCCGGACAGCGGACTTACGAGTTTTAGGGGTGCTTTCCACCTTTCGGTAGTTCTCACCACGGACCTTCCCCTTGCGAGAAACCTCCGTCTTTCCACACTCGCAGGTTTGTCCTATTTCAACGATGCCTTCGCAACCAACACATTGGTACATGGGATTTCCGTCGATATGGGTTGACACTTTTGCAAAAGCGGATCTAATTACCTCCGTGGATGAACACATGAGGAGTTAATCGCATGGATAAAGAAGATCGCTCTAACGTTATTGATTTTAACAGGTATCGCTCTTACGCACTCTTTGCCCCTCCGTTGCGGCAAAAATTAGAGGCAGGGGTGACTGCCTATACGGATCGTCCGGCTGAGGCAGTGAGCTCGGTTGAGCAGATTATCTGCACGCACCTCGTCGCGTTTTGTAGGGAGTTTGCGGTGCGCATGGGAACGAGGGCCGGTGAAAAGCTTGCAGGAAAGATGCTCGGCGAGAAGTGAGCAAAGTTTTCCTCCCTCGTTTTAGCCCCCGACTTTAGCTCTTTCGAGCACTGCCGAAAACCTCTGAACAAGCCGCCCTGCCTCTTGTGGGGCGGCTTCTGAAAAAGAGGTGTCATATCCCATGAAAATCGATAAAATATTTGGACTCTCTCTTAGGCTAAGGATATACTTGGCTTAGACCTGCACCCGACATTATGACAAGCTTCAACTCCTCGAGGGACTTTATGTTTTTGGAGCCCGGCTCGATAACAGAGCGAAAGCTTAGTATGGATTATTTCCGGGAATGGGCTGGCGAGATCGCCACCTCATACCTCCAAGCGGGAGCGATGCCCACCCACACGCTCTCAAAGATCGCGCAGCAAGAGGATCTTACGCCACACCACATAGAAGTCCTGGCGGCTGAAGCCAACAAGGAAATCCACCGGCAGAAGTTTGCTGGCGTAGAAGAAAAGTATTTTGCAGCCGACTTTCCTTTAGCTGACGCGCGCGAGGCGATTCGATCGCTTCAAGCAGATGGCGGCAAAGAAAAGATCGCCATGGAAATGCCCGAGCCCTCTTTTAAATCCCGCGGGGCCGACCCGTTTGATCTTTTCGGGATCAAAGAGGAGCCGCTCGACAAGACGGCTCACCTTCGTCACGAACTCAAGGGCGCATATGAAAAGTGCGCGCAGCTCGATCAGAAGCTCCGCGACCACCTTGAGATGACCAAAGCCGCAGCTCTTGCTGCGGAGACTACCTTCATCAAACAGGCTCGGCAGTACGTCGTAGGTGGCGTCGGTACTTCGGCTGAGAGACTTCGCTCGCTCGGTCGTCTCGATCAGTTTTTGAAAAGTGCCTCGATGGAGTGCGCCCGGCCGCTGCTTGCAAAAGTTGCATATGTTCTAGGCCGTGAGGGTCTCATCGAACCCCAAAGCGTTAAGCCTGTTTGCGATTACTTTCTCGCTAAGACCGCCGACATGAAGGCTCCAGCTGAGCTCATTAGCGAGTGGCTTCCCGCGCAGATCGTTAACGGAAACCACCCCCTCTACATCACTCTGAAAACCTTCCGCGATCAAAACGAAGCCTTGGAGCTCGGTCAAGACCGGCACAAGCTCGTCGAAGACCGCCTTCAGATTCTTAAACAAAAGGTGAGGGCGCTGTGAAACAAAGCCTTCTTGAGGCGACGCTACCTGAGGGTGAGGCCATCGTAAAGGAGGCCGTCGTCGCCGCGCTAGGAAGGCTTGCCTTACCGGCGCTTTCTCGTGTAGGTAAAGTACTAGTAAAAAATCCAATGGCTTCGCTGACCGCTGCTGGGGCAGCCTATGACGTCGGAAGCTCCGCACGAAAGCTCGGGGATATGACCTCAGGCTCTAAAAACATGATGCGGCAACATCGGGCGTTCACGCGCCCTGGTTCTATGTGAGGACTTTATGCAGTTTGCCTGGCTTGAAAAGCTCTCCTCCGATGGAACAGTACGGCCCGAGGTCAAAGCGCAGATCTATCGCGACTGCAGTGATCTTTTAAAGCTGGCCTCGGTAATACCCGAGGATTTACTTCGTAGCGGTACGCTCACCGAGATGGACGTGACAAAGGCCCATCTCAAAGAGCTCGGCAAATCGCTAAAGCCAATGCTAGGAAACATCGCAGGGATGTTGGCCCTGTCAGGGATTGGTCTCGGGGGCAAGGCCCTCCTCGACCGCTCGCGATTTAACGCGGTCCTCGGCAACATACAGAAAACTCGCACGAAGATTTTAAACTCCCCTGAGATTTCAGCGCACAAAGAAAAGGCCGACGCGCGCTTTTTGGAACTCGCAAAGCTTGCCCCAACGATAGCAGCCGACGAGAAAAAAGCGCTCGAGCTTGTGAAAAAGCGTCTGCATGATGGGTTTACCGATCAAGATCGAAACCATCTCACTCTTCTCCAGGCCACCTACACGAGCAAAGACCCCGGTTACGCGGGCCGCGTTGAATCTAGGCTCGATAAAACTGCAAGCGCTAGGCGCCTCGGCGAACTCTACGCCGACGTCATGACCCTCACGAAAGAGGCAAGCCGTCTTGGAGGCCTTGCGAGCGGGATCAGGGGTGCAGGTCAAGGGGCGGCTAACGCCATCACGGGCATGTCGGGCGGGATCACTCCTGGTACGATGATGCACGCACTTAAAAACGTGGCACTCGTGAGCTCGATCCCGCTTCTGGCGGGCGTCGGTGCGGGCGCCGTGAAAGAGTACGCTGCCTCCCGTGATGCAAAAGATCTCTCGCGAAAGCTTCAGAATTCGTTTGAGACCGCACTGCGCATGGCCGATCCGGAGAACGATGCCCTTCACAGGGACAAGGCAAAAGCCTACCAGGCGTTCCAAACGCTCGCTCACTTTGCCCCGCACGTAGCCATCGAACCGTCGGCGGCTCGGGGTTTTATGAATAAGCTTGTGAGCTATGATAGCCTGGGTATTGGGACGGGAGACGTGAAAGACCTGGCCGAGATCGAACGAAATCTTTCTCAGACCTCGAGCGGCGATAGCCCCTTCTTCTCAGGCTTCCAAGGAGCCTCCGAGTTGCTTGGCCTCGGCGATGCCGTGCGGCAGACGATGAAAGATACGACCGACCCCCTTCGCGAGAAAAACCGGGCCGCCGTAGCAAGGGACCTAGGAGTTGATCTTCCGGGTAAGCGTAAAGAGAGCAAAGGATAAACCTTGGATAAGATCGTCACATTCGCCGGAAAAAGCGACAAGGGTATCTTCACTCACCTGCTCGACTACGAGAGATCCTATCTCGAAAAGACAGCGAGCGAATACCATCCGACCATCGCCTCCTACATCAACGCGGCAAAGCCGATCAAGGGCAAAACGCAGATTCTTCTGACTGCGCTTGGGGCTGGCGAGTGGTGGGGCGACAATGCGAATGGCGATTATTTCCCCGAAAGCGAGCTCGCGCATGAGGGGCCTGACTACGGCTATAAGACCTTCGAGCATTATGCGAAGATCTATAAGCACCACGTCAATAAAGACCCTACTGCCTCGTTTGGGGACGTGCCTCTTTCCATCTATAACCCGGTCTTCCATAGGGTTGAACTCATCGTTCTCCTCGACAACGCCAAGGCGCCTGATATCGCCCAACGCGTTGAAAACGGGGACTACCCCGACTGGAGCATGGGAACTAGGGTACCTTTTGATATCTGCAGCATCTGCGGAAACAAAGCCCCTTCCCGCGCCACCTACTGTGAGCACGCCCGCTACTACATGGGAAAGATCCACCCCGAGTCGGGCAAGAAGGTTTACGTTAGAAACGTGAGGCCACGTTTTTTCGATATCTCCTACGTTCTGATTGGGGCCGACCGTATCGCAAAGACCCTTCGTAAAGTCGCCCACGTAAGGCCTGATTATATGGCGATGGGCTCGGCCGAGGCTGCCGAAAAAATGGCTGCCCGGGCGAAAAGCGCGGCTATCACAAAAGAGGTTCCCGGCGGCGATGCACCCTCGAGCCAGGACGAAGTAAAAGAGAGCATCAAGACTCTCCTTCGCTCCATTCCCGAGGTCAAGGCGCGCGAGAAGGTCCTTCCCCCCGAAGTCATGGATCGGCTCTCCTCGCTCCCCCTCGAGCGCTCGCTCTCGACGATGACTATGCTTGGCATTGTGCCCAAGCCTCAGGAGTTTCAAAGGCTCTTTTTGATCGCCAAAGGGCTACGCCAACTGGCTGACCTTTTGGACCAAAGAAACCTCTGCTTTGATCCCATGCTCAAAGATGAGCCAAGCCAAAGCGACATGGATGCCTTTGACATTAGCCATCGTCACTTCGACCCTTTCGCGCTCGAGCTTTTGCGCCCTCACATGGAAGGACGGAGCTACGCAGCCCCGCACCTCGGTAAGCGGATCGTCATGATCGTCAAGACAGCAGCACCCGTCTGCGAGGAGCCCATCTTTATCAAGGCTTCTGCGGAGAAAGATGGGAAAAAGCCAATTGGCATTATGCCTGTGATGATCGCCGCCGCAGGTGCTTACGCTGCGCTTGCGAAAAAGGCTCCTGTCGAGAGTCTTAAAGGGATCGATAAACTGCTACAATCAGATGCAGGTTTAGGACTTGCGGCTGCACTAGGCATTGGACTTTTGTCTGTGTTCCATAATACCTTTGGTCCTAAGGTTAAAGGACAATTTACTCCGGGTAAGTACGAAAACCCCGATGCTAATGATGTTTTTGCTCGCATCGAACAGATGAAGCAAAAGCCGTATCTAAAGCTAGCCTCGGTTTCGCTCCCTCCCTCAGGGGTTGCGGCAAACTTAGGCGCAGCTGGTAAGCGGCTCTTTCTTGGCATTCCTGCTGCCTACATGGCGTCGGGTGTTTTTGCAAAGCATAGAGAGATTAACCCCTACGAGGAAGAAGGTCGGATGAAAAGCTTCGTCCGGCAGCACCCTGACCTCATTAGCGGCGCTCTCATTGCGGATGCAATGCTGTCAGCGCGAGGGCGCGGTAGCCGTGGTCTTATCAACAAACTCGCGCCTAAAGTCGTCGGCAAGACAGTCGGACGATTTGCAAAGGCGGCCGAAGCTGTCGATGAGATCTTTGGTACCGAATTCGCAAAGACAGCAGACGCTCAGGATTTTTTGACGAACGCCGTCACCTGGCCTTTGGCCATCGGCAAAGCAAATCTTCCTGGGAGAATCGTGGGCGGACTTTTTGATCAAGCAGTTCTCGAAACTTCAGGTAAACTCTTGAGCAAGCGCAAAGAGAAGGCCGAAAAATCGAGTCCCGCCTCTTAAAAAGGCCGCGCAGTTTAACACTTGAGTCAGGGCTTTTATCAAACCAGGAATGGAGGAAACCATGCCTACTTTGCAAGAACTTCTCGAAGGTGATTTTGGAATCGGTAGCACTAAGACTGCCAGCGCGCGCAGCTCGTCGGGAGCAAACGACGAGATCGAAAAGCTCGCAAAAGAGCTGAGCCTTGAGTCTCTTTTTGGCAAAGAAGCCGAAGAAGACGAAAAGGAAGAGGACAAAAAAGAAGACGACGATGACAAAGAAGAAGAGGACGACAAAGAAGAAAAGTCGGCTAGCTTCGCAGGTCTCGACGGCCTCTACAACGAGCTCTATCCTGAAGACTCGTCGATCACCGTAAAGACCGCTGAAGAAGAGAAAAATGCAGCAGAGGCCGCCCTTGGCTCTCGCGCGTTCGATTACTTCGCTCAGCAGTGGGATCGCCGCATCGAAAAGCTCGCAAATGAAGTCTTGAGCGGCTCAGCCGGCGGAAGCAATCGCTCTGGCCCAGTCCAGACCGATGTTACCCCTCCCCAGACTCAGGCTGACAACAAGCCCTCGGACGCCGACAAGGCGATCAATACGAAGAGCACTGTTGTAACCGACAACGTTAAAGCGAAGAACGACGCCGAAAGCGTTGGACACTACG
>Ga0105105_10000413_pt1 | contig 19611 bp, 16 predicted proteins | sample PPLLaktember2015_4_FD_79108 | JGI IMG/M metagenome (GOLD analysis project Ga0105105, IMG submission 79108) | Freshwater sediment microbial communities from Prairie Pothole Lake near Jamestown, North Dakota, USA - PPLs Lake P8 Core (1) Depth... | ecosystem: Environmental > Aquatic > Freshwater >...
GCCGGGAGCCGGAACCCCGCGAGCGGTACTCTGGCGCCATAGACATATTTGTTCACAAAAAGAAAATCGCCGGCAAGCAGCGTGTTTTCCATCGAACCGGTTGGAATCCTGTATGATTCAACAACAAATATTCTCAGCACTGTTGCAAAAATAGCTGCTATGACGAGAGCTTCAAACCACTCTCTCGAATGATTTTTAGCCGGTTTTTCATGTTGACTGTTCAAAGCGGACAATGGTTATATGGTTTTTTTTACAAAAAACGGGCCACCCAAAACATCTGACGTTCTTTTTTTTTCGTTCCGGCGAATTTTCATCAGGAACCCTGACAATATTCTGACCACCTGGCTACCGGCTACTGATTCCTCACTCATCGATATTGAGAATGGCAAGGAATGCCTCCTGCGGAACCTCTACCCTTCCGACCTGCTTCATGCGCTTCTTGCCCTCCTTCTGTTTTTCAAGGAGCTTGCGCTTCCGGCTGATGTCGCCTCCGTAACATTTCGCCAGCACGTTCTTGCGCATGGCCGAAATGGTCTCCCTTGAAATGACCCTGCTCCCGATCGCCGCCTGGATGGCCACTTCATACATCTGTTTCGGAATGATACCCTTCAGTTTCTGGCAGAGCTTGCGACCCCATTCATAGGCCTTCGAGCGGTGCACTATTATGGAGAGCGCATCGACCGGTTCGCCGTTGAGCAGTACATCGAGCTTTACGAGATCGGACTCCCGGTATCCGATATACTCGTAGTCCATCGAGGCGTACCCCTTCGAAATGGATTTGAGGCGATCGTGAAAGTCGAAAACGATTTCGGCAAGGGGAAACTCGAAATGCATGTTCACCCTGGTGCTGTCGAGATAGTCGGTATTGCGGTACTCGCCTCGCCGCTCCATGCCGAGCTTCATGATGTTGCCGATGTACTCGGAAAGCGTGATGATCTGCATGCTCACGTACGGCTCTTCGACATGGCTTATCTTGGCAGTATCCGGCATTTTCGACGGGTTATCGACCTCGATGACGTCGGAATTGGTCAGAACAACCCGGTATTCAACGTTGGGAACCGTCGTGATGATGTTGACCCCGTACTCGCGTTCGAGGCGCTCCTGGATGATCTCCATATGGAGCAGACCGAGAAAACCGCATCGGAAACCGAAGCCCAGCGCAACAGAGGTTTCGGGAGTGTATACCAGCGAAGCGTCGTTCAGCGAGAGCTTCTCGAGTGACTCCCGAAGGTCCTCGAACTCGTTCGAATTGATCGGATAGAGTCCGCTGTAGACCATCGGCTTGACATCCTTGTAGCCGGCAAGCCGTTCGGCAGCGGGAGCGTCTGCATGCGTTACCGTATCGCCGACCTTCGCATCCTTGACATCCTTGATGGAGCAGATCAGGTACCCTACATTGCCGGCGGCAAGCCTCTCTTTCGGCTGCCGCTTCAGGCTCATCGTACCGATTTCGTCGGCAGAATAGAGATGGTCGTTGGCGAAAAAGCGGACCCGGTCGCCCCGGTTCAGCACCCCGTCGACGATTCTGAGGTATATCACCGCGCCGCGGTAGGCGTCGAAGACCGAATCGAAAATCAGCGCCCTGAGGGGAAGATCCTTGTTGTCTTTCGGAGCGGGAATCCTGGCAATGATGGCGGCCATCAACTCGTCGATGCCGGTTCCTGCCTTGGCGGAAACCTGGAGGATATCCTCCCGGTCGATGCCGATCAGGTCGATGATCTGGGAGGCGACCCCTTCGACGTCGGAAGATGGCAGATCTATTTTATTGATGACCGGTATGATTTCAAGCCCGGCATCGATGGCAAGGTAGAGGTTGGCGATGGTCTGGGCTTCGACGCCCTGCGTGGCGTCCACGATAAGCAGCGCGCCTTCGCAGGCCGCCAGGGAGCGGGAAACCTCGTAGCTGAAGTCCACGTGACCCGGCGTGTCGATAAGGTTCAGAATGTACTCCTGACCGTCCCGGGTCTTGTACTTCATCTGAACGGCGTGGCTTTTGATCGTGATGCCGCGCTCCTTTTCCAGATCCATATCGTCGAGCACCTGTGCCGAGCCCATCTGGGTGCGGTCGAGCGTATGGGTAACCTCAAGCAGCCGGTCGGCAAGGGTCGACTTGCCGTGGTCGATATGAGCTATAATACAGAAGTTGCGCGTGCGGCTCACTTCCGAAGAAGGCAGGGACATAAAAAAGAGCGTTTAATTTCAGTCCTCGATATTCCAAGGTGGAGAATATAAGAAATAAAGCGGTGGGATGGCAATCATGAGAGCTCGAGAGGAGATGGGTACTCTTCGGGACGGAAACCCCGCAGAAATTCGGACGCTTCCATCATTTTTTTGCCTTCGAGCTGCAGCAGCTCAAGGCGGATCCAGCCGTCAGCCGTGCGGACAAGAAACCGCCCTTCATGAATCAGCACACCACCCGGCTGGATATCCTCCGAAGAGGACGGCCCTGTGCAGGGATGAGCCCTGTAGATTTTCAGGGTCCTGCCGCCCAGCGTCGTCCATGCTGCGGGCTTCATGGCCAGGCCACGGATAAAGTCGCAGAGCCCGGCAGAAGGGAAATCCCAACTGATGCGGGTGTTCTCTCTGGTAAGCTTGGGTGCTCTGGAAGCAAAACGCTCATCCTGCCGCTGCAGCTCCACAAAGCCTCCGGCAATATGGCGAAGGGTTTCCAGAACGAGTGAGGCGCCTGCAAGCGAAAGCTTTTCTCCAAGGGAGGATGCGTTGTCGTTTGCGCCGACCGGGATTTTATCCATAAGGATCATGTTGCCGGTATCGACCCTTTCCTGCAGAAAAAACGTGGTCACTCCGGTCTCCTTTTCACCCCGTATGATCGCCCAGTTTACCGGAGCGGCGCCCCGGTATGCCGGAAGCAGCGATGCATGGAGATTGAAGGCTCCCTGTGTCGCCAGGGTGTAGACTGCGGGAGGAAGAATGCGGAACGCCGCCACGACAATCACGTCCGGTCGGGCGGCAGCCACGGCAGCTGCCAGTTCGGGACTCGAGGGGTCATCGGTTTCGTAAACCGGAAGACCGAGCCGCAGGGCGGCTTTTTTTATCGGGGTGGGTTCCTCCGGCGCATTTTTTTTTCGCCGGGGCTTGTCGGATCCGGTAACGACGAGCACGATGTCGAAATCCTGCTTTTCCGATGCGATCCTCTCCAGCGAAGGAACCGCAAAATCAGGAGTTCCCATGAACACGATTCTCATGAACAGACGGGGAATAAAAAAATTAATGATGCCTTCATCATGCCTGGCCAGCATGAACCGCTGGCGGCACAACCGGATATGAGGCGCTGAAACGGCCTTCGGCAAGCGCATCGAGCTCTTTCTGCACTTTTCTCCTCTCCCTTTTCTGCAGACGGTCTACAAACAGCCGGCCGTCGAGATGGTCAATCTCATGCTGCAGCACCCTTGCGAGCATGCCGGAGAACTCCCCGGTGTGCTCTTCGAAATGTTCATCCCGCCAGGAGAGGTTGATCGAGGCGGGCCTCACCACATCACCCTGCACGCCAGGAAGGCTCAGACACCCCTCCTCCATGGCCTTGTACCCCCTGGAGTCCAGAATTTCGGGGTTGATCACCACCATCGGCTTAACATTCTCATACTCCCTGATACAGGAGATATCGACGACGAGAAGGCGCAGGGAACGGCCTACCTGCGGAGCGGCAAGGCCGATGCCGGGAGCGTTGTACATGGTTTCGAACATGTTGCCGAGCAGCTCCTCCATCTCTGCGTCAACGCCCTCAAGAGAAACGGTCCGCCGGCGGAGAACCTCGTCGCTGTATATGTTGATCGGTACTATCATAATGCGTTACCATGAAATATTCAGTCACAATACACCCTTCCGGAACCCCGGCGAAAAACAAAAAGTTGCGGGCGTTCCGACGGCAGGGAAATAACCATTTTCAGAGCGGAAAACCGCAGGGTGCGCATCCCTTTTCTATCCTGCGGGCAGGGAGATGCTGACATTGCATACAAAATTTGTAAATTTATTGAATAAAGCGTAAAAAACCTGATCTCAAACGGGATACCTCTCAACAAGCGCCTTTCAGGACGATCCCGAACCGGAGGCGCAGCATTTCACATCAACTCGCACCTTGTTTATTCGATGACGAGACAACCATTACCGAACAGGAAAGACGCAAACGAAAAACTCCTGCAGGCCGAATCGCTCTTCAAGGCGTATATGAAGGAACACGAGATGCGCTGCACCAACGAACGCATTATCGTACTCAGGGAGATCTACAGGTCGAGCAGCCACCTCGATGCCGACGAAATTTTTGTCCGCCTGAAAAAGAAAGGTATGAGCATATCGAGAGCCACGGTCTACCATACCCTTGACCTGCTCTTCAAATGCCATCTGGTCACCAAGATCGACCTTGGCCACAAACACACGCACTACGAAAAATCACACGGGGTGGCAAACCACCTGCACATTATCTGTGAACAGTGCGGCAAGGTGGTGGAGGTAGCCAGCAACGAACTGGCGGCGATGCTCGAAAAGCTGTGCCTCGGCAACGGTTTTGCGCTCGAAAGCTTCAGCCTTCAGGTTTTCGGCAAATGCACGACTGCGAATTGCGAAAACAAACCGGCAACATAATCAGCACTCACTCACTCCGGAGGATTGCGGCGCAGCGAAATTCTCTTCAGCGGAATTCTCTTCAGTACTTTTTCCACCTGTGAACGCACGGGAATAACGCTGAACTGAATGCGTTTCGGCAGTCTGATCTCCGGAAACTCTATGAGTTCCTCTTCACCGCCGGTCTGTACCGGATAGATCAGTATAAAACTGTTCCTCTCGAAATACCGGCCGAGGTAGCCCGGTATTTTCGACATTCTCGAGTGCCAGGAACGGTGGTTCCTGCGGCTCATCACCACAACGAGGTTGTCGTCGCTTCGTATCTCTTTGGCAAGCCCCGAAAAATCGTCCAGGTTCCGGAATATCTTGTACTCGGCATTGGGAAAACGCGGGCCATGATGCTCCTTCAGATAACCGAGCGTCTGCGGAGCACCGTAAAAAAGAAGTTTCGAGCCGGTATTGTCCACCATGCTCGAAAGGCGGTCGATCCACAACAGGAATCCCTCCTCACTTTCGGCGCCCTGCGGTATGACCGCTATGGTGCGCTTGATGGTCGCAAGCGGCTGGGCCGGTTTGTAGATGAAGGTCGTAACGTTGCACGACGCAAGCAGCTCTTCCGAAAGGCTGCCGAGAAACGAATCGGCAAGACTGGTCTTGTGATGGAGGCCCAGAATGAGGTCAGTGATCTTCTGCTCCCGTACAACCCCTGCGATGCCGTTGGCGACGCTGCTGTCGTAACGGAACAGGCCCGTGAGCAGATTGTCGGTCGACGCAGCCGTCATCACGGCCTTTTCGAGAACTTTTTCCGCATGTTTTTCTACCGTTCCACCCGAGACGGTGCTGTCGGCGACATGGAGAGCGAAAAGTCCGTCAAGGTTCTGCCTCGATTTAATGGTGACCCCAAGATTGACGAGCTCCTCGACCGTCTTGATGTCGTTCATGGGAATGAGAATTCTTTCGGCGGTCACCATCAGGCCTTCCCCGGCGCGGGAATCCCCGGTTTCGGCTGCTGCAATGTTCTGCGCGCCTTTTTCACCCACAATGGTCGCCAGGGTGCAGGTGACAAGGATGAAAAGAATCGTCCCGTTGAGTACGCTCTCGTCGAGCAGTCGTACCGGAGTGCCGTCGAGCGTATAGCCGGTGACAATATTGTACCCGATCAGTACCGTAGCGAGGGCTACCGCTGCATGGGCGCTGATGAGGCCAAAAATCAGCCTGCGCTGATCGACCGAAAAACCGTAGATCTTCTGCGTAACCCATGCGGAAACGTATTTCGCCACGGTGGCGGCGACGGTAATGACCAGGGCAACCCTGATGGTGGCGGCATCCTTGAAAAACGCCCGGAAATCGATCAGCATACCCACCCCGATCAGAAAAAAAGGGATGAAGATGGCGTCACCGACAAACCGGATCCTGTTCATGAGGGGAGAGGTGTGCGCTATGAGCCTGTTCAGGGCGAGTCCGCCGAGAAATGCGCCGATAATGGGCTCGACACCCGCGGCTTCGGCAAGAAAGGCCGCAAGAAAAACCATGCCGAGCACAAAAAGGTACTGCAGGACGCTGTCGTCGAAGCGCTTGAAAAACCAGCGGGTTATAACCGGGAAGAGCAGAAGGACTATAAGACTGAAAACCATGATGCCGATAACAAGCCTTATCCAGAAAACGGACGACAGCACCCCTTCAGAACTTCCGGCTACGACGGCAAGCACGAGCAGGGCGAGCGTATCGGTGATCATGGTGCCGCCTACGGCAATATTGACCGCCCTGTCCTTGGCGATGCCGAGACGGCTGACGACGGGATAGACGATAAGCGTATGGGATGCGAAGATACTGCCGATAAGCACCGAGGAGAGCAGTGAAAAATGCAGAAAGTAGAGAGCGACGAAAATACCGAGCAGCTGCGAAATGAGAAAGGTATAGAGACCGAACAGGATACTTTTTCCGCTGTTTTTCTTGAAATCGGCCACATCGATCTCGAGACCTGCCAGAAACATGATATAGAGCAGTCCCACGGTGCCGAACAGCACGATACTGCTGTCGCGAAGCATAAGGTTCAGACCGTTGGGCCCGACTACTGCTCCTGCGATGATCAGGCTGATCAGGCTGGGAATTCTCAGACGCTTGAAAAAAAACGGAACGAAAAGAATGATAAACAGGATCAGCGAAAACTGCAGGACAGGATTCTTGAGTGGCAGAACAATTTCCGTAAGGCCGGCTAACAACATGGCTTCAGCGGTCTTATTGACAAAGGGTGCGGCATTCGAAACGCACCTGAATAGGGGAAGATAGGCATAACTTCGGGCGAAGAAAAACCGGCGTGCCGGAATGAAGCGTCCGGTGCGGCGTTTATGAGGGAAACGACGGGCACATTATATATCTTTACGGCATCGGGATTGCTGTTTGCCGGGCGGGCTTGGCCGATGCGGACGGGAAAGGAATATTTCCCGATTTTCATTATTATCGGCACTGGAGTCTCGAATTCCGGAAAAGGAGATGCGATCTCCACCGTCTCAACTGCCGCATGCGATGGATCGAACGCAGCGGCCAAAAGTTTTCAAGACCTGTATGAAGCACCTGAATCCGGTTTACAATAAAATAGTCATCAAGGTCGGCACAAACGTCATCACCGACCGGGAGGGACATCTCGATCTCGCTGTTCTTGAACAGCTCACGGCTCAGATAGCGGAACTGCACCGGAAGGGGGTACTGGTGATTCTTGTCTCGTCGGGTGCCGTTGGCGCCGGGCGCTCGATCGTGCAACTGAGCGGAAGCCTCCCTCCCGTTGCGGCCCGTCAGGTTCTGGCGGCTACGGGCCAGATCAGGCTGATCGATACCTATACGAAACTTTTTGCCGCCCACGGGCTGGTTACGGCACAGATTCTCGTCACCAAGGGCGATTTCAGCGACCGGTTGCACTACCTGAACATGAGAACCTGTTTCTCCGCCCTGCTGCAGCAGCACATCGTTCCGGTTGTGAACGAAAACGATGCGGTGTCGGTAACGGAGCTGATGTTTACCGACAACGACGAACTTTCGGGACTGATTGCCTCGATGATGGACGTGGACGGCTACATCATCCTCTCCCATGTGGACGGACTGTTCGACCTTAGGACCGGAAACGGAGCGATCATCAGGGAAATACCTCCCTCCACGAAACATTTCCACCAGTACATCAATCCCGGAAAATCCGAATTCGGCCGGGGAGGGATGCTGACGAAATGCCATATAGCCCAGAAGCTCTCCCGGCTCGGCATTACCGTCCATATCGCCAACGGCAAAACACCCGGCATACTGCACGCTATCCTGCACGGCGAAAGCCCCGGAACGACATTCCTGCCGGAAAAACCGACCTACGGGCCGAAGCGGTGGATAGCGCACACCGAAGGCATGGAGAAGGGCGAGGTGGTCGTCAACGAGGGCGCGCGCAACGCGCTGACAGCCGGAGAACGGGCCAACAGCCTGCTTCCCGTCGGGATAGAATCGGTGCAGGGAACATTCCTGAAGGGGGACATTATCAGGATATCGGCGACGGACGGCACGGTGATCGGATACGGACTGGCGCAGTACAGTGCGGAAAAAACCCGTACGCTGATCGGCCAGAAGGGCCAGAAACCGTTGATCCATTACGACTATCTGTATATTATCCAGTAACCCTGTCAGTGCAGACCTCCGTTAACCCGTTATCCTGACAGCAACCGCAAACCGTATGCAGCAAACCCTCACCGAACTCTTCAAGGCCGCACGCCGGGCCAGCCGCGAGCTGGTCATGCTCGATGATGCCGCCGTCAACGCCGTGCTTCTGGACCTTGCCGCTGAAATTCCCGGCGCCTCTCTATCGATACTCGAGGCGAACAGGAGGGATCTCGAGCGCATGGACCCGGCCGATCCCATGTACGACCGGCTGCTGCTCAGCGAAAGCCGCCTTCTGGCCATAGCCGGGGATATCCGGAACGTGGCGGCCCTCCCCTCTCCACTCGGGCTCGTGCTTGAACAGCGCAGACTTCCCAACGGACTGGAACTGAGGAAAGCCACCGTGCCGATAGGCGTGATCGGCATCATTTACGAAGCCCGTCCCAATGTCACCTTCGACGTGTTCGCGCTCTGCCTTAAATCCGGCAACGCCACCGTCCTCAAGGGAGGAAGCGACGCGCACGAGTCGAACTCGGCCATTGTGCAGTGCATCAGAGCCGTTCTGGAACGCCACAGCCTGAACCCCGACACCATCGCCCTCCTGCCTTCCGAGCGGGAAGCCGCCTCAGAGATGCTCAATGCCGTGGATTATATCGACATGATCATTCCAAGAGGCAGCCAGAAGCTGATCGACTTCGTGCGCATGAACGCAAAAGTTCCGGTCATTGAAACCGGCGCCGGCATCGTGCACACCTACATCGATAAAGCGGCCGATGCAGCAATGGCCGCCGACATCGTCTGCAACGCAAAAACCCGCCGGCCGAGCGTCTGCAACGCCCTCGACACGCTGCTCATCCATGCCGCGATGCTTGACGACCTTCCGGCAATCGTAGCGCCCCTCAAAGAGAAAAGGGTCATCATCTATGCCGATGAAGCCGCCTATGCCCGACTGCTGGGCTCCTATCCGGAAACCCTTCTGGAGAAAGCCCTGCCGGAACATTTCGGCACGGAGTTCCTCTCGCTCAGGCTTTCGGTGAAAACCGTAGCATCCCTTGAAGAAGCGCTCGACCACATCGCCACCCACAGCTCGCGTCACAGCGAAGCCATCGTCACCGGAGACCCCGTTGCAAAAGCGGAATTCCTCAAACGCGTCGATGCCGCGGCGGTCTACGCCAACACCTCAACGGCTTTCACCGACGGAGCCCAGTTCGGTCTGGGAGCGGAAATAGGCATCAGCACCCAGAAACTCCATGCCCGAGGGCCTATGGCGCTCAGGGAGCTGACCAGCTACAAGTGGATCATCGAAGGTGAGGGACAAACAAGACCCCTGTAAACCATGCTTTTTGAAGCCAGAAACATCCGGAAATCCTACACCCTGCCCGGACAGGCGCCGATTCCCATTCTCAGGGGCATCGATCTCCAGGTACTCCCGGGCGAGATGCTCACGGTAATCGGCGCTTCGGGAAGCGGCAAAACCACCCTGCTCAACATGCTCGGCACCCTCGACACGCCGGACGAGGGAGAGCTCCTGTTCGAGGGCGAAGCGCTCTACCGAAACGGAAAATACCTTCTTTCGCAGAAGAAACTGGCGGCGTTCCGCAACCGGAAAATCGGCTTCGTCTTCCAGTTTCACCACCTGCTTTCCGACTTTACAGCCGTCGAAAACGTAGCACTGCCGGAGTTCATCGCCACCGGCAGGCTTGCCCCGGCAAAAAAACGCGCCGAGACACTGCTTTCGGAACTCGGCCTGAAGGAGCGATACGAACACCTCCCCTCCGAACTTTCGGGCGGAGAGCAGCAGCGTGTTGCTATTGCGCGCTCGCTCATGAACAGCCCGAAGCTGATCCTCGCCGATGAACCGAGCGGCAATCTCGACAGCAGGAACAGCCGCATGCTCTACGAACTGATGGCCGGACTGTCCAGGGAGCGCCGGACCTCATTTGTCATCGTTACGCACAACGAGGAGTACGCCGCCCTGGCCGACCGGTGCCTGCACATGCAGGATGGCCTGCTGCACGAATTGAACGCTGCCGAACCGGCATCCTGAACGAAACCAGGCCCCATTATGCCAGAACAACAAGAGCTTCACCGTCTCGGGCCGGTTCAGTTAGCCCCGTCCATTCTGCCACGCCATGCGGCTACCTTTCTGTTTTCGGCGTTTTTCTCCATCGCACTGGTCACCTTCGTCTCTATCGGCCAGGCTTACATCCTCAATGAGAACCTGAAAATTCCGGTCGCCGAACAGGGCACCATCAGCGGCGATCTGGTATTCTGGACGGAAATCGTGACCCTGATTTTCTTCGTTCCCGCGGGCGTCCTGATGGACCGCATCGGCCGCAAACAGGTTTTTTCCGCCGGTTTCATCCTGCTCGCGATCGCCTACGCTCTCTACCCGACCGCATCGTCTGTCGGAGAACTCACGGCATTCCGCGTGATCTACGCGCTCGGAATCGTAGCCGTTACCGGAGCGCTCTCCACCATCATGGTCGATTATCCTGCCGAGCGTTCGCGCGGCAAGCTGATCGCCATCACCGGCTTTCTGAACGGACTGGGCATCGTCGTCCTGAACCAGTTCTTCGGTGCACTGCCCTATCGCCTCACCGCTACGGGCATGAGCGGCACCGATGCCGGTCTCTATACCCACCTGGGCATAGCCGCCGTCGCACTGCTTTCGGCCGTTGTCGTAGGCGTCGGTCTCAAAAGCGGAACCCCGGTAAGAAAAGAGGAGCGACCGCCGCTGAAAAAGCTGCTCGCGAGCGGCATCAGCTACATGAAAAACCCGAGAATCCTGCTCTCGTACGCTGCTGCGTTCGTCGCACGCGGCGACCAGTCGATCATCGGCACATTCCTGCCGCTCTGGGGCACGACGGCAGGTATCGCCATGGGCATGGATCCTGCCGAAGCTGTCAAGAAAGGCACGCTCATCTTCATCATCTCGCAGGCGGCCGCACTCTGCTGGGCTCCGGTCATCGGGCCGATAATCGACCGGATGAACCGGGTCAGCGCGCTCGTACTCTGCATGTTTCTGGCCAGCGCGGGTTACCTTTCGCTGGGCCTCATCGGCAATCCGCACGAGCCGCTTTCTCTCTTGTTCTTCATTCTGCTCGGAATAGGCCAGATCAGCTCCTTCCTCGGAGCCCAGTCGCTGATCGGCCAGGAAGCCCCGAAAGCCGAACGAGGATCGGTGATCGGCATGTTCAACATCAGCGGAGCGATCGGCATTCTGATCATTACGACGACCGGAGGCCGGCTTTTTGACGGCATGAGCCCGAAAGCTCCCTTTCTGGTTGTGGGCGCCATCAACCTGCTGGTGATGATTGCCGGCATTTTCGTACGCCGGTATGCACCGGGGAATGCGGCGGGAGGAGAGGCCTGAAGGCGCGCCGGAAATCCGGCGCACCCTTGCGCCATAAGGACGCCTCTGTGTATTACGTTTCGAGAAGCCCGAGGACAAATAATACAGAGGTGCCCATCAAAAACAGGAGGCGATGACCGTGCATATCTTCCCGATCTCCTCATCCGTAAGATAGGGATGCATGGGCAGGGAGAACACCCGACGGCTCATCTCTTCCGAAACCGGAAAATCACCTTCACGATACCCCAGAAACGCAAAAGCCTTCTGCAGATGCAACGGTATCTTGTAGTAGATCACCGAAGGAATACCCTCCATCCTGAGCCGATCCATAATCGAGGCGCGCTCCTCCTCTCCGGAAGCCAGAAGCGAGTACTGTGCCCATGCGGAAACGTACCCTTCGGGAATTTCAGGCACGACGAGCCTGCCCCTCAACCGTGAGCTGTAGGCTTCGGCCACCCGCTGGCGCGAGGAGAGCTCCTCATCGAAAATCGTGAGTTTTTCAAGCAGAACCGCTGCCTGAATGGAATCAAGCCGGCCGTTGATGCCGATCCGGTCGTTGCTGTATTTATCGGCACCGCTTCCGTGCACCCTGACCGAGCGCAGGAGAAAATCAAGCTCTTCATCGTCGGTAAAGACCGCGCCTCCGTCGCCATAGCATCCGAGAGGCTTGGCCGGAAAAAACGACGTTGCAGCCGCAAGCCCGAAACTTCCGGCCCTGCGGTTCCGGTATGTCGCGCCGAAACTCTGGGCGGCATCCTCGAAAATCCAGAGGCCATGATCGGCAGCCACGGCTTCGAGGCGGTCGTAATCGGCAGGAAGTCCGAAAAGATCGACCGGAATCAGGGCTTTCGGGTTCAGCCCTCTCGCTCTTGCCAGAGCGACGGCATCGGCAATCCGGTCGGGGTCGATATTGAACGTCCCCGGAGCGATATCGGCGAAAACCGGAGTGGCGCCGGCGAGGCTGATTACTTCAGCAGTGGCGATGAAGGTGAAGGGCGTGGTGATGACGGCGTCACCGGGCCCGATACCTTTTGCCATGAGCGGCATGAGCAGAGCGTCCGTGCCGGAGGAACAGGAGACGCAGAAACGGGAACCCGTACAGGCGGCCAGCCGGGACTCCAGTTCGGCCACTTCGGGGCCCATGATATACTGGCCGTGGTCGACAATCGCCTCGATGCGCTGAAGCAGGGCCGCGCGTATCCGGTTTTTCTGGGAGATCAGGTCGATGAATTGCATAGGCTGTTTTCGGTTGGAGAACATGATTCAAAGGATGGTAAAATAAGGATTACGGCCATCTTTTTCTGCATAAGGCGGCATTTTCTCACCAACGGTTCGGCTGCAGCTGCCGGGTTTGTTCGCTTTCAGCGAGCCCCGCTTGTGACCGAAAGGCATTTTCTGTATATAAAACCAGAACAAACCCTTGAACAAACCCTTTCGTCCATGAGCTCCATCTACTTTCTCGGAATCGGCGGTACCGCCATGGCTTCGGTTGCCGTAGCCCTTTCCCACTCGGGCCATGCCGTCAGCGGCTCGGACAGCGCGCTCTACCCGCCCATGAGCACTTACCTCGACACACATAACATCCGCTATTTCAACGCCTACTCCGAGGAGAACATCCTGCGTGCGGTTCCCGACCTTGTCGTTGTCGGCAACGCGGTCAGCAGGGGAAACTGCGAACTCGAATATGCGCTCGATCACCGAATCGAGCTGATCTCCATGCCGGAACTGGTTCGCCGGGAACTCATTGCCGGCAACACCTCCCTGGTGGTGACCGGAACCCATGGAAAAACCACAACGACCTCCCTTCTGGCCTGGCTGCTCGATTACGGCGGCCTGAAACCGGGCTTTCTTGTAGGGGGCATCCCCGAAAACTTCTCGATGGGCTGTCGGGCTTCGGGAATGCAGGAACAGGGATTTTTCGTTACCGAAGGCGATGAATACGACACGGCGTTCTTCGACAAGCGAAGCAAATTCATGCTCTACCGGCCCGACATCGCAATCATCAACAATATCGAATTCGACCATGCCGATATCTTCGACTCCTTCGAGGACATTCTCAGAAGTTTCCGGCGGTTCGTCAACCTCATTCCCCGAAACGGCAGGCTTTTCGTCAACGGCGACGACCCGGCCGCATGCGAGGTATCGGAGAGAGCCCTCTGCACAATCGAACGGTTCGGATTCGGCGAAAACTGCGAGTGGACAGCCCGGGATATATCGGGAAACGCCGACCGGACAACCTTCACCATCTGCTACAGGGGTAAGCCCGAAGCCACACTCAGTGTGCCCCTTTTCGGCAACTACAACATCATGAATACGCTCGCGGCCGTAGCCGCGGCACGACATGCCGGCCTCGGCATGGAGAGTGTCGTCCATGCCCTGCCGCACTTCAGACGGCCCAGGCGACGCATGGAGATCACCGGCGGACTGCGATCCGGCGTGACCCTGATCGAGGATTTCGCCCACCATCCGACGGCCGTCAGGGCGACCCTCGAGGCCGTGGCCGGACTCTACAGGAAGAGAAGGATCGTCGCCTGCTTCGAACCACGCTCGAATACCACGACAAGAAACATCTTCCAGCAGGAGCTTGCCGCTTCGTTCGGACCGGCATCGGTGGTGGTTATGGGCAAGGTGCACCGGCCCGAACGGTACGCCGCCGACAGGCAACTCGACATGCCGAGACTCGGAAGGGAACTGCAGGAACAGGGAAAAACCGTTTTTCTGGCCGGATCGGACCCGGAAAACTATCCGCAGGACATCGTTGGATTCCTTGAAACGACCATCCTGGAAAACGATGTCGTCGTCCTGATGAGCAACGGCAGTTTCAACAATCTGAAATCACTTTTTCTTGACAATTTTGGTTAATATTGATTTTGATGTTATATCTTGTCAGATATTTTTCCACGGTGAACACAGCTGCTGCCGCAGATACGGCGCTGGTAACCTCTTAATTCTAATACACGTAAGCTATTATGGCAAAAGTAAAAGTAGGCATTAACGGATTCGGCAGGATCGGACGGCTGGTATTCCGCCAGGCCATGGATAATCCGAAATTCGAAATCGTCGCCATCAACGACCTCTGCGACACCAAAACCCTTGCGCACCTGCTCAAGTACGATTCCACACACAAGATTTTCCAGGGCGAGGTTTCCACCGAAGGCGACAACATCATCGTCAACGGCAAGACCATCACCATTTCGGCCCAGAGAGATCCTGCCCAGCTTCCCTGGCAGGCTCTCGGCTGCGACCTGGTTGTTGAATCGACGGGTATTTTCACCAGCCGCGAAGCCGCTGCAAAGCACCTGGCGGCCGGAGCGAAAAAAGTCATCATCTCGGCACCGGCCAAGGACAAAATCGACGCAACCATCGTCATGGGCGTCAATGAAAACTCCATCACCGGAAGCGAGGAGATCATTTCCAACGCAAGCTGCACGACCAACTGCCTTGCTCCCATGGTAAAAGTGCTGCAGGACAGCTTCGGCATCACCAAAGGGTTCATGACCACCGTCCACGCCTATACCAACGATCAGAACATTCTCGATCTTCCACACAAGGATCTGCGCCGCGCACGCTCCGCAGCGATGTCGATCATCCCGACAAGCACCGGTGCGGCAAAAGCCATCGGCGAAGTCATTCCTGAACTGGTCGGCCGTCTCGATGGTTTCGCCATGAGGGTTCCGGTGCCGGACGGCTCGGTCACCGATCTGAGCGTCATTCTCGACCGCGAGGCCTCGAAAGCCGAGATCAATGCAGCAATGAAGGCCGCTGCCGATGGCCCGATGAAAGGGTATCTCCAGTACTGCGAAGATCCGATCGTCTCGCAGGACATCGTCGGCAATCCCCACTCCTGTATTTTCGATTCGCTCCTGACCATGAGCTCCGGAAACCTTGTAAAGGTTGTCGGCTGGTACGACAATGAACTCGGCTACTCCACCAGGGTTGTCGATCTTCTGGAAATCTATTCGAACTTCGTATAAATCGAAGCTGATTCAACAGATCATCCCGGATCGTGAGGGCGGTTTTTACCGCCCTCTTTTTTTTCTTCCACTGCCTTTCCCCGTCAGCCTGATTAGCGTTTTTTGGGTGAATGTGTTATTATTGAAGACTATTCAATCAACGCACATCACTCTTTCCACATGACGAATTCAACCCAGCAGCAGATGAGGGCCATTATCCTGTATGACAGCCGTACTTCAGGCGGCTCTACAGACCGGCTTATCGATTCGATCGGTCAGGAACTTGCCGAAAACGGAGCCTATGTCGAAAAAGCCAAATGCAAGGCTACCGGCGATTACAGTTTCCTGCAGGATTTCGATGTCGTCATCATGGGCGCACCGATCTACTATCTTCTTGTTTCGTCGCAACTGCTCGGAGCCCTGATCCAGAGCAACATGAAAAAGTATCTCAAGCGCAAGAAAATCGCCCTTTTCCTCACCTGCGGCAGCCCCGAACCGATGGCCACCCTGCTCTATCTCCCGCAGCTGAAAATGCATCTTGTCCGGAACCGGATTCTTGCCGAAAGGATTTTCGCCCCCCAGCAGCTCTCAGACCCCGAGGTTATCGAATCGTTTGTGGATGAGCTGTGCGATGCCTATAAAAAAGACACCCGGCGGCGCAACGCGTCGATGCAGTGGACGGACGAAGCCCTTGAACTGCTCGAGAGCGTCCCCTCCTTCTTCAGGAACAGGATCAAGATCGCGACCGAGGAGTATGCCGAAGAGATGGGATACCGGGAGATCACCCTTGAGGTGGTGGAGGAAGCGAAATCGGAAACAGGCGGACTCTGAGACAATCAGCTCCAAAAAGCGAGGTGTGAACCGCAAAAAAAGGCCGGCCTCCAGAGGAGACCGGCCTTCATGTTTTCCCGTTGCGGCCCGTCAGGTGAAAATATCACGGGCCTTCTCAAAAAAACTCTTTTCCTCCCGATCGCTGCCGCCTGAAGGTGAAAACGCCTGGGATTTCCGAAGCTCTTTAAGCAGCTCCTTATCCTGGTTCGACAGATCCCTGGGAACATAGACGTTGACCCTGACCAGCTGATCGCCTTTTCCCGAACCCCTCAGATGGCCGATACCGTGACCGGCAATGCGCAGCATGGTGTCGGGCTGGGTTGCGGGAGGAATGGTGAGCTTCACGGCTCCGTCGAGCGTCGGCACATCGATCTTGGTGCCCATGACCAGATCGGGATAACTCACCGCAAGATCGTAGATCACATCGTTGCCGTTCCTCCGGAACAGCTCGTGCGGTTTCTCTTCGATAACCACGATAAGATCACCGGGAGCTCCGCCTCTCGGTCCGGTATTGCCCTGCCCCCTGAGGGTCAGGTAATTGCCATCCTGGACCCCTGCCGGAACGGTAACCTTGACGGTCACCTCGCCCTGTTTGATGCCTTCACCGTGGCAGGCGGTGCAGCGGTCCTTGACAACCCGGCCTTCACCGCCGCATGTCGGGCAGGCTGCAATGTTGACGAACTGGCCGAACATGGTTTTCGATGCCTGACGAACCTCCCCAGATCCGTGACAGGTCTGGCAGGTCTCGGTTGCACCGCTCTTCGACCCGGTGCCGTTGCACTCCTTGCAGGGAACCTGCTTTCTGATTTTCAGGGTTTTTTCCACCCCCCGGGCAATCTCCTCGAGCGTAAGCTTGAGGCGTATCTTCAGATCCGTGCCGGGAATACCGGCCGAAGCCCGGCCTCTCCTTCCTCCACCGGCACCGCCGAAAGCCTCCTCGAAACCGAAAGGCGAGCCGCCGCCCCTGGCGCGACCGCCGCCGAACATGTCGTTGAAAGCGCTGAAAATATCGCTGAAGTCATTCACCCCTCCGCCGTAGGCGCCGCCGGGGCCGCCTGCTCCGGACGCAGCCGACGTGCCTACTCCGGCATGACCGAACTGGTCGTAGCGGCGGCGCTTGTCGTCGTTGCTGAGCACCTCGTAAGCCTCGTTGACCTCCTTGAAATGCTCCTCGGCATCCTTGTTGTCGGGGTTCTTGTCCGGATGGTACTGCAGTGCGAGCTTCCGGTAGGCCTTCTTTATTTCATCCTTCGATGCCGAGCGGCTGACGCCGAGCACCTCGTAAAAATCTTTCTTCATGGTACAATGCCCTGTATTGCTTCACATTCCGTCATAATTTTATAAAACCGGCCACGTTATCCGGCCACAATCACCCGTGCATGCCGGATCACTCTCTGGCCGAGCAGATACCCGGTCTGATACTCTTCCACAATGGTTTCGGGCTCGGTATCCGGCATATCGATCATGGAGATGGCCTCATGATACTCTACGTCGAGCTTCATGCCGATCGACCGGATCTCCGTTACCCCCTTGCCGGCAAGCCAGTTGTCGAAATTCCGCTTGAGCAGCTCTACACCTTCGACGTAGGGTTTCGCCTCGGGCGTTATTTCAAGAATACGGGGAGCGTTCGAAAGCACCCGCTTGATGTCGTCGATAAACGGAAGAAGCTCCCTTATGGTGTTTTCAAGAGCTTTCGTACCGGCGGCCATGGCTTCACGCTCCTTGACCTTCCTGAAATTCTCGAAATCGGCAGCCCTGCGAAGCAGTTCGTCTCGCAGTTTATCGAGCTGTTCCTTCTGTGCCGACAGTTCAGCTTCGAGTTCGGCGACTCTCGTCCGGGCTTCAGCCACTTCAGCCGGAACAGCGACGGGAGAAGAATCCTCAGTGCCGGCAGCAGCCGGTTCGCCGACGTTTTCCGGATGAATATCCTGACCGGGAGATACTTTTTTTCTCATAAACATGAAATACGGTTAAAAATACTGTTTCAAGTCGTTTCAGACAGCGTCGCCGAAAGGCAGTCCGCCATATAGTTCAGCACGCGCACCGCATGCTCGTAATCCATTCTTGTCGGTCCGAGAATGCCGAGCTGGCCGACCATCCCGCTGACATAGTAGGGCGTCGAGACGATGGTCAGCTCTCCTGCATTTCTTTCGCTGTTCTCCCGGCCGATGCTTATGGAAATATCCATACCCGGCGGCCTCTGGGCCTCCACCCCTGCGGAAGCCCGCTCCACAAGTTTTGCGACGCTGGTTTTATCCTCGATCATGGAGATGAGATCTCGAACCTTTTCCGGCTGCTTGAACTCCGGCTGATCGACAATATACTCGGCTCCGGAAATATACAGCCTCTCGATAATGGGAGTTTCGTCAAAAATTTCTCCGGAAGAGCGGATCACCCGCTCAAGAAGCGTCCTGTCGCAGGGGCAGTCGCCGAGCCTTGCGGCGATGCTTCTTCTTATTTCGGCAAGCGTCAGCCCTGAAAGCCGTTCATTGAGAAAAACCGTAATCTGGTCGACCGTATTGCGTGAAACCTCGATATCGAGCTCCATGACGATGGTCCTGAGAAACAGCGAACGAATCGAAAGAATCACCATCATTCTCGAAGAGGTGAGCAGCACCATGTCGAGTTTCTCGAAAACCGCGTTTGAAAAAGCCGGTGAGAGCACCACGCTGAGCTGGCGGGATATGCTGCCGAGCACCTTTGCGGCCGAGAGCAGAACGTCGGAAGAGGTTCCTTTCCTGTCGGAGTTGATCTGGCCGAAATCCTTGTCGATCCGGCGCTTCTCTTCGTCGTTGACCCGCTGCACATGCATGATCAGGTCTACATAGCATCGGTAACCCTTGTCCGTAGGCACCCTCCCTGCCGAAGTATGCGGCTGGCTGATATAACCTTCATCCTCGAGATCCGCCATAACATTGCGTATGGAGGCATCCGAAAGACCGAGGTTATAGTTCCTTGCTATATGTCTTGACCCGACCGGAGCGGCAGAAACAATATAGGACTGGATTATGATGCCCAGCACCTGCCGCTCCCGCAGGGTAAGTTCACGAGAATCCATTATCCATGCACCTATCTTGTTTATATCCGGCTGCCTGAGTCTCCCGGCCGGCCGTACAGAAAAAAATTCCGCCCGCAATTGCAAAAAAGCACGGACTGTATTATACGAATGCCGACGAAAACCATCAAGAGTCGGAACTACCGAAAAAAACCTTTACCACCGGGGGCCCTGCAACTCCCCAGGCGATGTAAACACCGTTAATTGAA
>Ga0105105_10000415_pt1 | contig 19569 bp, 15 predicted proteins | sample PPLLaktember2015_4_FD_79108 | JGI IMG/M metagenome (GOLD analysis project Ga0105105, IMG submission 79108) | Freshwater sediment microbial communities from Prairie Pothole Lake near Jamestown, North Dakota, USA - PPLs Lake P8 Core (1) Depth... | ecosystem: Environmental > Aquatic > Freshwater >...
CACGCCGGACGCCCCGGCCTCGGCCACGGCGCGAAACGCCAGGGCCTGCAGCGCATCGCCGACGAGCATCGCCAGCGCCTCGCCGTAGGCGACGTGCACCGTGGGCTTGCCGCGACGCAGCACGTCGTCGTCCATGCACGGCATGTCGTCGTGGACGAGCGAATAGGCGTGGATCAGTTCGACCGCGCAGCCGGCCCGCTCGAGCGCGGCCGGCGGCGCGCCGGTGAGCTCGCCGGCCGCGTGCGCGAGCAGCGGGCGCACGCGCTTGCCGCCCTCCAGCACCGCGTAGCGCATGGCGTCGTGCAGCCGGGACAGCGCGCCGGAGCCCGCGTCCGTCGGGCGTGGCAGCAGGGCGTCGAGCGCGAGCTCGGTGCGGGTCAGCACGTCGGCCGACCAGGCCGGGAATGCCGCCATGCCGCTCATGCGTCGGTTCGCGCGTCGGGCTCGAACGGCTTGAGCAGGTCGCCTTCCAGCACCTTCACCTGCTGCTGCACGTTCGCGAGGCTGTCGCGGCAGAACCCGACGAGGCGCGCGCCGCGCCGATACGCCTCGAGCGACTGCTCGAGCGTCAGCGTGCCCGCCTCCATCTTCTGCACCAGCGATTCGAGCTCGCCGAGCGCCGCCTCGAAGGAGGCGGGTGCGTCGGCGGCGGCAGTCCGGGAGGTCGCCATCGTGTTGGGCCGGTGCCGGTCGTTCCCCGGGGTCGTCCCCTGTGAATGACCTTACGCCGGCGCGGATAAAACCCGGATTTTACGCCAGCTCGGCGAGCGACCCCGGCGTGCGGGCCCGCGGGGCGAGGCTGCGGCGTCCCCGCGAGCCGTGCCATGCCGACCCGGGGCCGGACGGTCCGGGCGGGCTCCGCCCCCCCGGTGCTGCGGACGGGGTAGACTTGCGGGCCATTTTTTGACCACCGCCTTTCGGGGGTGACTCTTCCACTGACGCAGACGGACCAGGAGGTCGGACCATGTCGGACATCGGGCGTCGGGATCACCTGCAGCGCTCTGCAGCCCAGCTTCCGGTTTCGGCGTATTTCGATCAGACGCTGTACCAGCGCGAGATCGAGCTACTGTTCAGGAAAGGCCCCGGCTACATCGGCCACGAGCTGATGGTGCCGAACACGGGCGACTACTTCGCACTCCCGGCCGAGAAGGAGGGCCGGCTGCTCGTGCGGGGGGAACAGGGCCTCGAGCTCCTGTCGAACGTCTGCCGTCACCGGCAGGCGGTGATGCTGAACGGCCGCGGCAATGCCGGGCAGATCGTCTGTCCGCTGCACCGGTGGACCTACGACCTGCAGGGCCAGCTGCTCGGCGCGCCCCACTTCGAGGAACAGCCCTGCCTGAACCTGGGCAGCAGTCCGCTCCAGAACTGGAAGGGCCTGCTGTTCTCCGGCGGGCGCGACGTCGCCGCCGACCTCGCCCGGATGGGCGCGGGCGGTGAACTCGACTTCTCGGGCTACATGCTCGACCACGTCGAGGTGCACGAGTGCGCCTACAACTGGAAGACCTTCATCGAGGTCTACCTGGAGGACTACCACGTCGAGCCGTTCCATCCGGGCCTCGGGAAGTTCGTCGAATGCGGCGACCTGAGCTGGGAGTTCGGCGACTGGTGGTCGGTCCAGACCGTCGGCGTGCATCGCGGCCTGGTCAAGCCGGGCAGCGAGGTCTATCGCCGCTGGCACGACGAGGTGCTGAAGTTCCGGGGCGGCGAACCGCCGAAGCACGGCGCGATCTGGCTGACCTACTACCCGAACGTGATGGTCGAGTGGTACCCGCACGTGCTGGTCGTCTCGCACCTGGTCCCGCGCGGCCCGGGACACACGACCAACATCGTCGAGTTCTACTACCCCGAGGAGATCGTGCTGTTCGAGCGCGAGTTCGTCGAGGCCGAGCGCGCGGCGTACATGGAGACCTGCGTCGAGGACGACGAGATCGCGCTCCGCATGGACGCGGGACGGGCGATCCTGCTGGCGCGGGGCGAGAATCAGGTGGGTCCGTACCAGAGCCCGATGGAGGATGGGATGCAGCACTTCCACGAGTTCCTGCGGGCCCGACTGGCGCTCGACTGACGCGTGGAGGCTGACGTCACGGTGCCCCGGGCGGTCGCGTGAGCGCGACCGCCCAGGCGGCCTGGGCGGTCGCCTCGGCGCTCGCGTTCGCCGCGATGAGTGCGGCGATCAAGCTCGGCTACGCGCGCTACGGCCTGTTCGAGCTGGTCTTCTGGCGCAATGCGCTCGGCGCGGTCGCGGTTGGTGCCTGGGCGCTGGCGGGCGGCCGCAGGCTGACCACGCCGCTGTGGCCCATGCACCTGCGCCGGTCGGCGGCCGGCGCCTCGTCGATGGTGCTGTGGTTCGCCGCACTGGCGGCGCTGCCGCTGCCGACGGCGGCCACGCTCGGCAACACCTCGCCGCTGTTCGCCGCGCTCGCGATCGCCTGGGTGGCGCGGCGCAGCGGTGCGCCGCCCGATGCCCGGCGACGCCTGCTCTACGCGGCGGCCGCCTGCGGCTTCGCCGGTGTCCTGCTGGCGCTGCGGCCGACGCTCGACGGCGCGACCCTGGGCGGCTTCGCCGCCGGCCTGGGCTCGGGGCTGCTGGCCACCTTCGTCTATTTCGAGATGCGAACGCTGGGCGCGGCCGGCGAGCCGCCGTGGCGGGTGGTCTTCTGGTTCTCGGTGGTCTCGACGGCGGTCGGGCTCGCCGGCATCGCTGCCACCGGCGGATTCTCCCCGGCCGGCTGGGACGGCGTACCCGTGCTGCTGGCAGTCGCCGGCTTCGCGCTGATCGGCCAGATCTGCATGACCCGCGCGTTCGCCGGACCGGCGACGATGCTGGCCGCGAACATGCAGTACACCAACATCGGTTTCGCGGCGGTGATCGGCGCGTTCCTGTTCGACGACACGCTGAGCGCCCGCGAGGGGCTCGGCCTCGCCGTCATCGCCGCCAGCGGCGCCTGGGCCACCTGGATCGCCGCCCGCCCCGCCCCCACGAGGAACCCGCCATGACCGCCTCCCTTCCCCGCCCCCGCGTGCTGCTGACCGGCGCCTCGGGCGACGTCGGCACGCGGCTGCGACCGCTGCTCGCCCAGGCCTACGGTCCGGTGCGCCTGTCGGACGTCGTCGAGCCGCGCACGCCGCTCGCCCCCGGCGAGACCTTCGTACGCGCCGAGCTGTCCGATCCGGCGCAGGTCGCCGAGATCGTCCGGGACATCGACGCCATCGTCCACCTGGGGGGCTTCTCGGTCGAGGGGCCGTGGGAGACGATCCTGCAGGCCAACATCGTCGGGCTCCACGCGCTCTACGAGGCGGCGCTGCAGGCCGGGGTGAAGCGGATCGTCTTCGCCTCCTCGAACCATGCGGTCGGGTTCTACCGGCGCGACCGGACGATCGACCACGCGGTGCCGCCGCGGCCCGACACCCGCTACGGGGTCTCGAAGGCGTTCGGCGAGGCACTGGGCGCGCTCTACGCCGACAAGCACGGGCTGCGGATCCTGAACCTGCGGATCGGCAACGTGGGGGACGCACCGCTCGACCGGCGGCGCCTGGCGATCTGGATCACGCCGGCCGACCTGATGCAGCTGATCCGCATCGGCATCGAACACCCCGCGCTGCGTTACGAAATCGTCTACGGCATGTCGGACAACTCGAGGGCCTGGTGGGACAATCGGCGCGCCCACGAGCTCGGGTACCGCCCGACCGGCCGATCGGAGGCGCACGCGGCGGACATCCTCGCCCGCGAGGAGCAGCCCGATCCGATCGGCGACCGGTTCCAGGGCGGCAGCTACTGCTCGCAGGAGTTCGATCACCCCGAGCCGGGCGCTTCGGGCACGGGCGGCACCGCCTGAGCTCGGGGCGTGCGGCTCGGTGCATCTCACGCGCACCGGGAGGAGACACCCCATGCCCCGCATCGCCCGCATCCGCGCCCACGTTCTCGAAGCGCCGCTGTCGGAGCCCTTCGCCTGGTCGTTCACCGAGACCTCGACGCGCGGCTCCTGCGTCGTCGAGGTCACCACCGAGGACGGCCTGTCGGGCTGGGGGGAATGCATCGGCCCGGCCCGGCTCAATGCCGCCCTGATCCCGGCCTACGCCCGGATGCTGGTCGGGCAGGACGCGCTGGCGGTCGACCGGCACTGGCTCGCGATGTACAACGGCCTGCGCGACCAGGGCATGAAGGGCCTGGCCCTCACGGCGCTGTCGGGCGTCGACGTGGCGCTCTGGGACCTGCGCGGGCGCCACTGGGGCGAGCCGGTGTGGCGGCTGATGGGCGGCCGCTTCCGCGACCGCGTCGCCGCCTACGCGACCGGCACCTACCGGCGCGGCGACGGCTGGCGCACGCTCGAGGCGCGGCGCACGCAGGCGCGCTTCGGTGGCGGCGACCCGGATGCGCTGACGCTCGAGACGCTCCAGTACCTCATCGACGAAGTGGCCGGCTACGCGGCCGAAGGGTTCCGTGCGGCCAAGCTCAAGATCGGCTTCGGCGTCGACCAGGACGTCGCGCTGATCCGCGCGGTGCGCGAGGCGCTCGGCCCGCGGATCGGGCTGATGCTCGACGCGAACCACGGCTACGACGCGATCGACGCGATCCGGCTCGGCCGCGCGGTCGCCGATCAGGACATCGGCTGGTTCGAGGAACCGGTGGTGCCCGACGACCTCGACAGCTATGTCGAGGTGCGCCGCGGCCAGCCGATCCCGGTGGCCGGCGGCGAGACCGAGTTCACCCGCTGGGGCTTTCGCGAAGTGCTGACGCGGCGGGCGATGGACATCGTGCAGCCCGACATCTGCGCCTGCGGCGGCCTCTCCGAGGCGAAGAAGATCGCCGACATGGCGACCGCGTTCGGCGTGCGGCTGGTGCCGCACGTCTGGGGCACGGGCATCGGGCTGGCGGCCGCGCTGCAGCTCCACGCGGTGCTGCCGCCCTCGCCGCCGCGGCACGACCCGACCGAGCCGGTGCTCGAGTTCGATCGCAGCGAGCATCCGTTCCGGCAGGCGGTGCTCGCCACGCCGATCGAGCACGAGCAGGGCGTGGTCCGCATCCCGGACGGTCCGGGCCTGGGCGTGGAGATCGACGTCGACGCGATCGCACGCTGGCGCGTGGAGCTGGTCGGATGAGCGCGCCGCCCCTGCCTTCGCGCCGGCCGCGGCTGGATGCGCCCGCCGGCACCTGCGACACGCACATGCACTGCTACGCGGCACAGTATCCGCGGCATCCGGACGGTCCGCCGCCGCCGCCCGATGCGACGCCGGGCGAGTACGGCGCGCTGATGTCCGCGCTCGGCATCGACCGCGTGGTGGTGGTGCAGCCCAATGCCTATGGCGACGACAACCGCTGCACCCTCGACGCGGTGGCCGCGATCGGCCGGGCGCGGGCTCGGGCCGTGGTCGCGCTGCGGCCGGACGTCGACGAGCCTTCGCTCGCTGCGATGCACGCGGCCGGCGCGCGCGCGGTCCGCGTGATGGACCTGCCCGGAGGGTTCACGAAGCTGGCCGCGCTCCACGAGACCGCGGCACGGGTGGCCCCGCTCGGCTGGCACCCGATCGTCCAGCTCGACGGCCGCCAGCTCCCGCAGTGGGAAGCGAGCCTGTCGAGGCTGCCCGGGCCGTACGTCATCGACCACGTCGGCAAGTTCCTCGAGCCGGTCGCCCCCGACGACGCGGCCTTCCGCACGCTGCTGCGACTCGTCGAGCGCGGCAACTGCTGGGTGAAGCTGTCGGCGGCCTACGAGACCTCGCGCACCGGCGGGCCGCGCTACGAGGACGTCGGGGCGCTCGCCGCCGCGCTCGTCCGGGCCGCGCCCGAACGGATGCTGTGGGCGTCGAACTGGCCGCATCCGTCCGCGCGTCCCGGTGCGATCCCGGACGACGCGGACCTGCTCGACGTGCTGCTCGACTGGGCCCCGCGCGAGGCCGACCGCCGGCGCATCCTCGTGGACAACCCGGCCGCGCTCTACGGATTCGTCTGAGCGCGCGGTTGGTCGAATCGACCGGCGTCAGGGCAGAATGGCGGCCCCACCCTACCCTGAAGCCGCCGCGATGACCTGGACCACGCTGATCACCGCCGATGAACTCGCCGAGCACATCGACCGCTGCCTCGTCGTCGACTGCCGCCACGATCTGGGCGACCCCGCGGCGGGCCGGCGCCTGCACGACGAGGGCCACATCCCGGGCGCGGTGTTCCTCTCCATGGACCACGACCTCGCGCTGCCCAAGGGCCCGGGCACCGGCCGGCATCCGATGCCCTCGCGCGAGCAGGTCCGCGAGCGGCTCGCCGCGGCAGGCCTGTCGGACGGCGTGCAGCTCGTCGTGCACGACGGCGGCAACGGCATGGCCGGCCGGCTGTGGTGGATGGCCCGGTGGATCGGCCACGACACGGTCGCGGTGCTCGACGGCGGGCTCGCCGCCTGGCGAAAGGCCGGCTATCCGCTGAGCGCCGAGCCGACCGCGGCGCGCGCGCCCGGTGCGCTGACGCTGCGCGCGCCGCTGGCCACGCTCGCCGACGCCGACGAGACCGGACGTGCCGCCGCCGACGGCGCGCGGCTGGTGCTCGACGCCCGCCCGGGCGAGCGGTACCGGGGCGAGGTCGAGCCGATCGATCCGGTGGCCGGTCACATCCCGGGCGCGCTCAGCCGCCCGTGGGGCCTGAACGTGCGCGAGGACGGTCGGTTCAAGCCGGCCCCGGTGCTGCGTGCCGAGTTCGAGGCGCTGCTGGCGGGGCGCGCGCCGCAGGCGGTGGTCAACAGCTGCGGCTCGGGCGTGTCGGCCTGCATGAACCTGCTCGCGATGGCCCATGCGGGCCTGCCGGGGGCGGCCCTCTACGCGGGGTCGTGGAGCGAGTGGATCACCGATCCGGCACGGCCGGTGAAGCTCGGCGCCGAACCCTGATCCGCGGCCTCAGGCGCGGGCCGCGCCGTCTCGCGCGCGGCGGTCGGCGCGGTCGAAGCGCAGCACCAGCCACGCCATGAGCAGGTCGCCGAGGGCCAGTGCGCCGGTCGCCCACCAGGTGTGGTGCCAGCCGCCGCTCGCCGCGTGCACCGCCGCGATCAGCGGCGGCGACAGGAACTGCCCGAGGGTCGAGCCCTGCTGCATCAGGCCGGTGGTGGTGGCGACCGCCCGGGGATGCGGGGCATAGGCCGGCGTGGTCGCGAACAGGGTGCCCGGGATCAGCCCGCCGACCGCCGAGAACAGCAGCACGCCGGCGTAGCGGACCGCGAACGGCGCGTCCGATCCGAAGCACAGCCACGCCCCCAGGATCATCGCCACCGAGGCCGCGGCGATCAGCACCGGCCGGGACACGCCGCGCTGCAGCAGCACGCCGGAAGACAGGTTGCCCACCACGTTGATCGCGACGCCGATCGCCGTCAGCGTGCCGGCGAGCGCGAGCGGCACCGCGGCCTCGGTGTAGAGCGTCGGCAGGAAGCTGAAGACGCCCATCCACTGCGACGCGTAGCAGCCGAAGGCGATCGCCAGCACCCAGGGGCGCGGCGAACGCAGCGTGTCCCGCACCAGGGACATCGCGCCGTGCGGCGCGCGGCCCGCGGGATCGGGGGCGACCACCCGTCCGAGCAGCACCGCCATGACGAGCGAGGCCGCGGCGACCGCCCACCAGACCGGCCGCCAGCCGAGCGACTCGTACGCCAGCGGCGAGAGCACCAGGGCGAGCGCCATGCCGACCGGCATGTAGGCGCTCCATGCGCCCATCACCCCGCGCAGACGCGCGGGCGGCACGCCCCGGGCGAGCAGCGCGGGACCCGGCAGCACGGTGAGGATGAAGCCGGCGCTCTCGACGGCGCGGCTCGCCAGGAGCACCGCCACCGAGGGGGCGAGCGCCCCCAGCAGCGAGCCCGCGGCGGCGATGACCAGTCCGGTGCGCATCACGCGACGCGGTCCGAATCGGTCCGCGAGCATGCCGCCGAACAGGCCGAGCAGCATGCCGGCGAGCTGGAAGAACGAGACCAGCAGGCTGGCCGACACCAGGTCCAGGCCGAACTCGGCGCGCAGCGCGGGCAGCGCGGGCGGCAGCTTGCCGACGTTGAGGGACACCACGATCGCCGCCGCGAGCACGGCGGCCAGCGTCACGCCCCAGCCCGGCCGAGACTGCGCCACGGCGAACCTCAGTGCGAATGCACGAGCGAGGTCACGGCGGCGATTCCGGCGATGCCCACCAGCAGCAGCACGACCTGGACCGCCGACTCGCCGCGCCGGCGCTGGCGCTGCATGTCGGGCACGAGATCGGCGAGGGCGATGTACACGAAGCTGCTGGCCGCCAGCACCAGCACGAAGGGCAGCAGGTCCTTCGATGTCTGCAGCGACGCCCAGCCGATGATGCCGCCGACCACCGATGCGAGGCCCGACAGCGCGTTGTAGGCGAGCGCGCGGCGGCGCGTGTAGCCGGCGTTCAGCAGGACGATGAAGTCGCCGATCTCCTGCGGGATCTCGTGCGCCGCGATCGCGGCCGCGGTCAGCCAGCCGAGACGCTCGTCGGCGAGGAACGCGGCGGCGATGAGGAACCCGTCGGCGAGGTTGTGGATCGAGTCGCCGACCAGGATCAGCACGCCGCCCGGGCCGGCCTCGTCGTGATCGTGGCCGTGGTGGTGACCGTGACCGTCGCCCTCGTGGTGATGGCTGTGGCGCAGCACGGCCGACTTCTCGAGCAGGAAGAATCCGACCAGGCCGGCGAGCAGGGTCCACGACAGCGCATGCAGATCGGCCTGCGACTCGAACGCCTCGGGCAGCAGGTGCAGGATCGCGGTGCCCAGCAGGATGCCCGCCGACAGGCTCACCATCCGGGGCACCATCGAGGACAGCGCCCGGAAGGAGAGCCAGGAGGCGACGAGCACGGAGACGAGCCCCGACAGGAGGGTCGCGGCGATGATCGAGGCGAGCGTCAGGGAGATCCCCCAGGGAGCCAGATGCAAACGAGTTGCAGAGTGAGCGGCCGAGTATAACGCGGGAACGCAGCTCGGCCCCGCTGGCGGGGACCTACAGCCAGTACTCGAGCAGCCGTGCCAGCCCTTCCTTCGCCCGCTCCGCGAGTCCGCGTCGCGACCAGGCGGCGGCCTCCACGGGCACCGATCGCTCGACGTCCGCGGCGAACATCCGCTCCATCTCGCTGCCGAAGCCCTCGCCGATCACGACGATGTTGACCTCGTCGTTGTGGAGGAAGCTGCGCCAGTCCATGTTGGCCGAGCCGACCGTGGCCCACACGCCGTCGATGACGACGGTCTTCGCGTGCAGCAGCGCGTCCCGACGCTCGCGGATCGTCACGCCCGCCTCCAGCAGCCGCGCGTAGTGGGAGCGTCCGGCGGCCAGCACCGCCCAGAAGTCGGAGAAGCCGGGCAGCACCAGCGTGACGTCGACGCCGCGCCGGGCGGCGGCCTCGAGCGTCTCGAGCATCCGGGGATCCGGCACGAAGTAGGCCATCGTCACGTGGATGCTCCGCTCGGCCGCGCCCATCGCGACCAGCAGCTCGTCGCGGATCGCGTTGCGGGCGTCGTCGGGCGTGCTCGCGAGCACGCGCAGCACCCGGTCGCCCTGCACGGCGGGCGGGGGCGCCGAGTCCGCCGCGGCGTCGGGGAGATCCGGGCAGCCCTGCCGGCGCCACGTGCCGACGAACAGGGCCTGCAGCTCGGCGACCGCCGGGCCGCGGATCTCGATGTGCGTATCGCGCCATCCCGTGCCGCGCTCGGATCGCCGACGCGCCGACGCCGAGCCGCTCGAGTAGACGTCGCTGATGTTCACGCCGCCGGTATAGGCGATCCGCCCGTCGACGACCAGGATCTTGCGGTGGTCGCGGTGGTTGAGGGAGACGGGTCGGCCCGACCGGGGCGTGATCGGATTGAACTCGCACAGGGCCACCCCGCCGTCGCGCAGCCGGTCGAAATACTCGGTCGGCGTGCCGATCGCACCGATCGCGTCGTACAGCACGCTCACCCGCACGCCCTGCCGCCGGCGCTCGAGGAGCAGGTCGGCGAGCCGGCGGCCGGTCTCGTCGCCCGCGAGGATGTAGGTCTCGAGGTGGACGTGACGGCGCCCGACCGCGATCGCCTCGAACATCGCGCGATACGTCTCGGGCCCGTCGACCAGGAGCCGCGTCGCATTGCCGACGATCAGCGGCGCGGCGTCGGGGGTCTGCGTCGCGGCGAGCCAGCGCGCGACGCGTTCGGAGTGACCCTGCGCGCGCAGCCCGGCGACGAGCTCCCGTGCCGCTTGGTCCGCCAGCGGCCCCCGTGCGCCGGCGGGGGCGGACGGGGTGGGCGCGGCCTCCGGCGCCGGCCGGACCGGCATGCGATCGGCCACGTCCGCGCAGCCGGCGAAGGTCGCGACGAGCAGCGCCGCCGCCGCGGCGCGGGCGAAGGCCGGGCGTCGCGACGCGGCGGCGGACATGGGGACTCCGGAAAGTGGTACCGCCGAGGTGATCGGCAAGGCGCATGCCCGGGCGCAGCCGCACCGGAACGCCCGCATGCGGCACGCCGCCGGGCTAGACTCGACGGGCAGCCGACGACCCGGCCGCCGGAGCTGTCATCGCGACGGCCCCCGGGCGGACGGCCACCCGGCGCGACCCAGACATCCGGAGACTCCCATGGCACAGCCCCCCACCACGCCCTCGCGCGTCGCACCGAGCCCGCGCATGCCCTCTCGCCGACTCGCCGTCGCCGCTCTGTCCGCGGCCCTGCTCGCCGGCGCCTGCGCGTCGATGCCCGACGCCGGCCCGTCGGCACGCTCGGTCTCCACCGCGCATCTCGACGCGTTCATGCGCCGCGTGGAAGCCGACTCGAAGACCGGCCGGCTGCCCGGGGCGGTGCTGCTGGTCGCCCGCGACGGCCGACTGCAGTACGCGAGCGCCGTCGGCGTGCAGGACCCGGCGACCGGCAAGCCCATGGCACGGGACGCGATCTTCCGCATCTATTCGATGACCAAGCCGATCGTGTCGATCGCGACGATGCAGCTGGTGGAGGACGGTCGCCTGCGGCTCGGCGACCCGGTCTCGCGCTGGATTCCCGAGATGAAGGGGATGCAGGTCGCGGTCGAGCGGCCAGGCGCCGACGGCAAGCCGGCCGTGGCCGAGCGCGTGATCGCGCCGCGCGAGATGACCGTGCAGGACCTGCTGCGCCACACCTCGGGACTGACCTACGGCGTGTTCGGCCGCTCGGCCGTGAAGGACGAGTACCTGAAGGCGAAGATCGTCCCGGCCTCCGAGGCGCTGCCCTTCGACCTGACCGAGATGGCACGCCGGCTCGGCACCCTGCCGCTGTCGTTCGCGCCGGGCAGCACCTGGGAATACAGCGTCTCGACCGACGTGCTCGGCCTCGTGGTGGAGCGGGCATCGGGCATGAAGCTCGACGCGTTCCTCACGCAGCGCATCCTGGCCCCGCTGAAGATGAACGACACCGCGTTCTGGGTACCGCCCGAGAAGCGGGCGCGTCTCGCCGAGGCGTTCCCGGCCGATCCGGACTCCAAGGCCAAGGTCACGCTGCTCGACGTGACGAAGCCGCCGGTGCTGCTGTCCGGCGGCGGCGGGATGGTCTCGACCGCCGACGACTACCTGCGGTTCACGCAGATGCTGCTCAACGGCGGCGAGCTCGACGGCGTGCGCATCGTCTCGCGCAAGACGATGGAGTACATGGGCTCCGACCACCTGGGCACCGTGCGCGGACCGACCTACCTGCCGGGCCCGGGCTACGGATTCGGGCTGGGTTTCGCGGTGCGCCTGGCGCCCGGCGAGTCGACCAACTACGGCAGCGCCGGCGAGTACAACTGGGGCGGCTACGCGGGCACCGCCTTCTGGGTCGATCCGAAGGAGCGGCTGGTGGCGGTGTGGATGATGCAGGGACCGGCCCAGAGCGGGCAGTACCGCCCGCTGCTGCGCACGGCGGTCTACACCTCGCTGGACCGCTGAGGACGGGCCGGGCCCGCCCGAGCCCTCAGGCGGGCCGGTCGTCCTCGAAGCGCGGGCCGGCCGCCTTCGAGCCGGCCTCGAAGACATCGGCCGGATACCACCGCGCGAAGTCGGCCATGACGGTGTCGAACGGGAGGTCGTCGTAGAGCCCGTCGTCGCGCAGGTACTGCATGTGCCGGCGCGACGAGGCGTCGTGCTCCTGCAGCAGCGCATCCTGCTCGCCGTCGAATTCGGTCGGGCGCACCCCGAAGCGCTCGCACAGCTCGAGGTTGAACACCGCGGCGGCCTTCACCCACCGGCCGTCGATCCACAGCGCGGCATAGCCGTGGTCGTGGAACACATCGGTGCCGCCGAGCAGCCGGCGCAGCTTCTCGGTGTTCAGGTGGTTGGTCACGTCGGCGAGGCCGACCGCGGCCGGGATGCCGGCCACTCGGGCGGCCGCGGCCAGCAGTCCCGCCTTCGGCACGCACCAGTTGCGCGCGCTGGCGGCCACGCTGCTGGCCCGGTAGTCGGCCCGCTCGCGGGTGCACGAGAACGGGTCGTAGCGGATCCGGTCGCGCACGGCGTAGAAGAGCCGCACCGCCCGCTCGCGCGGCGCCTCGGCACTGCCGACGGCCGCGTCGACGAAGGCCCGCAGCGCCGGGTGCCCGGTGTCGAGCAGCGCCGTCGCGCCGCGACAGCGCTCGACGAACGCGGCACCGGCATCGGCGGCGGGCACCCCGCGCGGCGGGCCCTCCGGCACGTTCAGGCCACCCCGTGCTTGCGGAACCACTCGGTGGCGCGCTTCCAGCCGTCCTCGGCCGCCGGCTTGCGGTACGTCGGGCGGTAGTCGGCGTGGAACGCGTGCGGGGTCTCCGGGTAGACGACGAACTCCGACGCCTTGGCGGCCGCGCTGCCCGCGGACAGCCGGGTCTTCATCTCGTCGACGGTGTTGACCGGAATGCCCGCGTCGGCGCCGCCGTACAGGCCGAGCACCGGGCCCTTGAGCGTGACCGCGACGTCGTACGGGTGCAGCGGCGTGGCCGGGCTGGTCGGCCCGGTGAGGCGGCCGTACCAGGCCACGCCCGCCTTCACTGCGGGATTGTGCGCGGTGTACAGCCACACGATGCGCCCGCCCCAGCAGAAGCCGGTGATGCCGAGCTTGTCCCGGTTGCCGCCGTTGGTGTGCGCGAACGCGGCGGTCGCGTCGAGATCGGACATGACCTGGGCGTCGGTGACCTTCGGCACCAGCTCGCCGACGATCTGTCCCACCGTCGGGTAGGCCTGCGGATCGCCGAAGCGGAAGTACAGCTCGGGCGCGACCGCGTGCCAGCCCGCGCGGGCGAAGCGGCGGCAGACGTCCTTGATGTGCTCGTGCACGCCGAAGATCTCCTGGACGACCAGGATCGTCGGTGCGCCCGACGCGTTGGCCGGCGCGGCGAAGTAGCCCGGCATCGAGCGGCCGTCGCTGGTCCGGATCAGCACGTCGCCCGTGCGGAGCCCGGTCGTCGGGGTGGTGATGGTCTGCGCCAGCAGCGCACCGGTGGGCACGACCGAGGCCGCGAAGCCCGCGGCGGCCGAGCCGGCGATGAAGCCGCGGCGGTCGAGGCGGGTCGGCGGCACCAGGGAGTCGAGCTCGGGCGACACACCGTCGGCACCGCGCGCATCGCGAATCGAATCGTCCAAGGAAGGCTCCTCTGATATCGTGGGTTCGGAAGGAAGGTCGCCCGGAGCCCGCAGGCACCGCGAGGCGAGTTTTCCCATCCTACCCCCGAAGACGGGATCCCTCCTCCCTTGGCCGACCACGACGCAGGGACACGTCCCGCGCCCCACGCGATGCACCGGCTCTACCACGACCCCGTCGCCGATCCGCCCGCCTCCCGGACGATCGGTCCCTTCCTGGCCCGCACCCGCATCGCCTACTTCACGATGGAGATCGCGCTGCGGGCGGAGATGCACACCTACAGCGGCGGACTGGGCGTGCTGGCCGGCGACACCGCCCGATCCTGCGCCGACCTCGGCCTGCCGATCGTGTTCGTCTCGCTGCTCAGCCGCCAGGGCTACCTGCGCCAGGAGATCGATGCGGACGGCGGCCAGCTCGAGCACGCCGACCCGTGGGACCCCTCGCTGTGGGCCACGCCGCTGCGCGCCAAGGTCGCGCTCGTGCTGGAGGGCCGCGAGGTCTGGGTGCGCCCCTGGCTCCACGTGATCCGCAGCCCCATCGGCGAAAGCGTTCCGGTGCTGCTGCTCGACACCCGCCTCGACGACAACGCACCCGAGGACCGCGACCTGACCGACCGGCTCTACGGCCCCGGCGCCGCGTACCGCCTCAAGCAGGAGGCCGTGCTCGGCATCGGCGGGCTGCGCGTGCTGCAGGCGCTCGGCTTCGACGTGCGGATCCACCACCTGAACGAGGGTCATGCGGCGCTGCTGGCGCTCGACCTGATGCGGCGCCATCCGCGACCGCCCGACCCGATCTCCCCGGATGCGATGCGCTACCGCCTGACGCCGGTCCGCGAGGCGTGCGTCTTCACCACCCACACGCCGGTGGAGGCCGGGCACGACCGCTTCGAGTGGCCGCTGGTCGAACGCGTGCTCGCCGGCTACGTCGAGACCGAGCAGGTCAAGCGACTGGCGGGCGAGGACGCGCTCAACATGACCCGGCTCGCGCTCAACCTGTCGGGGTTCGTCAACGGCGTCGCGGTCCGCCATGCCCGGACCACCACGCGGATGTTCCCCGGCTACGACATCCGCGCCATCACCAACGGCGTTCACCTGCCGACCTGGGCGCATCCGGCGGTGCGCGAGCTGTTCGACGAGCATTTCCCGTCCTGGGCCCACGAGCCCGAGGTGATGGTGCGGGCCGACCAGCTGCCGGCGGAGCGCGTCTGGGCGGCCCACTGCCGCGCGCGGGACGACCTCGCCGCCGAGGTCCGCAGGCGCACCGGCGTCGCCCTCGACCCGGCCCTGCCGGTGATCGGATTCGCGCGCCGCATGACCGCCTACAAGCGCCCCGACCTGCTGTTCGCCGACCTCGACCGGCTGCGCGCGATCCATGCGCGGCTGCCGTTCCAGGTGGTGCTCGCCGGCAAGGCGCATCCAGCCGACCCAGCGGGCAAGGACGCGATCCGGCGCCTGCACGCCCATGCGCGCGCGCTCGCCCCCGAACTGACCGTGGTCTTCGTCCCCGACTACGGGACCGAGCTCGCGGGGCACCTGGTGGCCGGCGTCGACGTGTGGCTGAACACGCCGACGCCGCCGCTGGAGGCCTCGGGCACCAGCGGGATGAAGGCCGCGCTCAACGGCGTGCTGAACCTGAGCGTGCTCGACGGCTGGTGGCTGGAGGCGTGGATCGAGGGCGTGACCGGCTGGGCGATCGGCCACGACGGGGCCGACGACGGCCTGCACGCCGGGGCGGCCGACGCGACGGCCGAGGACCTGTATGCGAAGCTCGAGGGCACCGTGCTGCCGTGCTGGCACCACGATCGCGACCGCTGGATCTGGATGATGCGCCAGTCGATCTCCAAGATCGCCTGCTACTTCAACACGCAGCGGATGATGCGCCGCTACGCTGCCGAGGCCTACCTGCGTTGACCGCTCCCTCCGTCGCCGATCCCTACTCCGTCACCGGCACCGACCCGGCCGCCGTCGAGGCGCTGCTGTCGGCCACCCACGGCGATCCGTTCGCGGTGCTCGGCCCGCACGCCGCTCCGCAGGGGCGCCGCGTCGTGCGGGCGCTGCTGCCCGGGGCCCGCGACGTCGAGGTCATCGATTCGGCGGGCCGACCGGCCGGCGCGCTCGGGCGCCTGGCGGGCGACGTCTTCGCGGGGATCGTGGCGCTGCCCGGCGACGGCCGCGACTACCGCCTGCGCATCGACGGCGGCGCCGCGTCCGGCGGACGCACCGTCGACGATCCGTACCGCTTCGGCACGGTGCTCGGTGAACTGGACCTGCACCTGCTCGCGCAGGGCAGCCACTGGCGCGCGTGGCGCGTGCTCGGCGCCCATGCGCGCACCGTCGACGGCGTCGCCGGCACCAGCTTCGCGGTCTGGGCGCCCAATGCCCGACGCGTGTCCGTGGTCGGCGCCTGGAACGGCTGGGACGGCCGCGTGCATCCGATGCGCCGGCGGGTCGAGACCGGCGTGTGGGAGCTGTTCGTGCCGGGCGTCGCCTCCGGCGAGCTCTACAAGTACGAGGTGCTGGGGGCCGGCGGGCTGACCGCGCTCAAGGGCGATCCGTACGCGCGCCACGCCGAGCCGCCGCCGGCCACCGCATCGCGCGTCCTCCACGAGACCCCGTTCGCCTGGACCGACGACGCATGGCTCGCCTCGCGGGCGCAGCGCCAGTCGCGGGATGCGCCGATGTCGATCTACGAGGTGCACGTCGGCTCCTGGCAGCGGCATCCGGACGGCCGCTCGCACGGCTGGACCGAGCTCGCCGACGAGCTGGTGTCCTACGCCCGAGGCCTGGGCTTCACGCACGTCGAGCTGATGCCCGTGTCCGAGCATCCGTTCGGCGGCTCGTGGGGCTACCAGCCGACCGCGCTGTACGCGCCGACCTCGCGCTGGGGCGATCCCGACGCGCTGCGCACGTTCATCGACCGGGCGCACGCGGGGGGCCTGGGCGTGCTGCTCGACTGGGTGCCCGCGCACTTCCCGGACGACGCCCACGGACTGGTCGCCTTCGACGGCACCCCGCTCTACGAGCACGCCGACCCGAGCATCGGCCGGCATGCCGACTGGGGCACGCTGATCTACGACTTCGGCCGGCCCGAGGTCTCGAACTTCCTGATCGCCAACGCGCTGTACTGGCTGCACGAATTCCACGTCGACGGGCTGCGCGTCGACGCGGTGGCCTCGATGCTGCACCTCGACTACAGCCGGCCGGCCGGCACCTGGCGGCCCAACGTGCACGGCGGACGCGAGAACCTCGAGGCGGTCGCCTTCGTCAAGCGGCTCAACGAGAAGGTCTACGAGGAGGTGCCCGGCGCGATCACCATCGCCGAGGAGTCCACCGCCTGGCCCGGCGTGTCGCGCCCGACCTGGCTGGGGGGACTGGGGTTCGGCTACAAGTGGAACATGGGCTGGATGAACGACACCCTCGCCTACGTGCACGAGGACCCGGTGCACCGGCCGTGGCACCACAGCCGACTGACCTTCGGGCTGATGTACGCGTTCGCCGAGAACTTCGTGCTGCCGCTCTCGCACGACGAGGTGGTGCACGGCAAGGGCTCCCTGCTCGGCAAGATGCCGGGCGACGACTGGCAGCGCTTCGCCAACCTGCGGGCCTACCTCGCGTTCATGTGGACGCAGCCCGGCAAGAAGCTGCTGTTCATGGGGGGCGAGTTCGGACAGTGGCGCGAGTGGCACCACGACCGCGAGCTCGACTGGGGTCTGCTCGCCGATCCGGTGAACGGCGCGCGGCACCGCGGGCTGCAGTCGCTGGTGGGCGACCTGAACCGGCTGTACACCACGCTGCCCGCGCTGCACGCCAAGGACTGCGAGGCGAGCGGCTTCGAATGGATCGACTGCCAGGATTCGGCCCAGAGCGTGATCGCCTGGCTGCGCTTCGGCGGGTCGCGCGAGGACGTGACGATGGCGGTCTGCAACTTCACACCGGTGCCGCGCACCGGCTATCGGCTGGGGCTGCCCTGCGGCGGTCGCTGGGACGAGGTGCTCAACACCGACTCGACGGCCTACGGCGGCACCGGCCTGGGCAACCTCGGCGGCCTGGACGCCGAGCCGATCCCCGCCCACGGCAGGCCGTGGTCGGTGGCGCTGACGCTGCCGCCGCTGGCCGTCGTGGCGATGCGGCCGCGTGCGCCCGCCGCCTCCGGCTCGACGCGCGCCGACGGCGCGGCCGACCCGCGCGACGGATCCCGGCGGTGACGGCGCCGCTCGTCCTCGAGCCCGGCCGCCCGGGCCCCCTCGGCGCCCACGTCGACGGTGACGGCGTCGCCTTCGCGGTCTGGTCGCGGCACGCCGCGCGCATCGAGCTGTGCGTCTTCGACGCCGACGGCGGGCGCGAGCTCGGGCGGGGCGCCCTGCCCGGCCGCAGCGGCGACGTCTTCCACGGGCGGCTGCCCGGCGCCGGCGCCGGCCTCGTCTACGGCCTGCGCGCGCACGGACCGTACGCGCCCCGCGAGGGTCACCGCTTCAACCCGAGCAAGCTGCTGCTCGACCCGTACGCGCGCGAGCTCGTCGGCGCCTTCCGCTGGGACGCGTCGGTGCTCGGCTACGTGTCCGGCCACCCCGAAGGCTGCGATTCCTTCGACGAGCGCGACAGCGCGGCCTGCGTGCCGAAGGCGCGCGTGCCCGCGGCGGCGGCACGGACCGCGGACCGTCCGCCCAAGCCCGGGCGCCCGTGGGGCGAGACGGTGCTCTACGAACTGCACGTCAAGGGGTTCTCGGCGGCGAACCCGCAGGTGCCCGAGGCGCTGCGCGGCACGATCGAGGGGCTCGCGCATCCGGCCTCGATCGCGCATCTGGAGCGGCTCGGCGTGACCGCGGTCGAGCTGCTGCCGGTGGCCGCGTGGCTCGACGAGCTGCACCTCGTGCAGCGCGGCATGACCAACTACTGGGGCTACAACCCGATCGCGTTCAGCGCGATGCAGCCCGCCCTCGCCGGCCCGCGCGGCATCGCCGCGATGCGCGACGCGGTCGACGCCCTGCACGCCCGCGGCATCGAGGTCATCCTCGACGTCGTCTTCAACCACACCGGAGAGGGCGACGAGCGCGGTCCGACGCTGTCGCTGCGCGGCCTCGACAACGCGTCGTACTACGTGCCCGATGCGCACCGGCCCGGCGGCTACCGCAACCTCTCCGGCTGCGGCAACACGCTGGCCGCGTACCACCCCGCGGTGAGCGACCTGATCGTCGACGCGCTGCGCTACTGGGCCGACGACATCGGCGTCGACGGCTTCCGGTTCGACCTCGCGAGCGCGATCGCGCGCGACGCGCACGGCCGCTTCGATCCGACGCTGCCGTGGCTGCGCGCGCTGCGCGAGGACCCGGTGCTCGCGCGCTGCAAGCTCGTCGCCGAGGGCTGGGACTGCGAGGGCCATTTCGTCGGTGGCTTCCCGCCCGGCTGGACCGAGTGGAACGACCGCTACCGCGACGACGTCAGGCGCTTCTGGCTCGGGCATGCGCACGGCGTCGGCGGCATCGCCACCCGGCTCGCGGGCTCGAGCGACCTGTTCGACCGACCCGGCCGCAGCCCGGCGGCCGGCATCGACTTCATCACCGCCCACGACGGCTTCACGCTCGCCGACACCGTGTCCTACCGGCACCGGCGCAACCACGCCAACGGCGAGGACAACCGCGACGGGCATGCGCACGAGGTCGCCGACGGTGGCGGCGCCGAAGGACCGACCGACGACCCGGTGGTGCTCGTGCGCCGCACGCGCCGCGCCCGTGCGATGCTGGCCACCCTGATGCTGTCGCGCGGCGTGCCGATGCTGCGCGCCGGCGACGAGCTCGGTGCGAGCCAGCAGGGCAACAACAACGCCTACTGCCAGGACGGGCCGCTCGCCTGGCTGCGCTGGCCGGGGGCGGACGATGGCGTTGGCGTTGGCGTTGGCGTTGGCGTTGGCGTTGGCGTTGGCGTCGGCGGGGGCAGCGGGGGCAGCAGGGCAGGCGCCGCGGGCGCCCCCCACGGCACCACCGGCACCACCGACACGCCCGCCGACCTGCGACCCCTCGTGGCCA
>Ga0105105_10000418_pt1 | contig 19474 bp, 12 predicted proteins | sample PPLLaktember2015_4_FD_79108 | JGI IMG/M metagenome (GOLD analysis project Ga0105105, IMG submission 79108) | Freshwater sediment microbial communities from Prairie Pothole Lake near Jamestown, North Dakota, USA - PPLs Lake P8 Core (1) Depth... | ecosystem: Environmental > Aquatic > Freshwater >...
CTTCACTTTCAACATTTATTGTTCCTTTGTGTAAATCTATTAATTCTTTAGTTAATGAAAGCCCGATTCCTGTTCCTTCTTGCTCTCTTGTGTGGCTGCCATCAACCTGATAGAATCGATCAAATATTTTAGAAAGTTTTTCTTTAGGGATGCCTATTCCAGTGTCGACAATTATAATCTGAACAGAACCTCCTTTTAATTCCCCCATTACCAAAGGGAGAGAAGAAGAGGGTTTGGGTTTTGCTGCAACCTCTATCTTTCCGCTGGGAGGAGTAAATTTAAAAGCATTAGAAAGTATGTTATTGATAATCTTTTCAAACTTTTCCTTATCCAGGTAAACAATAATTTCATCCTCATCATAATTGAATTGCAGAGTAATCCGCTTTCTTTCAGCATAAGATGAAAAAGATAAAACCATTGCTTTAAGAAGCGGAACGATATTTTGAGAAACTGTCTGGAGTTTCATATTACCAGATTCCAGTTTATATATATCAAGTAACTCATTAACTAATTCAAGAAGTTTATATGCATTTCTATGCACCATAGCTAAAACATCTTTTACCTTTTCATCTTTTGACTTTTCAATTAACTGTTTAACCGGTCCAAGGATAAGTGTTAGAGGTGTACGGAACTCGTGTGAGATGTTGGTGAAGAATCGGGATTTCAATTCATCAACTTCGTGCAGTTTCTGAGCTTCGAACTTGCTCATTTCAAATTCGTGTTTTACTCTAACTCTTTTAAGCTGCATTCTCCAGGTAAAATAAATAGTGCCTGCAATAAAAAGTACGTAAAAAATGTAAGCCCAAATTGTCCTCCACCACGGCGGTAGAATTACTATTTTTATTGATGCACCATCTTCATTCCAAATACCATCATTGTTGGAACCTTTAACGCGAAATGTATACTCGCCTGGTTTAAGATTTGTATATGCGGTATTTTGGCGCGTGCCTGCCTGTATCCATTCTTTATCAAAGTTTTCAAGTTTGTAAGCATATAAATTTTTTTCAGGTCTAATAAAACTTAAAGCAGCAAATTCAAAATAAAGCTGTTCAGAGCTAAAAGGTAGTTCGATATGATCCATAAAATGAATAGGTTTCGAATCAACTGATATACCCGTGATAACAATCGGAGGGATATAAGTATTGTCTTTAATGCTGTCGGGATGAAAACGCGTCATTCCACCCGGACTATCGAGATAAATTTCTCCATTCTTTGTTTGACAACCAACCCCTGCTCTATCCGCAGCTACAAGTCCCTGCAACACATCATAGTTTTTGAATGTTTGTTTTTCTATATCAAATTTTGAAATTCCCTTAAGGGTGCTCACCCATAAATTTGTTTTTGAATCTTGGAAAATCAGGTAAATCCAATTATGTGCTAAGCCAATTGATTCTGTAAAATGATAAAATTCTTTTTTTGTTCTATAAAATTTATTCAGTCCAATATTGGTACCGAGCCAAAAATTTCCTTCATAGTCTTCGTGAATAGCAAAGACAGAATTGCCGCTTATACTTTTAGGATTTTGAGGATCGGATTGATAATGTTCTATAATTTTGTTCTTTTGGGTATCAAAACAAAAAAGCCCTTTTTCTCTTGTACCAAACCAGAGTAATCCTTTTTGATCTCTAAGTAAACTGTAGATAATTGAAGGGAAATTATAAATTATGGAAAATTTATTTGAGCGCGAATCTATTTTTATTAGTCCGGCACCATCCTCTGTACAAGCCCACATTGTATTATCATCACCTTCAACAAGTTTGTTTATTAGAAAATTTAGTCTATTTCCTGAAGAATCAGTAATAACATTAATTCGACCTGACTTATCAACTTTTTCTAAACCGCGACCTGAAGAAATATTTAATGCTAGCCATATATTGCCATATCGATCCTCCCTTGCGAGTCTGATATTTCTTTTTATTCGATAGTCCTTGAACTTTTCTTGTCGAGGATCAAATTTTATCAGACCATTAGGCATACTTATCAATAGTGTGTTATCAGATTTTTCAAATATTTGCATAATAGAAGCTGAGGAAAATCTTTCGGTTTCTCTCCAGGAATGAATAAAGTATTGTTTAAATGGATAATTTGTTCTGTTTACTTTATTGATTCCTCCACCGTAAGTGGTAATCCAGAGTGTACCCGATCGTTCTCTAAGAATTGCTGAAATATTGCTATGACTTAAAGATGTGATTATTTTATCATTATGATAAAATCTATTAAACATTTTAGTTTGCTTATTAAAAAGATTTAATCCGACCCAAGACCCAACCCAAATCTCATTTTCACTCTCTTTACAAACAGATGTTACAGCATGAAAGCTTAAAGTATTGGGATTTTGAAGATCACTTTCATATAGGAAAAACTTTCTAGTGTAAGGATCAAATTCCAACAACCCGCCATTGGTACCAATCCAAAATATTCCGGTATTATCTTCATAAATAGATGTAACGCAGTATTTCTCAACCATACCAGATCTATAAAATCCGGGCTTATAAATTGGATCCTGCCAATAGTGAATAAAAGATTCCGTCTCTCTATCAAATTTATCAAGTCCACAATTTGTACCAATCCATAAATCGTTATTAATGTCTAAATGAATTGTAAAAATTTGATTGTGATTTAGACTCCTAGAATTTAAATCATCGTGGTAGTAATGTTTAAATATTCCAATGACAGGATTAAATTTAATTAGCCCGCCCTCAGTACCAATCCAAAAGTATCCATTTCTATCTTCCTGAATAGCGGTAACATTATTAGTATTAATATCATCAAAGATTGGATTGAATTTAAAGTGCAAAAATATTTCAGATGAACGGTCAAATTTGTCTAATCCATTAGTAGTGCCTATCCAAAGATTTCCTTTTTTATCCTCCAAGACGCATTGTACAAATCCATTAGTAATACTTAAAGTATCTCCGGGAACATTTTTATATGATTTAAACTTAACCCCATCATATCTGTCAAGTCCACTATATGTTCCGAACCATAAGTAACCTGTTTTGTCCTGGAATATAGTTTTAGCTATAGAAGCTGATGCTCCTTCATCTATAGAATAATGTTCAAAAATAATTTCCTGTGTTTGTGATTGAATATTAGTTTGTGATGATGTCTGATTGGACAAAAATAAAATGTGGATTAGGAGAAAAGTGAAAAACCGAACTTGAACTCTCATTTGAGCTATACTCCGATTCAACTAGTAGAAAAATACTTAATAATCTATGAGAGTTGCAATAAGGATAAGTTTAAATTTTGGTTATTTAAGCACAGCATATCAGAATAGATGTAACAATTATTGAATCTAAGTATTATATATCTGTGTCAGCGAGAATGTATGGCTGTTAACTTAAGATACCAGTTATGAATTTGATTCCACATACTCCAATACTTCTGTGATTTTTTTTTGAGGTGTATGAGTAAAATTACTTCACCCTGTTTCCCTCTCCTTGCCAAGGAGAGGGATTAAAGGAGAGTTTGTTTTTATTTGAGTAGAATCATTTTACGTGTTTGAACAAATGAACCTGCTTGCAGTCTATAGAAATAAACACCGCTTGGTAGATTGACTGCATTGAAATCAACTTTGTGAAATCCTTTATCCTGCTCTTCATTTACAAGAACAGCCATCTCTTCACCAATTGCATTAAGCAATATTAGTTTTGCGTTTGTCTTTTCTTTTAGAACATATCCAATTGTAGTAGTTGGATTAAAAGGATTTGGATAGTTTTGTTCAAGAGCATAATCATTAAGACTTCTTAAATCTACTTCATCTACTGGAACTACCCATAAGGGATCATATTCCCATACATCTAAAACACCAGTCGCCCCGTCAGGCGTTCCACCAATAACATATATCTTATCGTTTACTACTGCACCCGCAAAATAATAGTCTGTAAAAGGCATATCAGCTCTCGTCTCCCAAGTATCGGTAATAGGGTCATATACTTCCACTTTTGCTAAAGATGTGTACTGTCCTTGGCTCCCTCCAATTGCGTAGATTTTATTACCAACCAAATATGTTTGCAAACCATATCTTGCTGTTGGCATATTCTGCTTTGGAGAACAAGAGTCATTTGCAGGGTTATAAGCATATACATTTCGATATGGTTGCCAACTTGATCCTGAACCGCCAAATGTATAGATCAACCCATTATAAACTGTTACAGCTACATTCCCACCCGCCCCAGGCATATTCGCTTTCGCTGTCCATTCGTTTGTAATTGGATTATATGCTTCACAGTTGCGTTCACTCTGATTGCCCCCAATATTATAAATTATGCCATCTACTACACCAGCTTGTGCACCTCTGCGTGGACTTAATAAATTTTGCTTTGTCGACCAGGAATTAGTTGCGGGATCATAAGCGTACAAACTATCTGAGGCAGTAAAATAACCACCGCCAATAGCATAAATAATTCCATTAACTGCTGCTGAAGAGTGAAATCCTCTCGGAGCCGGCAAAGGTGCTTTCGTTGTATCCCACGTGTTTGTTGCTGGATCATACACCTCAACAACTCTTAAATCAGAATAGTTCGGGCTGCCATTGTTTCCCCCAATAACATAAATTTTGTTATCAATTACACATGCAGTCATCGCAGCTCTGGGAGTTTGAATAAGTCCCTTGTTTGTCCATCCATTTTGTGCCTTGATAGGAATGGAAACTAAAGCCAAGGAAATAATGATTAACCATAATTTCCTTAAGTACCATTTTTCCCCAGAAAAACGAGTTGTTGTTCTTAGTAACATAGTGCCTCCTAAATTGTTAGTTAATGTTTATTAATTTTTTTTTACGTGACAGTCATCCTGCCTTATGAAGATGACTGCCCATCATTGAACTAGGTTCAATGGGATTTGTAGAAACCCTCGCCACCGCCATACCATCCGACTGGCGGAGTGCCCCATGCAGTGATTACATCATTGATAAAAATTTTCATTCCTCTAAGAGTTCCACCTTTCCCATGTCCAACTACCTTTAAGGGAAGAGTAAACAATGTATCACTACCAGGTTTTTTACTCCTCCATCCTGTGTAAGTACCTTCCCAAACTCCACCGTTGGTATTTACATCAAGTGTTATCGCAAAATTACCCCACACAGGTCCTTCTCCTGTATTATAGTCCATTATACCACTAAGCTTGTGAACCATAAATCCCGTTCCGAGCGGAGTACTAGCATCTAAACGCTCTTTAACTTCAATCTTTTTCATAATCCATTTCCCGTTAACCAGTCTTACACTGCCGGGATCAAGAATTGCAACGGGATAATGAGTTGCTGTGAAATGAGTAATGATGCACTTCTCCAGGAAACTTTGCTCCTGGATGGACTGATCTGAAGGGGCAACTGGTGACTGTGATTCATCAGAACAGCCAACCATCAGGAACCCCAGGAAAGCAAAAAGAACTGCCAAATATTTTAGTGCTTTCATAAAGAAACCTCCTTTGCCTGCTTACTGCAGGTAGATTTGTTATTTTATACTGTTAATTATGTTGGCGATTATAGATGAGCCCAAAAGAGTGCCATTTAATTATTATAAATGCTTTAGGATTTTAAGTCGTTAATAGATAAGTACTTATTGGATGCGTGGAGTTAAGTTAGACCACCATTAATTTAGGTTAAATACCTCGTCAACATTGGCGATTTGCATTTTCCTCGAAAACACTCCTTCAGATAATCCTACGCCATTTACCTAAAGAGAGTGTTGTATTAGATTAAAGTTGATCAATTTATTGTCTCAAGTTTTAGGGTCTGTTGCATAACTATTTATTTCGACTTTAGTTACATTAAAATATTCCAAATGTGGCTAAAGCCCCAAAGAATTTCATCTATTCAAACAGTTTACTGAAGTCAACTGCAATAGATGAATTTTTTCCTGTTATGTAACTTTCACTTTGGGATGAGCAAGGGGTTGGCCTGCTCACCTCTGGTAAGGGTTAGCCCTTTGGTTTTTCTATTCTTAATTTTTTCATCTTATATCGCATATCATGCTCTGATATATTAAGTAGGCGGGCGGTTTTTGATTGATTCCATTTACAACTGATCAGAGTATTCCTAATCAACTCTTCCTCATAATCTCTTAAACTTTCACTGAGCGATTTAATTATCGGTATCTCAGTAAAATTCTTTTTTGATTTTTTTAAATCCTTCTGTAATTCGAGAGGTAGTATCTTTCTATCAATAATTTTTTGATTTTTGGTAATCAAAGTAACCAATCTTTCGACACAATTTTCTAATTCTCTTATATTTCCTGCCCAGAGGCGATGTTTCATAAAATCTAAAACTTCTTCGCTGAATCCCTCAATCTCTTTTTCTTGTTTCATAGAAAACTTTATAAGGAAATGTTCGGCTAACATTGGAATATCTTCTACTCGTTCACTCAGCGGTGGGACAAAAATAGGATAAACGTTCAGGCGATAGTATAAATCTTCTCTAAACTTTTTCTCGGTTACCAATTTCCAAAGTAAAACGCTTGAGGCAGTAATTATTCGCACGTTTATTTTTTTAATCTGATTGCTGCCCACGGGACGAATTTGCTCATCCTGAAGAACTCTTAGTAACTTAGACTGCATTTCAAAAGGAAGATTATTTATTTCATCCATAAAAAGAGTTCCGTTGTTAGCTTCTTCAAGCAAGCCTTTGCGATCCGTCAAGGCGCCTGTAAATGCGCCTTTAATATGTCCAAATAACTCGCTTTCAACTAAGTTCGGCTGGATTGCCCCACAATCTATGGCAACAAATTTATTTTGATTTCTCGAACTCAATTTATGCACTGCCCTTGCAACAAGCTCCTTACCAGTTCCGCTTTCTCCCTCCAGCAAGATTCTTACATCACAGCGTGATGCCGCATCTATCGCCTGCAATAACTCGATGAACTTTTTACTTTTTCCTAATAATCCCAACTCGGCATATTTAGACAGCAAAGCTTCCTTTGGCAGAGATGAAATAAAAAATTGGTCAATACTTTGTGTGCAATGCAAAAAGGGTGAAACAACAGCAGCAAATTTTTCTAGTAAAGAGAGATCTTGTTCGGTAAATGAATTGTTGCTCTTATTCCTTAGAAGCAATAAAGTTCCTATGATAATATTTTCTGTTTTGAAAGGAACACATAGAGTTGATTTTACAGTTGCTTTTTCAAAAAGATTTTTCCGGAAGCGATTGTCAGATTTTATATCCGGGCTTAGCAGCGAAGTGTTATTTAGAATCACCCATCCGCAAATATTTATATGAACAAAATGTTTCTGTTCATCTTCTGAATTCCTTGCAGCATAAATTGTTTTGATCGTATCACGTGTTTTGGGATTGATCATCATAACTAATGCAGAATCTGAACTTACAAGTTGAGACGCTTTCTCAACAACTAATCTTAGAACCTCCTCATAATCACTCTGTCTACCTAATATTTGAGCAAGCTCGATAATGCTTTCCTGCTTTAGGATTAGTTCCCCATTACTCATTCTACCAGCCCTATTTTTCTAACGTACTCTATGAAGCGTTCATTATTCCTAACACTTTGCCACTCGGGATCTACATTCAAAAAGTGCAGTTTGGGATCCATTTCTTCAAAAGATATATCCAGCCAGTGTAATGCCTCCTGCTGTTTTTCTGCGTGACAAAATAAAATTGCAATATCGTAAGGTGACGAGTAATGCTGCTGATAAATACCGGCTAAAATATTCGCGGCAGTATAAAATGCATTATCTATTCCGGCTTTCTCCATCGTCTGAACAATTTCATTCGCACCCATATAAGAAAATATTTTTTTTACCACTTCCACGGCTTCCGCTTTTTTCCCAATCAAAGAGTATGTTCTCGATAAGTACCATAAACCCCAAATAAAAGGAGGATTAATTTCAGAGAATCTTATAATCCTCTCAAGTGCCTTGTCATATTTTGCAGTATAAAAATCTGGAAAAGCATTGCATAGTTCGATGTAATCAGAAAGCGGATCAATTATTTTAGCACGTTTTGCTAATTTCCTTGCGTATTCAAATTGTCCAACCGACACACGGTTGATAGAATAGTGCCGCAGTAACATTGTATCATTTGGATTCAGTTCGAGACTGCGTCTATAAGCCCAATGTGCTTCGGGATGTTTTAATTCAAATGCTGCTGTAAAAAAAGCTAAGACGTGATACGCAGTTGCGTCATTAGGATTAATTTCAAGCGCCTTTTGAATGTATTTCTTTGCTATAGGTTTCATCTCACGGCTTCTTTTAGCTCCAAAGTATGCAATTAGAAGATAACAGCCCCCTAACGCCGCATAAGCTGTTGAAAAGTTGGGATCTTTTTCAATTGCACTTTTAAAGTATTTGATGGATCTGTCAACTAGCTTTAGATCAAGCTGGTTAAATAAGTAATAACCCTGTTGAAAAAGATTATAAGCTTCAATATTATCAGTATAGTGTATGAGCAGCTTTTCTTTTTCAACATCAAGAAGTTTTAGTTTTAGAACATCTACAATTGCCAGAGAAATTTCTTCCTGTAAATCAAATACCTCCTTTAATTCACGGTCGTACCGCTCTGACCAAAGATGATAACCATCCATTACGTTAATTAGTTGTGCAGTTATACGAAATTTATCTCCTGATTTTCTAACACTTCCCTCAAGCACTGTCTGTACATCAAGTTTTCTGCCTGCCTTTCGAACATCTATCCCACCACCTTTAAAGGCAAATGCGGATGTACGGGCAACGACTCTTAAGTCACTTATCTTTGACAAAGCATTTATCAACTCATCAGTCAGACCATCACAAAAGCTTTCTTGCTCAGGATCTGTGCTCATATTTACAAACGGTAATACTGCTATTGACTGAGACGGACTTGGTGCTGGAATCTCAAATTCAGAAGTTTCTAAATCACTTTTAATTCTAATTTTTCTTAAATCTTCCAATAATAATGCTAAATCTTCATATCGGCTTTCTCTCTCTTTCGCAATTGACTTCTCCAAAATTGTAAGCAATCTTTCGGGCACATCTTTCCGATAATTTCTTACATCTTCCGGATCTTGGTTTAATACTAAGTAAACTATCGCTTGTTCATAATCTGCCTTGAATGGATGCTGTCCCGTAAGCATTTCATAAAGCAGAATTCCTAACGCCCAGATATCTGTTCTATGATCAACCTTCTCTCCCTTTATCTGCTCGGGGGACATATACTCTGTTGTTCCGAATTTCATATCCCTTCTTGTAAACTGAGTTGTATCTATTTTCTTTGCTAATCCGAAATCTAATATCTTTACTATGCCTTCTTTCGTAATGAATATGTTCGCCGGTTTTATGTCACGGTGAATAATGCCTTTCTCGTGTGCCTTGCTTAATCCTTCGGCAATCTGTGTAGTTATATTTTTGATTTCATCTAAACTCAACATCTCTTTACTAATTTTACTCTTTAATGTTTCTCCTTCATAATAATCCATTGCAATGAAGAGTTGCCCGTCTTCTGTTTCATCTACATCGTGTATTGTACAGATATTATTATGCTGGAGTGAAGAAGCAGCTTGTGCTTCTAAGATAAATCTTCGTTTGGATTCTTCGTCTTGTGTGAATGATTCGGGCAGGACTTTGAGTGCTATAATCCGTTTGAGTTTAACATCCTCGGCTTTGTAAATAATTCCCATTCCGCCTTCGCCGAGCTTTTCAATAATTTTGTAGTGAGAAATATTTTCTCCAACCATAAAGACTCCATTGAATTAGAAATATTTATTATCAACATTTCTGCTTCGGGAGAGTTTTTCGGCGTGTCATCTTCCAGAGTTTAACAATTAGATGGCTCTAACTTATCCCTCTCGGAGTAGAGAAAAAAAACTCTGGGTGTAGTTTGCAATTAATTATAGCCATTGTCAAGAAAAATAAACTAAGAATTGGCAAGTTATAAGTTGGTTGGTTATCATTCACAAACCACTTCGTGACTGTAATGTAAGTTAATTTTTTCTTTGTGTTACAAAATCAACTAACTGCTGCATAGAAGATTTTGTATCTGAATCAGGAAAGATGTTTAATGAGTTTTTAGCTTCATCTGAATATTTTTGTGCAACTTTAAGCGCGTAGTCGATACCATTGTTCTCATGAACAAATTGCATCACATCTTTAACTTTTGTTTTGTCGTTTCCATTCTTCAATATCTTTCTGATCCTTGAAGCTTCACTTTTCGAAACTTTGTTAAGTGAATAGATTAATGGAAGAGTAATTTTCTTTTCTTTAATATCACCGCCAACGGGTTTACCGATGAGATTTGATTTACCTTCATAATCAAGAATATCATCACGGATTTGAAATGACATTCCTAGGGAATGACCAAAATTTCGCATTGCTTCAATATAATCTTTGTTATCAGTTGTACTCATCGCACCAATTGAACAGCAGGTTTCTAATAGTGAAGCAGTTTTGTCTGAGATAACTTTAAAATAAGTTTCTTCATCAATATCCAGTTTTCTTGTTTTTTGGATTTGAAGAAGTTCACCTTCAGACATTCTTTTTACTGCATTAGTTGTAACACCAAGAAAATCATAATCTTTGCCATCAACAGAAATCATTAATCCGCGGGAAAGTAAATAATCACCCATTAGCACTGCTACTTTATTTTTAAACAAAGCATTGATAGACCACATCCCCCTTCTCTTATTTGCATCATCAACAACATCATCGTGAATAAGAGTTGCAGTGTGTAATAGTTCAACTAATGTTGCGCCGCGGTATGTTCGATCAGTAACTCCGCCTGAAATTTTTGCTGATAATAAAACTAACAGCGGACGAATCTTTTTACCTTTTTGGCGAATGATATATCGTGCAACAAGATCAACCAATCCAACATTAGAACGCAAAGCTTCTTTAAATATTTCATCAAAGTGATCAAGTTCTGATTTGATTGGACTGCTTATTTCTTTTAGCGAAAGTTTACTCAAGATTTCTTCTGTGATATTTTTGAAATAAAAATACTTATCTCATACAACACTACTAATGGAACAGCCAGCACAAGCTGCGAAACAGGATCAGCTCCGGGAGTAAGAAATGCGGCAAGTATCATAATTACAACTATTGAATGTCTTCTATATTTTCTCATCAGACTTGGTTTAAGAATGCCCAGCTTGGATAAGAAAAAAGAAATCATTGGAAGTTCAAAAACAAATCCTGCTGCCAGCATTACGCTTATAATGATGGACATATACTCATCAATTGCAAATTCATTTTTAATTGATTCTGATCCAAACTCTGCGGCAAACTTTAGTGTTAATGGAAGCATCGCAAAATATGCAAATGCTATTCCTGCTAAGAAACATACTGATGAAAATACAACGATCCAGAAAATATACTTTTTTTCTTTTTTTCTTAATGCTGGTGAAATGAATTGCCAGAATTGAAAAAACAAATTTGGGATACTGATTATCATTCCAACCATAATTGCAATTTGCATGTAAAGAAACAACTGCCCAAAAGGTCTTAAGTTTTGAAGCACTGCCCCGGAATCTTTTGCAGGTTTTAACAGGACTACATCAACAAGAAAATCTATAAAAATCCAAGCGAGAATAGTACCAACTACAATTCCGATTATTGAATAAATAATTCTCCATCTCAATTCCTCAAGATGTTCGAGAAAAGTCATTTCTTTTTCGGGTTCAACTCCCCCATTCTCTAAATCTTCTTGTAATAATTCTTCTGTCAAAATAGTTTTTGCTTACTTTGATTCTGCAAATAATGTAAACGATGCTGTAAACTTTTTAACTTCTTGCTGTAGATCGTTTAAAGTTTTTTCATTTTCAAAATTGGAAACTGCTTTATTGATTATTGAAGCTATTGTTTCCATTTCTTTTTCTTTCATCCCACGTGTCGTTAGCGCAGGAGTTCCAACTCTTATTCCACTTGTTACAAACGGACTACGTTTATCAAAAGGAACCATATTTTTATTAACTGTAATTCCCGCATGCTCTAATGCAATTTCGGCTTGTTTACCAGTGATATTTTTGTTTGATAAATCGATTAACATTAAATGATTATCCGTTCCACCGGAAACGATATTAAAATCATATTCAGTTAATTTTGTGGATAGTGCCTTTGCATTTTTTCTAACTTGTATTACATAATCTTTAAATGAATCAGTTAATGCTTCACCAAAGGCTACTGCTTTTGCCATAATAATGTGCATTAAAGGTCCACCTTGAATACCGGGCATAACCATACTATCAATCAATTCGGACATCATTTTAACTCTATCGCCTTTTGGAGTTGTTAATCCCCATGGATTTTCTTTGTCTTTACCGATAAGAATTATTCCGCCGCGAGGACCGCGTAAAGTTTTATGAGTTGTAGACGTAACAACGTCGCAATGATCAATTGGACTGTTAAGTAAACCTTTTGCAATTAAACCTGCCGGATGTGCCATATCACACATTAAAAATGCACCAACTGAATCTGCAATTTCTCTAAACTTTTTGTAATCCCAATCTCTTGAATATGCACTTGCTCCAGTGATGATCATTTTAGGTTTTTCTTTTTTTGCAAGATCTGAAATCTTATCATAATCAAGTAAACCTGTTTCTTCTTTAAGCTCATAACCAACTGCTTCATACAATTTACCAGAGAAGTTTACAGGCGAACCGTGAGTTAAATGTCCACCATGAGCTAAACTTAATCCAAGAAACTTATCACCTGGTTTCATAAACGTCATCAATACAGCCATATTAGCTTGTGAGCCGCTATGTGGCTGCACGTTAACATACTCAGCACCAAAAAGTATTTTTAATCTATCCCTTGCAATATTTTCTGCCTGATCAACAAACTCACATCCGCCGTAATATCTTTTACCAGGATAACCTTCTGCATACTTATTTGTTAAAACTGATCCTGCAGCTTCAAGCACAGCAGGACTAACAAAATTTTCACTTGCAATTAATTCTAATTTGTTAGTTTGTCTTCCAATTTCAGATTGAAGAACATTAAAAATTTCAGCATCTTTTTTTAGATATGATTCCATTTTAACCGCTTATTTTGATGAATGAATGTGGTAAAATTAGAAAAGGTTTCCTGAAATCTCAAGAAACCTTTTCAGATTAAAAATTATGAATAAAAACTAAGGGGCTGTAACACTTTTGCCTATCCAGCCAACACAAGTAATCGGCATAACAGTTCCAGATTTTATATTTCTAAAGAAATAATCTTCTTTAGTTGGAATAGCCCCTGACAAAGCATTTATTCTGTCTTTTGCTTCAGTCAAATTCGGATCCATATTTAAAGCTCTTCTATAAGTATTTTGTGCTAATAGATATACTACTTTTCTATCAAAATCTGTACACCCACCTGCTGATTGTTCATATAAAAATCCCTCATAGAAAATTGGAAGTGCCCAACCATTTCCAATATCACTTGCTTTTAAGAACTGTGTTCTTGCTTGTGAATATTTTCCGGCTTCCATTAAAGCTTTACCGAAATAAAAATAATGATCTTTATTATTTGGCTCTAATTTTATTAACCGGGCAAAGATTTCTTCAGACTTTGTACCGTTGTCCAATTTATTATAAACATTACCTAACTGAGTTAAGTAACCAATATTCTCAGGTTCTTTACTTATTAAAAATTCCAAAGGCGCAACAGCCTGAGCCCATTCACTTGCTTGAATTGCGGTTAAAGCAAATGCTTTTGCCTTTTTTTCGTTCTGTGGATCTTTTTCCCAAGCCTCTTTAAGGAATTTTAATCTATCATCAATATTTCCAAATAAGTTTGTAACGATTTCTCCCCAAACAGGATTTTCCGGCTCACGCTCAACTAAAATTGTGTACAGATCAATTGCTTTTTCTTTAAGGCCATTTGTGCCATCATCTGAATTAATATATAGCTGACCTAAGCGATTATAATAGAACGACGATAATTCCGGCTGCCAGGCAATCGCCTGCTCATATTCAGGGATAGTTTCTGATGCTGGTTTTGATAACCAGAGTTCTGAAACATAAGCTCTGCGAGCTTGAAAATATCCTTTATCTTCCTGACGATATTTTATTGCAGTATCATAGAAGTACAAAATTGTGTCCTGTATAGATTTATTAAGTTCCGGACTTGTGCTCGATGAATCGTGTACAGCCCAGAAGCATTCTTCCATTTTATAATAAATCCACTTACTAAACCTAGTAGGCTGAGCTTCAATAACTCTCCAGCCATAAGGTAAAGCACTGGCAAAATCTTTATTTTTATGATACTCTGAAAACAAACTATAATCCGTTAATACTTTTATCGAGTCGGCATTTTGTGCTAAGTTTAATGAAGTAAAAAGAACTATAGCAATTGCGATTGTTTGTAATACTGTTCTCACTTTTTTAACCTTTGTGATTATTAGTTATCTATTTATCAAATCTAAGAAACCAGAACTCGCCAAAACTAATACCAAGATAAATCTTGATAGCATTTTCATTAAGTAAATTATTTTCGGTTGTGCCTCTATTAGAGTATTCAACTGCAAAATCAATAGTATTATCAACTCCTAACGGATAAGAAAATCCACCAAATAAAGAATATTGATTAATGTTTTGCCCGTTAAAAACATACTGTGTTTGTTCGTAACTTAAACCGAATCGCCATATTATTTGTTCCCATTCAGTCATCCCGATAATTCTTTTAGGTTTGTACTCAAAAGCTGCGCTATACTTAGAAGCATCTTTTAAACTTACATCGGGTCTATTATTAAAACTATATTTGCTCATCGGTTGAAACATAAAATCAAAATTAAAATTATACGTTTCTTGCAAGGCAAAACTTATGCCGCCTGTAAATCTTGAAGGAATCTTCATTTCTGCATTAGAAATTGTAACAGTGTCCACTAGAAAAAGCGATGTTTGTGTAAAAATAGAATCAGTATTAAGATTACCGGTATAATTATATGTAAAACCGATCCTGAAATCACTAATTTCGCTAATTTTAAAATCCCTGGCTAGATTTGAAGAAATAAGTCCGATGGTTGTACCAAATCCAGTAGATTTACGAACGTTTTCGAAAGTGGTATTAATATATTTTGATTCATCAAATTTTATTGTGGATAAATAATTTTGATTCCCAAAATAGTAATCCAGAGTTGCACCGGCAGAAAAACCTAAAGGCAAAAAGAAAGATGATCCGACAAAGATTTTTGATAGACCGCCTTTACCATCATAAATTAATTTATAGGATGGAATATTTTCTGTAGATGGAAAATATTTTTCTGCACTGTAACTTATCCTGGAATAAGGGACCAAACCTGCAACTACTCCTACGCCATATTCCCTGCTAACTGGAAAACCGAAGGTAAATCCTTTAAACTCAGTTTCACTGGTAAAATTTGATTGCAGTTTATCTGATATAAGTGTACCTCTGTAACCAATCCCAATTTCAATTCTTGTTCTGGACAGCACTGACCAGCTTGCAGGATTTGCAACAAGTAAATGACCATCGTCTAATTGTGTTGCACCGATATTTCCGATACCGATCATTTTTGCAGAATAACCATACTCAAGATCACCAAAGCCTGATCGAGTATAAACTGAGCTACTTTGTGCATTTGAATTAATAATAAAAGTTATAAATACAGCACTAAAGAGGAGTATGTTTTTCATTAGTTCTTCTTCCCTCTTGAGTATACAATTTCAAGTTTTGGTCTTTGTTCAATTAGTGTTGCATTACTACCTTTGATCGCAAATATTTCAACGCCCCAAAACTCTGAAGCTGCTTTAATCAATAAACCTTGATTACTAACACTATTATTCCAGGCTCTTATAATATTTGTTATGCTGCCAGTAAAAGTAGCACCTTTTCTCTCAAGAGTGTAAAGATAATTTGTGTTTAATTTATTTTTAACCGAATCATCTAATAAATAAACATTTAATTTATTGGTAAAACTGCTTCCCACCTTTGTTGCTAAAGTATCAACTGTAAGTGTAAGTGTGGCAGAATTGATAACAATGTCTTTAGGAATAACTGATAAATCAAAGATTAGTTTAGCCTCAGAAGTAAGACTAGATTGAATTGCAAAATTTTCAGTTCCGACATTTGGCACTTCACCTAAAACAACACTAAGATCAGTAGCAATAAACCCGATAAGTGTATCTATATAAGCGCCAGGTTTCTGTACTACAATTCTTAATCTTGGATCATTCTCTCCATTTATATTAAATGCATTAAATCCTAAAACTTTTTGTGTTGTAATTATAGTATCGGGGCTAAGCAAAATCCCATAATTTGAAGCAACTGAAGAATCGGCATAATTTTGCAGCCATGATGAAGCTAATGTAGTATCTAAATGGAATGAATATAAACTGCCATTTCCAGGTGATCGATTAAAACTTAAATCCAATGAGTTATCAATGTCTAAAAAGGAAAAACTATCTGCAGTAAAGGTGGATGATGACCATTGTTCGTTCACTTTGTAAACATTATAATCAAATGTTGCATTTGAATCACCGAAAGAATAATTCTTAAACATTTCAACATAAGAATCTATCACTGTTAAATTTCTTAGTTTCAATTCTCTATTAATAGAATCCGGAATTGCAAAGATAAACTTTAACAAAACATGAGAAGTCACATTTTCAGCTTTACCCAAAAGTAATTGCGAGGCACCGCCTAGTGCAAAAACATTTTTAAAACCATAAGAAGCTTGTGGAACAGAATCGACAGAAGAATTCAATATCAATACTTCCCCAACATCCTGAGAAAGAAATTCTGTTCCAAGATCAGTTGGAGAATCATTGCAGCTAACTATGAGAAAGATAGAGATTGCAGATAAGAAAATAAGAGAAATATATTTAATCACTAATTGTTACTCCAGTGGAATCATTAATTATAAACTTGTAAGCTTCGGTTAAATTTTCGGCTACAAAGCTTGGAAAATTATTATCCTTTTGCAAGATAGAAATACTTTTTACACCAATACCCGTTTTAACTAATATTGTTTTTAACTTTGCAGTAATTCCTGCTTTTATATCTGAGTCAGAGTCTCCGATAAAATATGATTTTGAAAGATTAATACTTAAATCCTTAGCAGCATCTAAAATCATTTTTGGAGAAGGTTTTCTGCATACACAATCATCTTCACTGTTAAAATCGGGATGAAATGGGCAATAATAAAATGCATCAATTTGTACATTAAAATCTAAAAGTTTTCTATTCAATTCATTGTTTACAGAAACCACTTCTTCTTCGGTAATTATCCCCCTGGCAACACCGGATTGATTTGAAATTACTATTAACTTGAATTGATATTGGTTCTTTAACGCGGCAAGCACATTTCCGGTATCGGAAAATAGAATTAAATCTTTTGGATTACCTAAGTAACCAGGATCAAAATTCAATGTACCATCGCGATCTAAGAAAACGGCTTTATTGGTCATCAACTAATCGGATGATAACATCGTCTTGTATAGTTCAATATATTTTTTTGCTGATGAATCCCAGCTAAAGTCTGATTTCATTCCTGCGCGCATAATCTTTTGCCAGATTTTCTTATCCTCAAAAACCTTTGTAGCTCTTTTAATTTCCTTAAGCATATCTTCAGCATCATACTTTTTATAAACAAATCCGGTTCCCTCTTCAGTTTTGTCATTGTACCTTACAACCGTATCAGCCAATCCTCCGGTTTCTCTAACAATAGGAACAGTACCGTAAACAAGGCTGTACATCTGATTCAACCCGCAAGGCTCATACTTAGACGGCATAAGAAACATATCTGCACCTGCTTCAATTAAATGAGCAAGCTCATCATTAAAACCAAGATAACATGCAAAATTTTTGGGATGCTTTGAAGTCATTTTATCAAAGAAAGTATGATATTTGTGATCACCAGTGCCAAGTAAAATAATCTGAATATTAAGTTTCATCAAATCAGCAAATGCTTTTTGTACCAGATCCAATCCTTTGGAATCATATAGTCTTGAAATCAAACCGATTATCGGAACTTTTTCATCATAGCTTAATCCAAATCTTTGAGCAAGTTCTTTTTTGTTAACTAACTTTTCTTCAATATTTTTTGCAGAAAATGTTGCAGGTATTTGTTTATCCTTTTCAGGGTTCCAAACATTTTTATCAATTCCATTTACTATCCCAAATAAAGAATCTTTTCTTTTAGAAAATACATCCTTTAAGCCTTCGCCATACTCTTCTTTGGTTCTTATTTCATTAGCGTAAGTTTGACTAACAGTATTTATAACATCGGCAAACATTAAACCACTTTTCATAAAATTTACTTTACCATCGTGGATTATGCCTTTGGAAACAGATTCAAGTTCTTTTGGCAACCCGGTTTTCTTAAACGATGTTACAGGGAAATCGCCCTGATAAGCTAAATTATGAACTGTAAACAAAGTTTTAAACTTATTAAAAGACTCCTGATCTTTATAAATTGTTTTCAGGTAGGCGGGTATCAAACCACATTGCCAGTCATTTAAGTGAATTACATCAGGAATCCAACCGAGTTTGATTATTAACTCCATTACAGAACGGCTAAGAAGAATAAATCTTTCATCATTATCTGCAAAATCTTTTCCTGTTTTTAGATCTGCATATAGACTATTACGGCTTCCAAAATATTCCTGATTATCCAAGAAATAAATCTGAACCCTAACACGTGGACCAGGTAAGAAACAGGATTTTAATGAAAAAATAACATCTTTATCGCCGATCTTTACTACTAAATCTTTTAATCTAACTATTTCGTGAATTTTAAATTTTCTGTCATCAACAGCACCATATTTTGGGATCACAATTCTTACTTCGTGACCTAATTCAGATAGCATTTGTGGTAAAGCTGAAGAGACGTCTGCCAAACCTCCGGTTTTTACAAAAGGTACTATTTCAGATGTTACAAATAATATTTTAAGTTTTCTAGCAGCCATTTAAGTAATTCTTTTTTTAATGATGATGCAAAAATACGTAAAAAAGAGATGGTTCTCAAAAATTTAACTGAGATAATATTCATCAAGCAGTATGTGGATTCTTAAAAATCAGGCTATTTCTTAGCTTTACTAAAAAAGGTTATATTTGAGATAATTCAAAACAAAGAATAATTATGAGTATACTTTTATTTATGATAAAGAAGTTATCCGTTGTGTTTATCCTACTTTTTGTTATTTGCGCTTGCTCTGCTTCAACAGGAAACAGGTACGGAAAAGAAGAAAAAGTAAAATCTGAAAATACTTCTGACGATAATAATTTGGATGTTAAAACAACTGACCTTAAAGAGGATTTTGATATTTCTGCATACAAAACAAAAATTACTATTCCTGAAAAAAACTTAAACACAGTAAGTGAAAATCAAAATGTATGGTTTGATTATGGTTCACCTGTTGTTGAAACAAAAATGAAAACTTTAACTGGTACAACCGATGGTTTTAGAGTTTTGGTTTTAACAACTGATAATATTGAGGAAGCGAATCAAACTAAAGCTGATGTTTATTTTAGTCAGAATTCCAAAGAAGTTTATATGGATTTTGAGCATCCCTTCTACAAAGTTAAATCTGGTGATTTGCAGATTCAAAAA
>Ga0105105_10000419_pt1 | contig 19462 bp, 14 predicted proteins | sample PPLLaktember2015_4_FD_79108 | JGI IMG/M metagenome (GOLD analysis project Ga0105105, IMG submission 79108) | Freshwater sediment microbial communities from Prairie Pothole Lake near Jamestown, North Dakota, USA - PPLs Lake P8 Core (1) Depth... | ecosystem: Environmental > Aquatic > Freshwater >...
GCGAGCCGCTGGATCAGGAATTCGACTTCCTTGCCTGCGGTCATCATCAAATCGGCGAGCTCGTCGATAAGAATTACAATATAAGGAAGAGTTTGAAATCCGGCCAGTTCGTTATAGCCGTCGATGTTTCGAACTCCGTGCTCGGCAAAAGTTTTGTATCGCCTGTCCATTTCTCCAAGCGCCCATTTTAACGACGCCAAGATCTGGTCGACCTCGACAATGACCGGTGTCATTAAATGAGGGATGCCGTTGTAACCGGTAAGCTCCACTCTTTTTGGATCAACCAAGATGAGTTTCAATTCATCGGGGGTGGCCCTGAATAAAAGCGAAGCGATAAAGGAGTTAATAAGGACCGATTTCCCCGAACCGGTAGTTCCGGCGATCAAAACATGAGGCATTTTAGCAATATCCGCAATTAAAGGATTGCCCGAGACATCGAGCCCCAATGAAACTGCCAGTTTGGATTTATTTTTCCGCATTAACTCCGACGAAAGCATTGTTCTTAAAGTAACTATTTCCAAACTTCGGTTTGGAATTTCGATACCGACTAAATTCCTGCCGGGAATCGGCGCTTCAATCCTGATCTGCCCGGTCGGAGCCTCGGTATTTAAGGCTAAATCATTTGATAAGTTGGTGATTTTGGAGACTTTTGTACCGAGTGGAATTTGCAAAGCATATTGTGTGACGGCCGGACCAAGGTTAACTTCGACGACTTTTGCCCCAATCGCAAATGATTTCAAAGTTTCTTCGATTTTACTCGCGATCTTTTTAACGTCCCCCCTGTCGGCTTTTTGCGTAGATTCGTTGGAAAGAAGATCTAAGGGCGGTAAATGCCATACTCCTGCTCTTCCAGGAGCATTCATTACCAACTTATCGGAAATAAACGGTGCCTCTCCTTTTTTGATTGGCGCTCCCGAATTTATTTTTACTTCCTTAGTAGACAACCCCTCCTTATCCATTCCTTTAATTACCATTTGCTTGTCCAAAGCGGAAGACTTTTTCTTAAAAAAGGATAGGAGCCTTGCGGGGACCAGCTTTTGGATAAGCCCGACAAATGAACTAATCATCGTTGCCAGTTCGTCAACCGAAGTATCGAAAAACACTACCAACCCGACAAAGATTCCCGCCAGGTACACGAAAAATGCGCCGATTCCGGTAATTATTTCCGACAAAAGCTGATTAAGATATAATCCGATAACTCCCTCTCTAAAAAGGCCGAGTAAGGAAACATAAAAAATTAAGAATCCGATCGCAACGTTAGGCTTGGAAAGAAAAAATCTCAACTTCAGAAAGAAAAATCCAAAAAGGATTAGAAGTAAAGGAAAAAGCGCACCCGAAATCCCAAAATAATTTACTAAATAATCGTTGAGTGAGATAAAAGACGACCCGCTTCGACTGTAGGAAAGTCCCAGAAGAAGTCCTATTAAGATTAGCAAGAAGGCGACTATAGTATAGATCGTGTTTTTCTTTAGTTTAACTTTAAATTTATGTCTACTATAATGCCTTCTTCTTGCCATAGAGATATTATAGAGAGTTCGATCTTTAAGGGCAAGTTATTTTGTTGAATTTGGGTTAACACGTCTGGCTATTTTCCTCCTCTTTTGAGGGAATCTGCTCTTCGTATTTTTGCTGGCTGCCAATCTTAGTGCGCCAAAATGATTGACACGGAAAAGGCCTAAAAAGGAAATGGCTAAACTTCGATGATTACCGGTAAAACGAGGGGATGCTTACGGAACTTTCGGAAAATAAACTGTTCCGAGGTTTCGGAAATAAATTTCCTCAGTATAAATCTGTCGTTTGCTCCTTTTCTTTGAGATGCCTTACCGTTAATCTCTGTTATAAGCTGTTTTTGCATACTGATTGTCTCCTGTTGTGGTAGCCCGCGCACTATAATATCTAAATTATCAATTCTCCCGTTGGAGAGAATTTCCGCAAGAATTACCACTACCCCGTCGGTTGCTAATTTTTGTCTGTCTCTTAAAACAAATCCTTCTACTTCTTCTCCGGAGATTTGGTCTACGTAGACATTTTCTAAATTTAATTTCTTGCCTAAGCGTGCACCCTGTTGATTGAATAGGACCTCCTGTCCGTCTTCCAAAAGCAAAATGTTTTTTAGCTCAAAACCCTGTTTTTGGGCCAAATTCCGATATGCGACCATGTGTCTGTAGGTTCCGCCAATCGGTAAAACAATTTTAGGATTAACCAAATTCATCATTAACGTTAAATCTTCCGATGAAGCGTGCCCTGAAACATGAAACTCATCGGAAAGATCCGAATAAATTACTCTTGCGCCGAGCCTGGCGATATCGTCAACCAGAGAATAAATCGAAGTTTCGTTGCCCGGAATCGGATCTGCCGAAAAAATTACGACATCGTCGGGGCCAATTCTTACCTCTTTAGATTCCCCGGAAACAATTCTTGAAAGCGCCGAATTTTCTTGCCCCTGGCTTCCGGCAACCAATAACACCAACTGTGAATCTTTATACTTTCTTAGCTGATGCGGCATAATTTCCATGCCTTTTTCGATTTTAAGATAACCCAAATTTTGGGCAACTTCCTTAACCTTGTTTACGGATCTTCCGATAAAACAGACTTTCCTACCCCTCTTTTGGGCGACTTTTAGAACCTGATTGACCCTTGAAATGTTTGAGGAATAAGTTGTGACGATAAATTTGCCTTTGCAATCATCCAGCTCCTGTTCAAAAGCATTGGTCAGTTTGTTTTCCGAAGGAGTGTGTCCTTTTCTTTCCGAACCAAGACAATCCGACAGCATGCATAACACTCCCTCTTTGGAGACTTGGGCGATTTTTTTAAAATCGGTTTTCTTTTTGTCGAATGGCGTTAAATCAATTTTAAAGTCACTACCATGATAGAAATTACCAACCGGAGTTTTAATAAAAATATTTGAGCTGTCGGGAACCGAGTGGGTTACCCTAATAAAATTAAGGGTAAATGGTCCAATTCTTACTTCCCCTCCGTCAAAATCTACTTTTCTGACTCGAGGCGCCATGTCATAATCTTTAAGCTTTGCGTTTGCAAGCTCTGCCGTTAGAGGAGTTCCGTAAATCGGGAAATCCTTGGGAAGATCGGGCAAAACATACGGAAGTCCACCGATATGGTCTTCGTGTCCGTGCGTTAGGGCCATACCGATAATTCTTTTGCCTTGTAAGTTTTTAAGGTAAGTGACATCGGGGATTAACAAATCGACACCAAGCATTGTTTCGTCGGCAAAACCTAAACCGCAATCGACAATCAGTATCTCGTTTTTATATTCGTAGAAATACATGTTTTTGGTTACGTCGCCGACTCCGCCGACGGGGATTAATGATAAATTATTTTCCATCCCGTTAGAAAACCCTCCTTACATATCTAAGTATTAAGTTTGAGCTAATTAGTTCTAAAAATATTTTTCTAACGGGATCCATAGTTTAATAATAACAGATGTTGATAAATAATGATAAATGATTAGTGATTAGTGACGAAGGATTAAAAATTATTCCGAAGCGCTAGGGACAACGGTCTTCGCAGCATTCTCTTCACTTTCTCTTTCAACTCTATGCTGAGCTAGTAATGCGCTATCTTGAGCATCTAATCTAGCTATTTCAATATCATACCTTTTTACGCGGCGACTTAATCCAGCATATCCAATGCCTCCCGCTACGGAAAAACCCCCATAGACTACAACTATTTTAGGTGCTGAATAATCATGGTCTGTCAAAAGGTCAACTGCGCCCCACGCTACAGAAGATGCCGAGAACAAAAACGCTCCCCAAGCTAAGTTATTGACAACGGATCTCTTAAAACCTTTCTTGTTTCTTCTTTTATAAACTTCTATCTCTAAATCTTTTACTGTTGGAGAAAATTCTGTTCTTACAACTCGCTCAACTGTGGTCATCGAAGCTCCTCCTGGTTGAACGTTGACTGTAACTTCTGGAGGTAAAACTCTTACTTTCTCATTCATAGTGAAACCGATAATAACATCACGCTAAATCCTTGTCAAGCTATGAGATACTTACTTAGTATATTAAATTAATATCGGGGTTTTCTATCTCGACTAAAGCCCGGTCGTGAGGGCCTTGAACTTGATCCTCTACTTCTCCAGTCTCCGGATGACCTTCCTCTTTCTCTTCCAAACTGCATTGCTAACGGGTGCTCACTGGGTGTTCTTCTTTCGAAACTTCGCTCACTTGTTGGTGCGCCCATCGGCCGTGGTGGATCCTTTGGCTTATCCGCATCTTCGCCGAATAACATTGAAAGATTGATTCTTCCCTGGTCGTCGATTTCAACGACTCTTACTTTAACTTTTTGTCCGATTTCGACAACATCGCTTGGATTATTAACGAATTCTGTCGACATTTTGGAAACGTGTACCATTCCCTCTTTACCCGGGAGTATCTCGACAAATGCTCCGAAGGGTAAAATTCTTTTGACTTCGCCTTCAAAAGTTTCGCCGGGCGTAACTTCTCTGATTAAACCCGTAACCCACTCTACTGCCTTTTTAACTGATTCCTCGTCGGTTCCGGAAATTGCGACTGTTCCGTCATCCTCAACGTCGACTTGCGCTCCGGTTGTAGCGATAATATTCTTGATTACTTTTCCGCCGGGCCCGATGACTTCACCGATTTTATCAACCGGAATTTTAACCTGCTCAATCTTTGGCGCGTATTGAGAGATTGAAGCCCTCGTTGCCGGAATAACTGCTTTTATTTTTTCTAAAATCTCTATCCTCGCAGTTTTAGCTCTATCCAAAATCTCCTTAACTTGTTTAAGCGTAATGCCGGGAACCTTAACATCCAATTGGATTGCCGTAACGCCCTCGTCTGTTCCGGCGACTTTGAAATCCATATCGCCCGAAAAATCTTCCAGTCCAATAATATCGGTTAGAAGTTCATACTTTTTTTCATCGGACATCATACCGATTGAAATTCCGGCAACCGGTTTTAGAATTGGCACTCCTGCATCCATTAAAGCCAAGGTTGAGCCGCAGGTCGAAGCCATCGAGCTTGAACCGTTTTGCGACAAAACTTCGGAGACGACTCGAATCGTATACGGGAACGTTTCCTGTTTCGGTATTACTGCCAAAAGGGCTCTTTCGGCCAAAGCGCCATGTCCGATTTCCCGTCTACTTGGCGTCCCGACTCTTCCGGTTTGCCCGAATGAATAAGGTAGTCCGGAATAGTGATGAATGTATCTTTTGGTTTCTTCACCCTCTGCCGATTCGATCAATTGCTCCATTCTTGGACTACCCAAAGTTACAATTGACAATGCCTGAGTAATCCCTCTTTGAAAAAGTGCGCTTCCGTGAGTTCTTGGCAAAATTCCAACCGATGCGACTATCGAACGGATTTCATCCATTTTTCTACCGTCTACTCTTTTGCCATCCTTAAGTACATTGATGCGAATCATCTGGAACATTACTTTTTCTAAAGCTTTGACAACTGTTTTTTTATCGATTTCCGTTTTCGGATTTCCTACTTTATAATCTTCGTAAATTTTTGTCACCAATTCCGCAGTGACGTCTCCGCCCGACTCTTTGTCGACTCTGGCTTTAATAAGATCTTCTACCTCTGTCTTGTATGATTTTTCGATTAATGCGGCTAATTCATGCAGAATAGGATCTTCCGAAACTTCAAGCTTTTTTTGACCTACCTGCTTTGTCAAATCCTCAATCAAACCGATTATTTTTTGTGTTTCGGTATGTGCTTTTTCGATAGCTCCAACCAAAATGTCTTCCGGAACTTGCAAAGCACCCGCTTCAATCATTACGGTCTTATCTTTTAATTGAGAGGCGACAATATCGAGTTGCGACAAATCCGCTTCGCTGGCTGATGGGTTTACCAAAAATTCCGCGGCGGTTCCGTTTTCTTTAATGTGTCCTACCCTGACTGCCCCGATTGGGCCATTCCAGGGAATTCGGGAGATTGATAAAGCTGCAGAAACTGCATTTAGCGCTAAAATATCCGGTTCATTTTCGCCATCTACCGATAAAACAGTAACAATGACCTGAACTTCGTTTTTAAAATTTTTGGGAAAAAGCGGGCGGATGGATCTGTCGATAAGCCTTCCCGCTAAAATCGCTTCGTCGGAAGGCCTTCCTTCTCTTTTTACCCAGCGTGAACCTTTGATTTTTCCGCCGGCGTATAGTCTTTCGACATAATCAACCGACAATGGAAAATAATCCAATTCCGTAAGGCCGCCTTCGACAATAGTTACTAAAACAACCGTGTCGCCCAAGCGCGCTAAAACAGAAGATGTAGCTTGTTCTGCTAACTCACCTGTCTCAAATGTTAACTTTTTTCCAGCTAACTCTAACTCTACCGAGGTTTTTTTCATTAAATATTTACCTATTCTTTCTTCAATCCAACTCTTTTTGCAATCGTGGAGGACCTACCTTTATCCACTTTCTCTAAAAAGTTAAGGAGTCTTCTTCTTTTTGCGATCATTGACAATAAACCGCGTCTTGAATGATTGTCGTGAAGATGCGCCTTAAGATGTTCTGTTAATCTTTCTATCCGAAATGTTAATAACGCGACTTGTACCTCAGGACTACCCGTATCTCCTTTGACGGTTTGAAATTCTTTAATTATGTCTTTCTTCTTTGAAGTACTAAGTGGCATAACTTACTAAATTTAAATTCTTTCTGAAGTATTATATCAGTTTTCTAAAACTTTAGCAACAGTCTAGAAGTTGGTAGAACCTTTGTAGATTTTTGGCGTAAGCCAATCGTCCGGGGGAGTTTCCCCTGTCCCGGCTCCTTCTTTCGATTCCACCGATTGGATTGGAGTTTGTTTGAATGGATTTTGCTGTATTCTTTCCATTTGTTTTGGTTGCATCTGCGACCTTGGCTGATTAATCGGCCTTACTTGTTGGGGATTCTTCTGTTGGAAAGGTTTCTGTACTAAAGGTTTTTGTGAGAAATCCGTCACCGGTTCTCTCCTTGGTTGATTTGGTGTTGGTCTTAAAGCTCCATTTCTCATTAAAATCCCCGCCATTTCAAATGCCAAAGAGCTGGTCCTTTGATCTTGAAAATTGTTGGTCGCGGTGGCAATGCCAAGCATTAAATTCTCAGCGATATCCAAATCCATTTTCCCGCCGATGGTAAGAATAAGATTGGCTACCGCTTCGGAAATCGAAGAAAACCTGTTGGAAACCATCACTACGTCTCCGTATCCTTGATTATCCGGCTTGTTATCGATATTAACGACGATTGTATCTTTTAAGATTGTCGGGTCGAATAACTTACCGAGGTCTGAAATTCTGGCCGCTCCAATAATGAATAATAATTCCGGCGCTTTTGATCCTCTGGAAAATTTAACATCGGTTTCGGAAAAATTCAATCCTTTTTCTCCCTCTTTGACAACTATGTTAAGATAATTGTCATCTCTGGTATAGGAAACTTTTTCAATTTCTCCCTCTCTGTAGGGAAAAGAAACTATTAAATCTCCCGACTCTTCGCCTAAAGATGCTTTGACTTCATCGATTCCAACCAGTGAGGAAACTTCAACTAAAGGAGGTTCCGGCGTTGCAATGCTCATCGATTTACCCATATCTTTTAGACAAAGGTATAGGGAAAGTGCTGCTCCCATCTCATCTACCGAGGGGTCGACCGGCACGGCAATTGCAATATTTGCGTACTTTGCTAATACTTCTTTTATTTTATTGAAGGTTAAACTGTCCATAAGCTAAATTAGCTATGGGATAGTAGCACATCACCTATTACGAAGTCAAGAAATGGAGAAATTACGACTCCGCCTTCTTCTCCGGCCTCAATTTTCGACGCTGTTTCTTTCCCGCGTCTTACCGAAGAAATATGACTTTCCCCGATTAATTCATCGTTTCTTAAAAGTCTCACCTTGTCTCCCTTGGCAACCCTTCCTTCAGCAACTCTTACTCCCATTACTTCGGTTTTTTCAAAAGGAAATCTGGCCAAAATCTTAGCGATTCCATAGACTTCTTCTTGCAGCGCTTCTAATTTCCCTTGAACAAAGTCACTGACTTCATCAATCATCTCGTAAATTATGGTGTATGTCTTAACTAAAACCTTTTCTGTTCTAGCGAGTCTTGTAATTTCCGGTTTTACTCTGACGTTAAATCCTAAAACTATAGCTCCAATTGATTTTGCAAATAGAATATCCGAAACTTCGATATCCCCAGTTTTTTGAACCACAAATTTTACTTTCTCGGGCATTGAATTTGTGATTGCTTCGAGTGAACCTTGCGAGTCCGCGCAAAGAACTACCGATAAAACATTCTGGTCTTCTTCACCAAAGGGGGTCGTTGGATTTTGAGACTCTTGAGGGTTTTCTTCGTTATAGATGAAAGTTTCTACAAGTTTTGGGGTGTCCGTAACAACGCTACCGACCGACGGCACTTTTTCAAAACCTAAAACTTCAACTGCCTCACCAACGCTTGCTTCCTGTAGTTGTTTTCCCGTGTCGGAAATTAGCCCTCTGACTTTTCCTTTAATATCTTCGGCGAAAATCTCGCTTCTTACTTTCAGAATTCCGTTTTTGACAACGACCGATGCTCTGGGACCCGACTTTTGGTCAAGTTTGGATTCGATAACGATTCCCATCAGCGGTCCTTCTTTTTTAAAAGGATAGAAATTTGCTTCCTTTTTAAGTTCGTAAACTAGAAGAATTAAATCCAAAAGCCCTTTGACATTCTCCCCGGTTTTGCCCGAAACTTCGATTACCGGAATATCTCCGCCTAAACCCTCAAGCAATACTTCTTCTTTTAAAAGTTGTTGTTTGGTTTTCTCGACCTGCTTGGTCGGATCATCACTTCTGGTTAAAACGGCAATGTAGGGAATTTTGGAAGATTTTAAAAGCTGGATACTTTCTTTGGTTTGCGGCATTACTCCGTCAACGCTTGAAACTATTAAAAGCCCTATGTCCGCCGCTTGAGCTCCACGTCCCCGCATTTTCGAAAACGCTTCATGACCCGGAGTATCGATGAAAGTTATTTTTCTTTTGTCTCCCTCGTGAACGATTTCTATTTCCGACGCCCCGATTTTTTGGGTAATTCCCCCGTGTTCTTTTTGGGCAACATCAGTTTTTCTGATGGCATCAAGGAGTGTCGTTTTCCCGTGGTCAACGTGACCCAAAACCGCAACTACCGGCGGGTAGAATTCGTTCTTAGGAGCTTTGTCATTTTTAATATCCATAAATTTAAAATCTTTTTCGACAAGTTTATATTTTTAGAAAAAATCCTACTCATATTTAGCTAGGCTTGTCGGCTGTTTCTCCCGCCTGCAACGCTTGATGCGTAGCATCTGCGGGCTGGTCTTTTACTTCTGCCTGGGCGGTTTCCAAAACCTGATCTATTTTTGCCTCCTCTTCGGCAACGATTTTTTCTTTGTTTTGTTCCTCAGCTGCCGCTTGGACAATTTCTTTAGCTACCTCTGCTGTTTCTTCATCTTTTTTCTCTTCTGCCGTATCCTCTCCCACGGAAGCTTCCTGGGTTTTCACTGGCACTTCTTCGGTTTTCACTTTTTCAACTTTTTCTTTCTTAGCCTTTACTTTTGGTTCTTCTTTAGGTTTTGCCGGCTCTTCGGGAAGCTTTGATAATTCGGCTTTCCCCTCAATTTCAATTCTATAGCCGGTTAATTTTGAAGCGAGTCTGACGTTTTGTCCATCTTTACCAATTGCCAAAGATAATTCTTCCGGCGCAACAAAAACCTTAGCGATTTTTTCTTTCTCATCGACTTCGACCTGCAATTCTTTTGCCGGAGAAAGAGCTTGAGTTACATAGTTTTTCGGATCTTCCTGCCACTGGATGATATCGATTTTTTCGATGCCGTTAAATTCCTGGATTATGGCCTGGACTCTAACTCCCTTTTGCCCAACGCAACTTCCGACCGGATCGATGCCCGATTGATTTGAAGCGACTGCAATTTTACTTCTGTTTCCCGGTTCTCTTTCAATTGCTTTTATTTCAACTGCCCCCTGGGCAACTTCCGGAACTTCTCTTTTGAATAATCCTTCCAACAGTCCGTTGTTGGCTCTTGAAACAACAACTTCTTCCCCTTTTACTCCTTCTTTAATTTCCAAAACATAAATGACCAATCTTTGGTTGAGGTGGTATTTTTCATTTGGAATTTGCTCACTTGGCGGCATGATTGCTTCGGTTTTACCGACGTCAACAATCACATTCGGGCCCGCAAATCTTAAAACCATACCGTTGACGATGGTGCCGATTTTCAATTTAAAATCGGAGATAATCGCCTCTTTTTCTTTTTCTCTGATTTTTTGCAAGATTACCTGCTTTGCGGTTTGGGCGGCAATCCTTCCGAATCCCGGAGGAGTAACATCTTCTTTATCGTGGAAAATTTTTGCCTCACCGCTGTTTGCATCGAGTGTTGCCGTATATTCCTCAAGTTCCGATCCGGGGTGATCTTTCCTGTAAGCTGCTAAAATGGCGTTCTTAACGGTTTCTAAAACAATTGCCGGATCAAGGCCTCTTTCGTTGGAGACCTGATTTAGGGCAAGTGCGAATTCACTTCTTTGTATAGCCGGCATAATGTGCTCTAGTATACCATTTCTGAGGCCCTGCTTCAACCGCTGATTAGAACCTGTTTAGAGTAATCTTGCCTGCTGAGTCGACGGAGATTGTAATGTTATCGCCTCTTTTTATTTCATCTTTTAACATCGCTTGGGCGATTAAATCTTCTATTCTATCCTGAATAAAGCGCCTGATTGGTCTTGCCCCGAAATCCTTATCAAACCCTTCGGTTGCTACTTTTGCAATTACCGCTTCCTCAAAAGAAACCGTGATATCTTTTTCCAAAAGATTTTTGGTAACGCCGGTTAGTAACAATTTAACTATTTGAATTATTTCATCCTGCCCTAAAGGCTTAAAAGTAATAATGTCATCAAATCTATTTAAAAGCTCGGGCTTAAAAATTCCTTTTGTTTCCAGGAAATTTATGAGCATTTCTTGAAACTGCTTATTAATTTGTACGCCTTTTTCAACTTCCTCCCGGATTAGTTCCGAGGCCGCATTGGATGTGGCAATAATTATGCAGCTAGCAAACGAGACGGTTTTGCCCTTATTGTCGGTTAGTCTTCCGTCATCTAAGACCTGTAAGAATAGATTGAGGACTTGTTGATCCGCCTTTTCAAATTCATCCAAAAGGATTAAGGAATTAGGATTGTCGTAAACCAGTTCCAATTCGCCTTTTTCGCTGCCTTCTCCCGGCGCGGAGCCCAATAGCTTTTTTATTCCCTCTTCCCCTACAAATTCGCTCATGTCCAAACGGATTAGTCTCGCGCTTTCGCCGAAATATACCTGAGCGAGTGCTTTAGCTGTTTCGGTTTTTCCGACGCCGGTTGGACCTAAAAATAAAAATGAAATCGGTTTATCCGACGAACTAAATCCGGTTCTAAGTCTTCTGATAGCCTCCGAAATTGCGAAAACCGCGTCTTCCTGGTCAACTATTCTTTTATGAATTTCCTTTTCTAAATTTAGCAGTAAGTTTTTCTCGACCGCCTTCGGTTGTCCGACCGGCACTCTTATTTTTTTCTCGATTTGGCTTAGAATATCCTGCTCTTCGACAATTTTTTTACCGGCAACTCTGACTGCGTTTGCGGTGTCTTCCAAAAGAGTCACCGCACTCCCCGGCAGAACTTTTTCCCTGGCGTATCTATCGGCAAAATTACATGCGGCTAAAACCGCCTTATAGGTTAGGATAACTTTATCTTTTCTCTCAATTACTGCCGCTTTTCGAAACAGCATCTGCAAAACCTCCGCTACTGGGGGTTCGGAGAAATTAATTACCGTAAAATTATCCAAAAGTGTTCTTAACGGTTCAATAAATTTCTTGTAATTAGAAGGGGTAACGGTCGCAATAATTTTTACCTGTTTTTTTTGAAGATACGGGATTAACGCGCCCGAGATGTCTAGATGAAACGTTGAGCTACCCAAAGTATTTTGCAGCTCAGGAATGTAAATAATCGTATTGCCCGAGTGGGCGACCTCTGCAATTAAGGCATTTATCCTTGCCTCGATTTCTCCTTGGTTGGTAGCTCCTGCCATAAACGCATCAACCATTAGTTGAAATATTTTTTGATGATAAAGATTATCTTTTAATCTTCCCATAAAGCTTTCTATTGCCAATTCCTTGACCGTTGATTCCTTGCCGCTCCCTGCGTCTCCGACCAGAATCACGCTTTTATCCCTATACAACGCTTCTGTCAGCTGCTGGTATTCGTTTTCTCTTTTCATCGGCTCGACTCTATCGCTTAAAAATTCTTGGCTTAAATCGAGCATGTACTTTTTTGTCTCCAGGGTCCAACCATAAACCCATTCCTCGGCAATTCCCTCACCGGCAAAAGTAACGACCGTTTGCTTTGGAGACTCTTCATCTTTATTGACTTGTTTTGCCCAAAGTAAAATATTTTTGATGTCTTCCTCTTTAAGGTTATGGTTAAATAGAATTTTTGCCGAAGGCTCAATCGAAATTAAGTAGCTAACAAAAAAATCCATTGTCGTCATATATTTCCCGTTTAACTCCCTGGCAAGCATAAATGCGCTTTGAGAAAGCGCGCTTTTATCTGCATCGATTAGCACTATTTCCTCTTCCTTTAAATCCGCCTTGGTGATTATGAATTTTATTTGCGGTAATTTCATTAATTCTTTAATGATCTGTGAAACGTTTTTTGCGGATTCAAAAGTTCCCAGAAGCTCTAAGGAAAATGAGTCCAAAACATCTTTTTTATTTTCAGATATCTGAAGAGCAGGCATCAGTTTCGTAATCTTATATTTGAAAAAGGCCTCAAACATCAGAAACAACAATAGAAAGGTTAAAGCAAAGTCGGGGATGATTTTATTAAGAACAAAGACTACCGAAAAAAGCAGGAGAACGATAAAAATGCACAACCTGATTACGATTACCCCTAAACTTGAGTACCAATAATAGAATTTTGCAAATTCTTTCATAAATTAATAAACGGTATGACAAAAGCTATAATCGGCAACATTAAGAAAACGAAAAAGAATTTAATTTCCAAAACAATCAAGCAGATAAATAAGAATAAATCGGCGAAGATGAACAAACTTTTGATAGCAATTCCCATAAAAATGGAGAATCCTACTAAGCCTTGCCTGTACTCATTCTTCCAGGGCTTAAAGAAAGTTTTAATCATCAAGGTCAGCGAGAAAACTTCCAAAAATGCCTTGTTTAAAGATGCAAAAAAACGAAGGATATTTAAAGGCGCTTCTAAATACCAGAATTTTAAAAAAATGAAAGGAAACGAAATAATTCCTTGCATAGGCAGTATCCTTAGTTTAGGTTATTGAGGGTAAATTTGCAATTAGAACCAGCCACGTTTTAGTAGCTATTTATTTTGAATATCTATAATTCTATAGTTCTCGTCTTCAACAATAACATACTGATAATCATTTAAAATGATTATCGGGTCTTTAGAATTTTTAAAAGCGTGTTGTAATCTCGGAAGATATTTATCCTCAAAATCCGCTACTCCCCAATGCGGAAAGATAACAAAATTCACTAATCCTAACGCATCATATCCTTTGAGATTTGGAGCCTTCTCGGCTTTGGCGGTTCTATAAGTTGGGTAAAGATCCGGGCCTGCGATCATCGAGCCCGCGCTTGTTCCGATATAAATTTTTCCCTGCAAAACAAATTCTCTGAATAAATCTGCTGAATCAGTTTGTTGAATTTTTTCCAAAAGATAAAAGGGGTTTCCTCCTGAGACATACATCGCATCATATTTATCAAACTCTTCTTTTATCTCATCTTTAGTTTTATCTGTAATTGTGTAATAAGAGATATCAAATCCACAGTCTGCTAGTGCTTTTTTGTCTTTATCGAGCCAACTCAAATCACCCTCCTCAACTTCTACGGGGGTCGTAATGAAGATTAATTTCAAATTTTGAGGATTTTTGATATGTTTTACCAAATCTTGGCCGACAGAACCGACGCTTGAGGTTAAAAATAATTTCTTCACGAATTGATTATATCAAAAGTTAAAACCAGCCGTGTTTTTTGGAGGAATCAAATTCTTTAAGTAGTTCTCTCTGTTTCCCTGAAAGATTTTTGGGGACCGTAACCTTGATCCTAACGTAATGATCACCGTATCCCGTCCCTCTTAACATTTTTACGCCTTTACCTCTTAGTCTTACTAAGGTTTCCGGCTGAGTACCGGCAGGAATTTTTATTTTTACCAAACCCTGAACTGTTTCGACTTCAATCGTATCGCCTAAAGCTGCTTGAGGGAAAGTAATTTCATGCTCCGAAACGACGTCGTAGCCTTGTCTTCTGAATTTTCTGTCAGGGATTACATCAATCACCACGTCGTAATCGCCGAACCTAATTCTTGAGCCATCATCAACTCCCGGTGGAATTTTTATAGCTTGGACTTTGCCCGCCAAATTTACTCTTTTGGTTACGCCCTTAACCGCCTCCATGAAAGAAACGGTAAGCGAATAAGTGGTCCGTCTTTGGGCCCTGCCAAATGGTGACGCTCCACCAAAAAACTGTTCGAATATTTCAAACGGGTCGGAAAATCCGCCAAAATCAAAATTCCCGCCATTGGTTGTATAAGTGTAGGTAAAAGGTCCTTGCTGTTGACCGAATCCGCCGAATGGCCCACCTGCGCCAAACGGTCCTTGTCCGGTTGGTCCGCCTTGTTCAAAAGCAGCCGCGCCAAACTGATCGTAAGTCTGCCTTTTCCCTGCATCCGACAATACTTCGTAAGCTTTATTTACTTCCTTAAATTTTTCTTCAGCGGCCTTATCACCCTTATTTCTGTCGGGATGGTGCTGAAGAGCCAACTTTCGATAAGCCTTCTTTATTTCCGCCGCAGTTGCGTTTTTCGAAATCCCTAAAACTTGATAATAATCGCTATTTGCCATAATTCAATTTTACCTTACGGTTACGCTTTTTGCTAAGTTTCTCGGTCTGTCCGGATCGTATCCTTTTAAAACTGCCAAATAATATGCCAAAAGCTGAATCGTAACTATTTGCACCAGAATCGTTGCTTCCTTCAAATCCTTAACTTCCAGATAGTGGTCGAAAACTTCACTATCCCTAAAGCTTATACCAATAATGATACCGCCTCTAGCTCTAATTTCCATCGCATTGGACATTATCGCGTTGTAGGTTTCGTCATTCGGCGCAAAAACGATGCAGGGCGTACCTTTTTCAATCAGAGCTATCGGTCCGTGTTTTAATTCCCCACCGGCAATTCCTTCCGCGTGAACGTAGCTTACTTCCCTAATTTTTAATGCCGCTTCTAAAGCAGACGGATAAGAAACTCCTCGACCGATGATAAAAACGTGTTCTTTGGATTTTAGAAAGCGAGCTATTTTTTGAATCTTCTTAAGATATTTTGGGGATAAGATTCTCCTAATTTCTTTCGCCCCTTTTATTAGTAGTGTCTCCGCTTGTTTTATTTGGCCTTTCATTGAAAAAGCCAACATCAAAAGAATTGAAAGCTTGGCAAGATAAGCTTTGGTCGACGCTACTGCTTTTTCCGGACCCGCACCCAAAAGAATTTTTTCATTGGCTAATCTATAAATAGTTGAGCCTTGAACGTTGGTGATGGCAATAATTTTACTGTTTCTTTTTTTGGCCCTCTGTAGTGGCTCGATAACGTCAATCGTTTCTTCACTTTGCGACAAAGCAATAATTAAGCTTTTGGGCGTTAAAAAATCTTCAAGATAATTAAATTCCGATGCTGGTTCGGTATTCACATGAACTTTGGCAATTTTTGAGAAAAGATACGCTCCGGCAAGACATGCATAATATGCGGTTCCCGCTCCGACGAAATATGTTCCGAAAGCTTTTTTAATTTTTTTACCCAAATCTTGAATTGTTACTTGATAATTTTGAGAAATATTTTCCAAAATCGCCGGCTGCTCCATTATTTCCTTCAGCATAAAGTGTTGATATTTTCCTTTCTCTTCCAAACTTTGGATATATTCGATCTCTTCAAATTTTGGCGAAAGCCTGGCTCCTTTTGGAAGAGAGAGTAATTGAATGTCTTTTCCTAAAACAACCATTTCATTATCTTTTAGAAAGAGCGCTTTTTTAGCGTGTTGGGCAATCCCCAGGGAATCGGATGAAATAAAAAATTCTTCGTTACCTACTCCGACTACCAAGGGAGAACCGGTTTTAGCGGCAATTATCTCACTCGATAAAGAATTCATGACTACGATTGCATTAAGCCCCCGGATTTTATTGAAAGCATCTTTAACGGCGGTAGTAAAACCTTCTTTTTTTAAGAACTCTTCGACCAAATGGGCAAAAACTTCGGTATCGGTTTCGGAGATAAATTTGTGTCCTTTTTTGCTGAGTTCTTTTTTCAACTCCCGGTAGTTTTCGATGATGCCGTTATGGACAACCGCAATATTTTTCTTGCAGTCGAGATGGGGATGTGCATTTTTTACGGTTACGCCGCCGTGTGTCGCCCAACGAGTGTGTCCAAGGCCAAGATTGGTCTGGGGAAGATGTATTTTATCATTGCCTATCTTACCTATGCTTTTTTCGACCTTGATTTGTTTTTTGATTTTTACCGCAACCCCCCAAGAATCATAACCTCTGTATTCGAGAAGTTTTAATCCTTCCAAAATTTCGCCGGCTTGATGAGTATTTTCGCTTACGAATCCGTATATCCCACACATAAGATTACTATTATATTACAAAAGGCGCTTTATTGCGCCTTATTTTACGTTTTAAATTTTAAATCTTGAATTAGCTGACTACTTCGCCCTCGACGGGCTCTTCTGTTTTTTGTTCTTCCGGTTTCGCTTCTCCGTTAACTTCTGCGTTTTGATCTCCTGTTGACTGCTCACCTTGTGGCTGTTGACCTTGATACATATTCTGTCCGATTTTTTGTAAAGACTCCGACAACTCTTTGGTTTTCACTTCCAAATCTTCTTTGGAACCTGAGTCAAGAACGCTTTTAAGGTTAGTGATTTTTTCTTCAATTTCTTTCCTGATGTCTTCGGCGACTTTATCTCCCGCGTCTTTTAGCGATTTTTCTGCGGTAAAGATTAATGAATCCGCCTGGTTTCTGGCCTCAACTTTCTCTTTTTTCTCGGCATCTTCGCTGGCGTGCTCCTCGGCTTCTTTGGTCATTCGCTCGACTTCTTCTTTAGTAAGTCCCGTTGAGCCGGTAATCTTAATGCTTTGCTCTTTACCCGTTGCCTTATCAACCGCTTTTACATTTAAAATTCCGTTGGCGTCGATGTCAAAAGTGACTTCGATTTGCGGAACACCACGGGGCGCAGGTGGAATCCCGTCTAAGACAAATCTTCCTAAAGATTTATTATCCGCTGCCATCGGTCTTTCTCCTTGCAAAACATTAATCTCGACTTGAGTTTGGTTATCCGCCGCCGTTGAAAAGACTTGGGATTTGGAAGTTGGAATAGTAGTATTTTTGGAAATTAAAGGAGTCGAAACCGCACCCAAGGTTTCCAATCCTAAAGTTAAAGGCGTAACGTCCAAAAGCAAAACGTCTTTGACTTCTCCACCTAAAACTCCACCTTGAATTGCCGCCCCAACCGCAACTACTTCATCGGGATTAACCGATTTATTCGCTTCTTTGCCAAAGAACTTGGTGACAACTTCAACTACTTTTGGCATCCTGGTCATTCCGCCGACCAGAACTATCTCGTCTATATCTTTAACCGTTACTTTGGCGTCTTTTAAGGCTTGCTCGACCGGTTTAATTGTTTTATGAATTAACGGGTCGACGATTTTCTCAAGTTGAGCTCTCGTTAAGCTCATCGTTAGATGCAAAGGCCCATTTGGACCTTGGGTTATAAACGGCTGATTAATCTGTGCTTCTTGAGAAGTAGAAAGTTCAATCTTTGCTTTTTCCGCTGCTTCCCTTAATCTTTGTAGAGCTTGTGGATCTTTTCTTAAATCAATGTTGTTTTCTTTTTTGAATTCATCAGCGATGTAATTTAAGATTTCCTGGTCGAAATCGTCTCCGCCCAAATGCGTATCTCCGTTGGTGGATTTTACTTCATAAACTCCTTCTCCCAGTTCCAAAATCGAGATATCGAAAGTTCCTCCGCCCAAATCATAAACTGCGATTGTATGAGCATTTTTCTTATCTAAACCATAGGCTAAAGCCGCAGCGGTTGGTTCGTTAATAATTCTCATTACTTCCAATCCCGCAATTTCTCCTGCCTGTTTGGTTGCTTGACGCTGTGAGTCATCGAAATATGCGGGAACGGTAATAACCGCTTGGGTTACCTTTGAACCTAAATATCCTTCCGCGTCCGCTTTAATTTTTTGCAAGATCATTGCTGAAAGTTCTTGCGGGGTATAGGTTTTACCGTTAACTTCAACGTCTGCCATTCCATCACGGCCGGACTTGATAGCGTACGGAAGCCACTTGATGTCGCTTTGCACCGAAGAATCCGTATATTTTCTTCCCATCAATCTTTTGATCGAGAAGATTGTTTCCTTCGGTTTTAAGACGATTTGTCTTTTGGCAACGTCTCCCACGACATGAGTTGCCGGGTCAACGACGGAAGGGATGACATTTCGCCCCTCCGCGGAGTGGATAACCTTAGGGCTTCCACCTTCCATTACGGCTACACATGAATTTGTTGTACCTAAATCAATTCCAATTATTTTTGCCATACTATTTCTAGCTTTTAGTTAGCTAGCGACTAGCCACTAGTACATTTTATACTAGGAACTAATTGCTAATCAACTAGTTGCTGATTTCCCGACAATTACTTTTGCTGGTCTAATTAATTTCCCGTTTAGAGTATAACCCATTTGCGTCACATCGAAAATCTTTCCGTCTGGACCTTCTTGAACCCCTACTGCCTCATGAACATTCGGATCGAAAGATTCACATAACACAGGCTCTAAGCCTTCTTCCTGTAAAATTTTTCTGAATTCACCTACTGCCAATTCTATTCCGTTCAGCCAAGGAGAATTTTCTCCACTATCTCTTGCTCCCTTAAGGGCTGTATCTAGATGATCCAGTGTCGGCAAAATTTTCAGGATAAAATCCCTCGTTGCAAGTTTTATCCAATCTATCTTTTCTTCGGCGATTCTTTTTTCCAAATTTTGGTAATCCGCCAAAGCTCTTTTTAATTGATTTTCAAGGTTCTGAAATTCTGTCTGTTCATTTTTCAAATCCTGTTTCTTACTCATTTTTGAATTTTATTTACCATCCCTGGGCAATTTCTCCGATTAAATTTCCGAAATATCTGACCGTTGGGACTACGAACGTATAATTAAGTCTTGACGGACCAATTACTCCGATTTCCCCGGTTAACTTCATCGGCGTATGGAATTTTGTATAAACAAATCCATAAGGGCCCGTTAACCTTGGTCCCAATTCTTCGCCCAAAAGAATATGGATGTCGTCGTCATCTATCTGTCCCGCACATAATCCTTCAAGGTAATTGGCGTCATCGATTACCGACAGAAGGTTTTTCGTTAAATCGATATCGAAAAACTCCGGCA
>Ga0105105_10000420_pt1 | contig 19454 bp, 14 predicted proteins | sample PPLLaktember2015_4_FD_79108 | JGI IMG/M metagenome (GOLD analysis project Ga0105105, IMG submission 79108) | Freshwater sediment microbial communities from Prairie Pothole Lake near Jamestown, North Dakota, USA - PPLs Lake P8 Core (1) Depth... | ecosystem: Environmental > Aquatic > Freshwater >...
CGGTGGCGCCGAGACCCATGTACACGGCGTCCACCGTGATCGAGAACTGCCCCCGGGAGGCACGATAAGTCCCCATGAATCCAATCTCGAGGTCGTCGAGGATGTCGCTGAAGCTGAGGTCGACGTCGGCGACCACATTGCCCACGCCGCTGGTGCCGTCCATGGCCGCGCCCCAGACGTAGGGCGCGATTTCGTGGGTCCACTCCTCTGCATGCAACGGACCCGCCGCCAGCAACAGGACGCCGATCGTCCGGATCCGGCGAGCGCTATTCATGTTGAAGGTCTCCCCGCAGTCTTGCTTATCGCCCGATGATGAGCGGGCGGACGCGTATTGTGCGGTCAGCGGCGTCGGACACCAGTCCTCCCTGGTCGAATTCTCTTGATTCTTCGCGACATGCAACCGATGATTCGCGACATGCGCGCGAGAGGAAGTGAAACGATGACCGCGCCGCCCCCGCCACATCGAAGCTCGGCCCGGGTCCACCTGGGTCCGCTGCGCGGCATCCCGCTGGTGCTGGCTCACTTCGGCGTACCGAGCGAACCGGTCCTGACGACCGTCGGGCTTCGCCGCGAGGATTTTGAAAAGCCGGACCGAAGCGCGCCGTTTGCGGACCTCGATCGACTGCTGGGGCTCTGCATCCGCAAGACGGAGTGCGACCACTTCGGACTGCTGCTGAGCCAGTACGTCAGCCTCCAGTCATTCGGCATCACCGGGCGACTCGCCAGGAATGCCACATCGGTCGGCGCCGCCCTGCAGGATCTCGCTGGTTTCTTCCTCCTGCATGACAGTGGCGGGTCGATCAACCTGTCGATCCACGATGGCAGCGTGACGTTCGGCTACGGCATTCACGTGCCGGGCATCCAGAACGCGAACCAGGTCTACGATCTGTCGGTCGGCGGCATGGTGAACATCATGCGCGAGTTGTGTGGCCCGGAATGGCGACCCGCTGTCGTCCTGCTGCCGCGGAAGCGGCCGCCCAGTCTCCGGCCTTATCGGGAGCGCTTGCTGGCACCGTTGCGTTTCGATTCGGTCCTGGCGGGCATCACCTTTCCGGAACCGGTCCTGTCACGACCGATCGTCGATGCGGATTCCTACCTGCACACGCTGCTCGCGGAGAATGCGTCGGCAGCCCTCGCCCGGACGGACCCGCTCCTTCATGCAGATGTCCGTCGTGCCATCAGGCTGCTGTTGCTGGCGCAACAATGCTCCCGCCGCGAGGTTGCACGCCATCTCGGCCTTCACGAGCGCACGCTGGGTAGGCGCCTGCAGGCCACCGGCGTGACCTTCCAGCAAGTTCTCGACGAGACCCGCGCAGAGCTGGCGAAGCAACTGCTGCACGACACGCTCATCCCGGTGGCGCGGATCTCGACTGCCCTGGGCTACGGGGATCCAACGGTATTCACGCGCGCTTTCACCCGTTGGACGGGCCAGACTCCCAGCCGGTTTCGCGCGGAACTGCCCCAGTGGCCTTGAATCGGCCAGTGGCCTGATTCGTCGGCACATTGTCCCGAAAGGTCGACCGGGCCACCGGTAGCGCGGATGCGCCGGGGATTCAGCTCTGAAAGAATCCCGCCTCTGGCCTGGCGGTCGACAGGCGGATTCTTGAATCGCGCAACGGGGGGATACCGATGTCAGTAGGAATAACGGCGGCCCGCTCGGCAGGGATCGCCCTGCTGGCAATCTTCACGTCCTCCCAGACCCTGGGACAGGCGGTCGGCGCCCCGATGGACCGCACCGTCCTGCCCGTCCCCGAGCCCAAGCGCCCGGTCTACCGGGATCTGGACGCACGCAACGTCAAGGCGCCGCCGCGTTTCGAGGTCCAGGCGCCAACGGGCGCGCCGAACGTGGTCATCGTGCTGATCGACGACGTGGGCTTTGGCGCCCCCAGCGCATTTGGCGGTCCGATCGCCACGCCGACCCTCGACCGGCTGGCCCGGCAGGGCTTGCGCTACAACAATTTCCACACCACGGCGCTGTGCTCGCCGACGCGTGCAGCACTGAAATCGGGGCGCAACCACCACACGGTGAACATGGGTTTCATCACCGAGATGGCGACTGCGATGCCGGGTTCGACCGGCCAGATTCCGAATTCCACGGCACCCTTGGCCGAGACGCTGCGGCTGAACGGCTACAGCACGGCGGCCTTCGGCAAGTGGCACGAGACGGCCGCATGGGAAGCCAGCGTTGCCGGTCCGTTCGACCGCTGGCCGACGCGACAGGGCTTCGACAAGTTCTACGGCTTCATCGGCGGCGAGACGAACCAGTGGGCGCCTTACCTCTATGACGGCGTCGCCCCGGTCGAACTGCCGGACGATCCGGACTACCACTTCATGGCCGACATGACGGACAAGGCGGTGGCCTGGATCAAGTACCAGAAGGCCCTGACGCCCGACAAGCCGTCGTTCATCTACTTCGCCCCGGGCGCCACGCATGCGCCACACCATGTACCGCAGCAGTGGATTGCCCGCTGGAAGGGCAAGTTCGACCAGGGCTGGGACAAGATTCGCGAGGAATCGCTGGCCCGGCAGATCAAGCTCGGGCTGGTACCGCCGGGCACGGCGCTTGCGCCCAAGCCGCCGGCAATCAAGGACTGGGACGCGCTCTCGGCCGACGAGCAGCGACTGTTCGCGCGCCAGGCCGAAGTGTTCGCCGCGTTCCTCGAATATACGGATCACGAAATTGGCCGGATGCTCGAGGCCTTCGCCGATGTCGGGCAGGCCGACAACACACTGGTCTTCTATATCGCCGGCGACAACGGCACGAGCGGCGAAGGCGGCCAGAACGGCATGTTCAACGAGTACACGTACTTCAACGGCGTGCCCGAGCAGGTTCCCGACATGCTGAAGCTGCTCGACCAATGGGGCGGCCCGGAGACGTATCCGCACATGGCAGCGGGCTGGGCCGTGGCGCTGAACGCGCCGTTCGGCTGGATGAAGCAGGTGCCGTCGGACTTCGGCGGCACCCGCAACGGCATGGTGGTGCACTGGCCGAAGGGCATCAAGGCGAAGGATGGCATCCGCACGCAGTTCGGCCACGTGATCGACGTTGCGCCGACGATCCTGGAAGCCATCGGCCTGCCGGAACCCAAGGTCGTGAATGGGACGCCGCAGATCCCGATGGAAGGCAAGAGCCTGCTCGGCACGTTCGATGATCCCAAGGCGAAGGATCCGCGCGTAACGCAGTACTTCGAGATCGCGGGCAATCGTGCGATCTACCACGATGGCTGGTACGCACGCACGATTCACAGGGCCCCGTGGGAGCCCAAGCCACGCCGGACGCTGGAGGATAACTCCGCCTGGGAACTCTACGACGTGCGCTCGGACTTCAGCCTGGCCAATGACCTTGCCGCGAAGAATCCGCAGAAGCTTGCGGAGCTGCAGGCGCTTTTCCTGGCTGAGGCCGCGAAGTACCACGTGCTGCCCATGGACGACCGCGTGTTCGAGCGGCTCAACGCCGCCGCAGTCGGCCGGCCCGACCTGATGGCGGGCCGCACGTCGATGACGCTCGCCGATGGCATGACCGGCATGATGGAGAGCGTCTTCATCAACGTGAAGAACAAGTCGAAGACCATCACCGCGGAGATCGAAGTGCCGGCGGACGGTGCAAACGGCACCCTGCTCGCGCAGGGGGGTCGATTCGGCGGCTGGTCGCTCTACGTCAAGGACGGGGTGCCGGCGTACCACTACAACTTCCTCGGCCTGCAGCAAACGTCGATCTCCGCAGCGAAGCCGCTGGCTCCGGGCAAGGCGACGATCCGCTTCGATTTCACGAATGATGGCGGCGGTCCCGGCAAGGGCGGCATCGGCACGTTGTTCGTCAATGGCGAGAAAGTGGCGGAGGGACGCATCGAGAACACCCAGGCCGGCCTGTTCTCCGCTGACGAGACCGCCGATGTCGGTATCGACCTCGGCACGCCGGTCGTCGAAACGATCGGTTCTGAGCACGAATCGAAATTCACCGGACACATCTCGAAGGTTACGGTCGAGGTGCGTGCACCCGCGGCGCCCGCCCCGCCGCCGACCGCTGCGGAACGGACGGCGCAGGCAGAGGTCGCCCGTCGAATGGAGTGAAGCACGTGCCCGACGAAGCCGCCTCGTCACACAGACCAAGCGCCAGGGAGCGCCTGCGCGAGGAACTGCAGCGTTACCTGGCGGTCAGCGCCTACCTGTACGTCTGCTTCGCGGCCATCCTGCTGTACAAGTCGGCAATCCTGAGCACCATCGGCGAGCATTTCCTGCCGCTCGGCCTGGCCGCTGGCAAGGCGCTGATCCTCGGCAAGTTCGTGCTGCTCGGCGAGGCGGCGGGCGTCGGCACGCGGGTCCGGTCACGGACGCTGCTGCAACGGATCGTTCGTGGTTCCGTGCTGTTTCTCGTGCTGCTGGTCATGCTCACCGTCGTCGAGGAGATCATCGTCGGCCTCGTGCACGGTCACTCACTCGGGCGGGCCGTTGCAGCGCTCGCTGATCGTTCACTGCCGGAGGTCCTGGCGTCGTGCCTGTTGATGCTGCTCGTGCTCGTGCCGCTGGTGGCCGTCACCGAAGTGAGCCGTGCCCTCGGACCGGGAGCACTGCGCCGGCTGCTGCTGGGGCCATCACCCCAATGAACAACCCTTGAGCCGGCAACAAACGGACCTGTCCTGATATGAAAGGCACGCGCCTGAAGCCCAAGTAGAATCAAGTCCATCTGGCGGCTCAGCCGCCGAGGGACGATCCATGACCCTGCTCCGGGCACTCGCATTCACCTGCATGCAGGCGATCACCCTATCGGGCGCGAACGCCGCGGCTCCCGCTGCGTCGCTGCCAGCGCCCGTGACCGAGACGCCGCGCTCCACCTTCCCGCAACAGCGCACGGTCGACGGCTACGCGTTGACGCTCCACGCCCCGCAGGTTCGCAGTTGGCCCGACTTCGAGCGATTCACCGCCACGTTCGCGTTCGAGCTCGCGGTTCCGGGTGAATCGTCGCCCAGGTTCGGCACCGCGAACCTCTCCGGCGATACCGTCGTCGACCTGCCGACGCGCAAGGTCGCCGTGACCTCGCCGAGGGTGACGGACGTCAAGTTCGCGACCCCGGTGCCTGCGCAGTACACGCAGACCGTCGAGAGCGCGGTGGTACGCAAGTCGCTCGAGGTGCCGCTCGACCTGTTCCTCGCCTACGTCGCGGACGAGGTGCTGGCGGGCCCGCCGCCGGCCGGGTTCAACACGACGCCCCCGCCGATCTTCGTGCGTTCGACGCCGACGATCCTGCTGTTCGTCAATGGCAAGCCCGTAGCCTCGACCGTGCCGAGCACCAGTCTCGAAGTCATCGTCAACGCGAACTGGCCGACTTTTCGCGACCCTACGGGAACCGGCACGTACTACCTGCTCGATCGCGACCGATGGCTGACTTCGAGCCAGCTCGATCGGGGCTGGAAGGTCGCGACGTCGCTGCCGGCGAGCTTCTCGAATCTGCCAGTGAGCGCGGAATACGATGCTGCGCGCAAGGCCGTGCCGTTGCAGGAGTCCACGCGGGCCGTGCCGCAGGTGCTGTATGCGGATCGACCGACCGAGCTGATTGTTACCGACGGCAAGCCGGCGCTCGAAGCCATTGCGGGCGCGGATGGCCTGCAGTGGGTCAAGAACTCGGAGAGTCCGCTCTTCAAGCTCGGCTCAAACTGGTATTTCCTGGTCGCGGGGCGCTGGTTCACGACCGCGAATCCCGATAGTGGCGCGTGGACTTACACGCGGGAGTTGCCCGAGGCCTTCAGCAGGATCCCCAGGGATCATTCGCGGGCGGCCGTCCTTGCATCGGTGCCGGGAACCATTGAGGCGCGAACGGCGGCCCTCGAGGCGTCCTTGCCGACCAAGACCCGGGTCAAGAAAGGCAGCGCGCCGACCGTCGATGTCACCTACGCCGGCGACCCGAAGTTCGAGCCGATTCCGGGCACGCCGGTCGCGCGGGCAGTGAACACCGGTTACGACGTGCTGATGTACCAGAACCGCTTCTACCTCGTGTACGCCGCGGCCTGGTACGTGGCAGATTCACCGACCGGGCCCTGGGGTGCAACCGCCGACGTGCCGGCGGCGATCTACTCGATTCCTCCGAGCTCGCCGGCGTATGCGGTCACCGACGTCAAGCCGACCAAGGCTTCGGACGACGATGAGGTCGAGTTCTCGTCGACCGCGGCCTACGCGACCGGCGTCATCGTCGCGATGGGCGTGGCCAACTACGGCACGGGCTGGTACTACCCGCCGTACATCTACGGCGGCATCTACTACCCGTACTGGGGCTCCTACGGCCACGGCAGCTGGTACAACCCGGCGACCGGCGGCTACGGTTCGCGCTCCGTGTGGTACGGGCCCTACGGCGGCTATTCGTACGCGCAGGGCTACAACCCGAAGTCCGGCCGCTATGGTTACGTCGAGACGGCGTGGGACGGCGACGAGTGGGCGAGCTTCGGCGAGACTTACAATCCGCGCACCGGAGTCGGTACCAGGACCGAACGTTACTACGACGAAGACAAGAACAAGATGACGACCGAGCGCAAGGTCGAGCGCGGCGACGAGTGGGTGAAGACCGAGCGCAAGACCGACTTCGATGACGGCACACAGACGATCGAACGTGAGACGTCGCAAGGCGGCTCGAGCGAAGTGGCGCGATCGCGGGACGGAGGTTCGATCGCGAGTGAACGCACGATCACGACTGGTGACGGCGACACCTACACGGCGTCCGGCGAGCAGTCGCGCGGCCAGGGTTCGAGCACGATCACCGGCGAGCAAGGCTCGATGACGACGGAAACCCGGCGCAACGACGGCCGCAGCGCAACCAGCATCGAGGGCAGCGGCGGCGGCCAGGGAATCTCCGTGTCGGGCCAGGGTCCCGGCCGCACCACGGTCGTCGAGAGCGGCAGCGGCGACCTGTATGCCGGCCACGATGGCAACGTCTACAAGAAGACCGACGACGGCTGGCAGCACTATGACAACGGCGAGTGGGCGGCGGCCGATACGGCCCGCACACAGGCACAGCAGCGCACGACCGCCTCGCAGACGCAAGTACGTGCCGAGAGCTGGGACCGGCCCGCCAGCAGCACGCGCGACGCGTCGCAGCTGAATCGCGACTACTCCGCCCGGCAGCGCGGCAACCAGCAGTTCCAGCAGCGCTCCAGTGGCATGCAGCGCGGCGGCATGGGACGGCGTCGATGAGCGGAACCACCGGTGGTGAAGCGCTAGAATGAACCGCGTCGGCCTGGCGGCCGTCCGCCGGGCACGCAGCAACCCGGAGACAGACCCATGATCAACCTGAAGACCCTGCCCCTGCTGGCCCTCGCGATGTTGCTGGGCACGGCAATCGCCGACGAGGCGCCCACCAACTGGGACGGACTTATCGAGGTCAAGCCCAGGAAGATGGACGCGGTCTTCCTGATGCCGGGCGCCGACTTCCGTCCGTACACCAAGGTCATGATCGACCCGACCGAGGTGGCGTTCCGCAAGGACTGGATGAAGGAGATGAACGAGCCCGGCACGGCCTTGTCGCGGCGGGTCACCGAAGAGGACGCCGCGAAGATCCTCGAGGCTGCCCGGTCGAACTTCGACGACATCTTCCAGGAAGCCTTCACCAAGGCCGGCTACACGGTCGTCACTGCGCCGGGACCAGACGTGCTGCGAGTCTCGACGGCGGTCGTCAATCTGTTCCTCAACGCGCCAGATACGATGTCCCCGGGCCGCTCGCGTACGTTCACGGCGAATGCCGGCGAGGCGACGCTCGTGATCGAGGTGCGCGACTCGCCGACCAATGCGCTGCTCGGCCGCGTCGTCGACCGCCGCGAAACCCTGGACTCGGGCGGCATGCAGATGGCGACCAGCGTCTCGAACCTCTCGGATTTCCGGCAGCTCTTCAAGCGGTGGGCAACGACGACCGCAAGCGGCCTCGACGAGCTCAAGGCACACTCGCCCGTGCCGCTGGACCTGAAGCCGAAGCAGAAACTCTGAGCCGGCGGCCGCTGATACATTCGACGCAGGCGGCGCTGCTGACACTGGTGATGCTGTACGCGGTCAGTTACGTCGCACGACCCATTGGTTGAGTCCGACCCACCGGCCCGCGCGCGGTAGAATGGACGATGACTTCGAGCAAACCTGGCCCGGCACGACCGTGGTTACCCGTCGTCCTCGCCGGACTCGGGTTGGCAGCCATAGCGGTCGCATGGATGGTCGTGCAGGGACTCGACCGCCCGCCCGATCCAGTCCCCGTGGCGGTCACTGAGCCCGCCCCGATTCCGTCGGCCGCGGAGTTCGTCGGCTCAGCTGCCTGCGCCGACTGCCATGCCGCCGAGTACGAGCGCTGGCGCGCTTCACAGCACGCCGTCGCGATGCAGGTCGCCGACGAGAACACCGTGCTGGGTAATTTCGACGGCGCGCGATTCCGCAACTTCGGCGTGACCAGCGAGTTTTTCCGCCGCGACGGCAAGTTCATCGTTCGCACCGACGGTCCGGACGGCAAGCTCGCCGACTTCGAGGTCCGCCATACGTTCGGCGTCTACCCGCTGCAGCAGTACCTGATCGAACTCCCCGGCGGCCACGTGCAGGCGCTGTCGATCGCCTGGGACGCACGCCCGAAGGACCGCGGCGGGCAGCGCTGGTTTCATCTCTACCCCAACGAGCGCATCGATCACCGCGACGAGCTGCACTGGACGCAACGGCAGCAGAACTGGAATTTCATGTGTTCCGACTGCCACTCGACGAACGTCCGGAAAAACTACGATCCAGCTGAGCGCACGTTTGCGACGACGTTCTCGGAGATCAGCGTCGGCTGCGAGGCCTGCCACGGACCCGGCAGCGTGCACGTCGGGCGGGCGCGGGCCGCTGCCACGAGCGGCCAGCCCATGCCGAACAGCGGCCTGACGGTGAATTTCGACGAGCGGCGCGGTGTCGCATGGGTGATCGACCCGGCGACCGGCAATGCAGCGCGCAGCACGCCGCGCACGACCGAGAAGGAACTCGACGTCTGCGCTCAGTGCCACGCGCGGCGCGGCCAGTTCTCGAACGACTACCGCGCGGGCGAGCCGCTGCAGGATCACTATCTGCCCGCGCTGCTGAGCGAGGGCCTCTACCACCCCGACGGTCAGCAGCGCGACGAAGTGTTCAACTGGGGCTCTTTCGTGTCGAGCCGCATGTACGCGAAGGGCGTCACTTGCGGTGATTGCCACGAACCTCACGGCGGGCAGCTGCATGCGCCGGGCAATGGTGTCTGCGCGCAGTGCCACTCCGCGGCGAAGTACGACGCGGCGAGCCACCATTTCCACGAAACTGGCACACCGGGCGCCGCGTGTGCCGCGTGCCATATGAAGACCGAGACCTACATGGTCGTCGACCCGCGGCACGACCACAGTTTCCGGATCCCGAGACCCGACCTCAGCGTGAGTCTCGGTGTGCCGAACGCCTGTAACCAGTGCCACACGGATCGCAATGCCGATTGGGCTGCGGCCGAGATCCGCAAGCGCTATGCGGAGCCGAAGCCGGGATTCCAGGGGTTTGCCGAAGCCTTTGCTGCGGCCGACCGCCGGGACGCTGACGCGAGCATCGCGCTGACACAGGTCACTGCGAATCACGATGAGTCGGCCATCGCGCGCGCGTCGGCGATCGAAAGACTGACCCGCCGTCCGGGAGAGAACACGATTTTGGCGGCCGAAGCCGGGCTCAAGGACACGAGCCCGCTGGTGCGGCGCGCCGCAGTCTCGGCGTTCGAGATCCTGCCGCCGCTGCAACGCCGGGCCGTGATGCCGTTGCTCAGTGACCCGGTGCGTACGGTACGCATGCAGGCCGCGCGCACGCTGGCCCAGCTGGCCGACGATGCCTTCGATTCCCCGGAATCCCTGGCGGCATTCCGCCGCGCGGCCGATGAGTTCATCGCCGCCGAGCGCTTCAATGCCGACCGCCCCGAGCACCGCACCAACCTGGGCGGCTTCTTCGCCGATCGCAGTGAGATGGTGGTGGCCGAGGAGGAGTATCGGGCGGCGTTGCGGCTGGACATGCGTTTCGTGCCCGCCTGGGCGAATCTCGCCGACCTGATGCGGCTGCAGGGACGCGAAGCGGAGGCAGAGGCGATCCTGCGCGAGGGTCTGGAACTTTCGCCACGCGATGCCACGCTGCACCACGCGCTTGGCCTGTCGCTGGTCCGGCAGCAGCGCGGACCCGAGGCGCTGCGCGAGCTGAAACTGGCGACGGAGCTGGATCCTCGCAACGAGCGCTTCGCTTACGTGTACGAAGTCGCTTTGGCGGAGTTGGCGCCGGACGCTGCAAAGCGCTGAACAGATTGGCGAACCCCAGTCCCGCACCGCTCGACCTGCTCCGCCGTGTCTTCGGACACCAGGAGTTCCACGGTGCGCAGCAGGAGATCATCGAGCACGTCGTCTCGGGCGGCGACGCGCTGGTGCTGATGCCGACCGGCGGTGGCAAGTCGCTGTGCTACCAGCTCCCCGCGCTGCTGCGTGCCGGCACGGCCGTCGTCGTCTCGCCCCTGATCGCACTGATGCAGGACCAGGTGGCCGCGCTGGCCCAGCTTGGCGTCCGGGCGGAGTTCCTGAACTCGAGCCTGGACGCCGCGACGGCCCGCGCGGTCGAGCGTGATTTCCTCGCCGGTGAACTCGACCTGCTGTACGTGGCCCCCGAGCGACTGACGACGCAGCGCTGCCTGGACCTGCTCGATCAGGCCCCGATCGCGCTCTTCGCGATCGACGAGGCACACTGTGTTTCGCAGTGGGGCCATGATTTCCGCCCGGAGTACCTGCAGCTCTCAGTACTGCACGAGCGCTACCCGACCGTGCCGCGCATCGCGCTCACCGCGACGGCCGACCCGCAGACACGCGTCGAGATCATCGAGCGACTCTCGCTCGCAAACGCTCGCGTCTTCGTCTCGAGCTTCGACCGCCCGAACATCCGTTACACGATCACCGACAAGCGCGACGGCCGGGCGCAGCTGCTGGCCTTCATCCGCGACGAGCACCCGGGCGACGCCGGCATCGTCTATTGCCTCTCGCGCAAGCGCGTCGACGAAACCGCCGAGTGGCTGCGCGGGCACGGCGTCCACGCCCTCGCGTACCACGCGGGACTCGACTCCGCGACCCGCTCCGAGCGCCAGGCCCGCTTCCAGCGCGAGGACGGCATCGTGATGGTCGCGACCATCGCTTTCGGCATGGGCATCGACAAGCCCGACGTCCGCTTCGTCGCACACCTCGACCTGCCGAAGAGCATCGAGGGCTATTACCAGGAGACCGGGCGCGCGGGACGCGACGGCCAGCCCGCCCACGCCTGGATGGTCTACGGCCTGGGCGACGTCGTGCAGCAGCGGCGGCTCATCGAAGCCTCGGAAGGCGGCGAGGACCACAAGCGGGTCTCGTCCGCGAAGCTCGACGCGCTGCTCGGGCTCTGCGAGACCGCGCAGTGCCGCCGCGTCCGCCTGCTGTCCTATTTCGGCGAGGTGATCGCGCCCTGCGGCAACTGCGACACCTGCCTCGATCCGCCGCAGACCTGGGACGCCACGATCGCCGCGCAGAAGGCGCTGTCGGCGATCTATCGCACCGGCCAGCGCTTCGGCGCCGTGCACGTCATCGACGTGCTCCGCGGCAAGGACACAGAGCGCGTACAGCGCTGGGATCACCAGCAGCTGGGCGTGTTCGGCATTGGCGCCGACCTGGACGAGACCGCGTGGCGGGACGTGTTCCGGCAACTGGTCGCGCTGGGCTTCGTCAACGTGGACCACGCCGCGTTCGGCGCGCTGCGCCTGACACCGGGCAGTCGTGCGGTGCTGAAGGGCGAGCAGAACGTCCGGATGCGCAGGACGATCAAGCGCGAACGGCGTCCGAAGCGTCCACGAGTCGCGGGTGCGGCAGCCACGGCTCTACCCTCGGTGCCGATGACGGCGGCTCCGGGCGGCGCGGCCGAAACGTCGTCGGCCGATCCGGCCGGTGAGGCGCAACGATACGCACAACTGAAGGCCTGGCGACTCGCCGAGGCGAAGCGCCAGGCCCTGCCCGCCTACGTAATCCTGCACGATGCAACGCTGGCCGAAATCGCGCGCCGACAGCCGCGCGATCTCGACGCGCTGGCCGAGGTCCCCGGCATCGGCGCGCGCAAGCTCGAACGCTATGGGCCTGCGTTGCTCGAACTGTTGGCGGGCACATGAGCAATGTGTAGACTAGTGTGTGAGGTATCACACATGGCGACGAATTTATCCATCGACCCCAAGTTGATCGACGAAGCCTTGGAGCTCAGTGGTGAACGCAGCAAGAAGGCGGCGGTCACCCGGGCGCTGGAGGAGTTCATCGCTCGCCGGCGACAGAAGCGCCTGCTCGAATTGATGGGCAAGCTCGAATGGGACCCAGGCTATGACTACAAGGCTGAACGCTCACGCTGATGGCTCTCTTCGTCGACACCAGCGTCTGGTCGCTCGCGTTGCGACGCGATGCGCCTGAAGCAAAGCCGGAGGTCAATGCACTCGCGGACGCTCTGAATGGCGGCGATGCAGTTGTGACGACCGGGCTGGTCCTCCAGGAGTTGCTGCAGGGATTCTCGGGGCCCCGCGCGCGCGAACAGATCATCGAGCGCTTTTCCGCGTTGCCATTGCTCGTTCCCGATCGCCGCGACCACATCGAGGCGGCGGAACTGCGCAATACCTGCCGGCGAAAGGGCCTGCAGGTCGGCACGGTCGACGCACTGCTTGCTCAGCTCTGCGTGCGGCACGGACTGCTGATGCTCACCACCGATCGAGATTTCCACCAGGCCGCGCGCCTGATCGGGCTGCGCGTCTGGACTCCGACGACTCGTCGACACTGAAATCGAAGGATCAGTCGACAGACCGACCGGCAGCCACCTCCGGGATGTCCCGCGACTCCACGATCGTCACCCCAAGCGACGACCGCAGCGCCACGTTGACCATCGCCGCCGCGATGTCGACCGCCGCCACCGGGCGCCAGGTCGTCGGTGCAAATCGCAGCAGGTGCTCGCTGACTCGCTCGAGCGGACGCGACTCGCCACGCTCGCCTGCGATCACGGACGGCCGGAAGATGCCGAGGCTCGGCCAGCCCATCTGCTGCAGGCTGTGCTCCAACTCGCCCTTCACCCGCGAATAGAAGAACGGCGACGATTGGCTGGCGCCGAGCGCGCTCACGATCGAGTAATGCGTCGCACCCAGCTTGCGCGTGAGTTGCGCGAGCCGCAGTGGATACTCGAAATCCACTTCGCGGAAACGCGCCTTCGAGCCGGCCTTGCGGATCGTCGTGCCGAGCGCGCAATAGACGTGATCGCCGACCAGGCGGTCGCGCACGTCACCCAGTCGGTCGAACTCGACGACCGCCTGGCGCAACTTCGGGTTCCGGCCAGGCAACTCGACCTTGCGGCGGGTCACGACGACCACTTGCGAGTAATGCTCGGACGCCAGCAGTCGCTTCAGGCACTCGCCACCGACCAGCCCGGTGGCGCCCGCGAGGATCGCCCGGAAGCCGCTCATGCGATGCTCACAACGGCGCGAAGCGAGGGTCGGTGATCTTCATCTCGGTCACTGGCCCCAGCTTGCGCGCCGCGTCGCGGATGCGTTCGGCATCGCCGATCAGCACGACCGCGAGATCCTTGGACTGCGGGAAAGACCGGTCGATCACGGCGCGCACCGCGGGGCCGTCCACCGTCGCAACACGCGCGGCGAACTCATCGACGTCGTCGCTGCCCAGGCCGTGGAAGAGCAGTTCGGCGAGCCGGCCGGCCAGCTGGCCGTTCGTTTCGATCGTGGGCGGAAACTGTCCCTGCAGGTAGGTGCGCGCGGATTGCAGAGTCGCATCGTCGAGGCCATCGGCGTGCAGCCGGTCGAGCGTCGCCAGCGCGAGGTCGATTGCCTGCGTGGTCGTGCCCGTTGCCGTGAACGAGGTGATGCTGAACGCCCCGGGTTGGGAGAGTCGATCGAATCCCGATCTGGCGCCGTAGGTCAGCCCGCTCTTGATGCGCAACTCGGTGTTCAGCATCGACGTGAAGCGCCCGCCGAACACCGTGTTGACGACCGACTGCGCCGTGCGCGCGGGATCGGTCCGCGACGCGCCGACGTTGCCGAGCCAGAAATACGTCTGCGTGGCGCCGGGCTTGTCGACCAGCAGCACGCGCCGACCGTCGACGCGTGGTGCTGCCTGCACGGCGGGCACCGCGGCATCCGCCTTGGGCAGCGACCCGAACGCCGCGGCGAGGCGGGCCGTGACGTCCTGCGGATCGAAGTCGCCGACCACCGCGATGATCAGCCGGTCGCCGCGCAGCTGCTCACGGTAATGTCGCCGGACGTCGTCCAGCGTCGCGGCCGCGAGCGACTCCTCGCTGCCGCCGACGGGCCGGCCGAACGGATGGCCGCGGAACAGCCAGGCATCACCGTAATCGCCGAGCAGCGGATACGGATCAGCGTCCTTCGCAGCCGCAATGGACTGGATCGCGAGCGTGCGCGCCTTTTCGAACTCGACCGGATCGAGTCGCGGGCGCAGCAACGCGTCGCTGACCAGTTCGATCATCAGTCCCGTGTCGCGAGCCAGGAAGCTGGCGTTGGCGATGAGACTCTCGGCGCCCGCGCCCGCGGCAAGCATCCCGCCGGCGCCCTCGATCGCTTCGGCAAACTGCGCAGCGTCGCGCGCCCCGGCGCCCTTCTGCACGAGGTCGGCAAGCAGTGATGCCGTACCCTCGCGGCCGGCCGGGTCGGCAAGCGACCCTCCGCGAGCCAGCACGGTCATCGCGATCATCGGGGTGTCGCGCTTCGGCATCAGCACGAGCTGGGCGCCGTTGTCGAGCGTGACGCGCACGAACGGCGGCAATTTCACGCCTTCCTTGCCGCCCGCTGTCGTCGCGGCGACCGCCATTGCGCTCGACGCGAGCAACCCGAACGCGATCGTTGCGATCCTGTGCAAGGCGGTCATCGCGTGTTCTCCGCAACGGCCTCGGCGGTCGGCGCCGGTTCCAGCACGCCGACCGTGCGATTGCCCGCACGCAGCACGGTCGCCGCGGCCTGTCGCACATCGTCGGCCGTGATGCTTTCGTACTGGGCGGGCGCGTCGAACAACTTGCGATAGTCGCCGTGGAAGACTTCATAATCGCCCAGGGCCTGCGCCTTGCCGCTGATGGTCTCGAGGCCGCGCCAGAAGCCGGCGAGGGCCTGGTTGCGGGCCTTCGCGAGCTCGCCAGCCGTCGGCCCTTCCTTGGCGATGCGAGCGATCTCCTCGTCGATCAGCCGCTCGGTCCGGGTCACTTCTCCGCCGGGCGGGACGATCGCGTAGATCCACGCGAGGCCCGGGTCGAAGCCCTGGTCGAGCGACGTGCCCACCTGCACGGCAGCCTGCTCCTTCTCGACGAGCCGCTGGTGGAGCCGGGATGAGTCGCCGGAACCCAGGATCGACAGCAGCACCTCCAGGACGCGCGACTGCCGGTCCGGTGCGGCCGACGCGTGCCAGGCCATTGCGATCAACGGCGTCTGCGCCTCGCGCACGATCCGCAGGCGCCGCTCGCCGAGCTGCGGCGGCTCCCGGGTCGTGACCGGGGGCGGTGCGGCCTGTGCCTCGAGGCCCGCAAGGTACTTGTCCGCGAGCCGGAAGATCTCGTCTGGATCGACGCTGCCCGCGATCAGCATGACCGCATTATTTGGCGCGTAGTACTGCTGGTAGTACGCCTGCAAATCCTCGACCTTCCAGCCCTCGATGTCCGAGGGCCAGCCGATGGTCGGGATCTGGTACGGGTGGGCGATGAATGCAGTGGCCTGCACCTGCTCGACCAGCGTGCCGAAATTGTCGTTGTCGATCCGGGCGCGCCGCTCGGAGGACACGACGCCCCGCTCACTCTCGACCACCTGCGGGTCGAAGTCGAGGTTGCGCATCCGGTCGGATTCGAGGTCGAAGATCAACTCGGTCGCGCTGACCGGGAACCAGTTCTGGTAGACGGTCACGTCCGAGCTGGTGTACGCGTTGTTGCTGCCGCCATGCGCTTCCATGACGCGATCGAAATCGCCCGGCGGTCGCGTCTTCGTGCCGTTGAACATCATGTGCTCGAAGTAGTGCGACAGGCCGGTGATGCCAGGACGCTCGTTGCGGCTGCCGGCCCGGTACCACGTGTACATCGCGACGTTCGGGATGTCGTGGTCGGGCCAGACGACGATCTTGAGGCCGTTGGGCAGCGTTCGCGCCACGATCTGGTCGGCGCCAGGCTGTGACGCGGGCGCGGCCTGCGCCGCGAACGCCAGCGCGGTGAGCAACGGCACGAGGATCCAGCGGGTCTGGTTATTCACCCGTCAGCCTCCCTTCTGCGCGGCGATCCAGCGATCGATCTTCGCCTCGAGCACGTCGAGCGGCAGCGCGCCGTCGGCGAGCACGGCCGTGTGGAACTTGCGCACGTCGAAGCGTTCGCCCAGCTCGCGCTCGGCGCGCTCGCGCAGCTCGCTGATCTTGAGCTGGCCGATCTTGTAAGCGACGGCCTGGCCCGGAATCGCGATGTAGCGCTCGGTCTCCGCGATCCGCCGCGCGTCGCTGGTTGCGCTGTTCGCATCGATGTACTCGAGCACCTGCTCGCGCGTCCAGCCCTTCGAGTGCAGGCCCGTGTCGACGACCAGCCGGATCGCGCGGAACAACTCGCCTTCCAGACGCCCGAAGTACTGGTAGGGATCCTTGTAGACGCCGAGCTCCGGCCCGAGCGACTCGGCATACAGTCCCCAGCCCTCGCTGTACGCGGTGTAGCCGCCGAAGCGCCGGAACCGCGGCAGGTTCTTCTGCTCGCGCTGGATCGAGATCTGGAAGTGATGCCCCGGATTGCCTTCGTGCAGCGACAGCGCCTCCATCGCCCACTTCGGGCGCGCCTTCAGGTCGTAGGCATTGGCGTAGAAGATGCCAGGCCGCGAACCGTCCTCGCTGGCTGCCTGGTACTGGCCACCCGCCGCGCTCCTCTCGCGGAAGGGCTCGACCGCACGCACCTCGTAATCGGCGTTCGGCAGGATCTCGAACAGTTTCGGCAGCTGCGGATCGACGCGATTCTTGATGTCCACGTAGCCCGCGACCAGCGCCTCCCGACTCGGGTGGACGAAGCGTTCGTCGTTGTTCAGGAACCGGAAGAAGTCGTCGAGGGTGCCCTCGAATTCGACCTGCTGCATGACCTTGCGCATCTCGCCGTGGATGCGCTCGACCTCGCGCAGCCCGATCTCGTGGATCTGCTCCGGCGTGTAGCCGGTCGTCGTGATGTTGCGGACGTTGTACTCGTACCAGGCCTTGCCGTCGGGCAACGCATCGAGGCCGACGCTGGTACGCGCCTTCGGCAGGTACTCGTCGCGCAGGAAGTCGTGCAGGCGACGGTAAGACGGGATGATCTGGTTGGTGATCGCGCCGCGATAGGCCGCGGTGAGCTTCTGCCGCTCGGCCTCGGTGAATGAGGCGGGCAGATTGGCGATCGGACCCCAATACAGCGAGTCCTCGGGCTTCTCGACCAACTGGGCCGCGAGCTGCGGCAGGGTGCGCTCGACCAGCACCTTCGGCAGCGTGTAATCCTTCGCGATGCCTTCACGCATGTTGACGATCGCCTGGTCTGTCCAGCCGACGAAGCCGTTCACGCGCTTCAGGAAGTCCTCGTAGTCCTTGACCGTCTTGAACGGGTGAAGGCCGTTGCCCGAGCCGAGCTGCGCGAAGCTGTTCGGCACTGAGTAGAACTGGTTGACCGGGATCAGGTGCCCTGGGAAGCGGAACCCCTCGATTTCGCGCTCGCGCGCCGACTTGAAGATCTCGTAGGTGAGCGCGTCCTGGCCCGAGAGCCGGGCTGGGTCGATCGAGTTGATGCGTTCGAGGTAATCGCGCTCGAGCTTCTCGTCGCGGGCCCGCCACTCCGGCGAGATCGTGACCTCGAAGCGGTCGTTGTAGCGTGGGTCGCCGATCGACGTCGCGAGCAGCGGGTTCAGCTTCAGCTGTTCCTCGAAATAGGCCTCGACCAGGGCGGCGAGCTTGCGCGATTCAGCGGTCGCAGCCTCCGCGACCGGCGTGGGCGCCGTTTCGGCGCGGGAAGCCATCGAGACGCCGAGCGCCAGCAGCAAGGCAAGGAAAACCGGGCCGGTTGGGCTGTTACGCATCATCAGGAATTTCCGAAGGGTTGGAGAACAGGATAATAGGGGACATTCTCCTATTTTCACGGTCCGCGATCGCGGACCGTGAAAATAGGAGAATGTCCCCTATTATCCGCATCCGTGTCCTCACGGATGCATTTTCGGCCCGGGAGAGGCATGGTCCGCATGTGCCATCAGGCGGGAGAACCATGTTCCAGATACGCATCCACGGTCGCGGTGGCCAGGGGGTCGTCACGGCGGCCGAGCTCTTGTCGGTGGCGGCATTCCGCGAGGGCCGCCACGCCCAGGCTTTCCCCAGCTTCGGCTCGGAGCGCACCGGCGCCCCCGTCGTGGCGTTCTGCCGCATCGACACGCATCCGATCCGCCTGCGCGAGCCGATCCTCGAGCCCGACGCACTGATCATCCAGGACCCCACCCTGCTGCACCAGGTGGACGTCTTCGGCGGCCTGCGCAAGGACGGCTACATCCTGATCAACACCTCGCGCAGCTTCGAGGACCTCGGGCTCGCCGAGTTCGCGGCGGGCTTCCGGGCGGAGCGCCTGTGCACCGTGCCCGCCACGGAGTTCGCCCTCAAGCTCATCGGCCGGCCGCTGCCCAATGCCGCGCTGCTCGGCGGGTTCGCGGCCATCTCGGGGCAGATCTCGCTCGAATCCGTGGGCGCGGCCGTACGCGAGAAATTCCCCGCCAAGGTGGCCGAGGCCAACATCGCCGCCGCGGCCGAAGCCTTCGCATTCGTCACCCAGGCACTCCGCGAGGCTGACCATGCTTAAGCAAATCGAGGGCTCGGCGGCGGTCGCCGAGGCCGTGGCGCTGTGCCGTCCCGAGGTGATCTGCGCCTACCCGATCTCGCCGCAGACCCACATCGTCGAGGGGCTCGGCAGGCTCGTGGACGGCGGCAAACTCACGCCCTGCGAGTTCATCAACGTCGAGTCAGAGTTCGCGGCCATGTCGGTCGCAATCGGCGCCTCGGCGGCCGGCGCGCGCGCCTACACCGCGACCGCGAGCCAGGGGCTGCTGTTCATGGCGGAAGCGGTCTTCAACGCGGCGGGTCTCGGACTGCCGATCGTCATGACGGTCGCGAACCGCGCCATCGGCGCGCCGATCAACATCTGGAACGACCACAGCGACGCGCTCAGTCAGCGCGACTGCGGCTGGATCCAGCTCTTTGCCGAGGACAACCAGGAGGCGCTCGACCTGCACATCCAGGCGTTCCGGCTCGCCGAGGAGCTGTCGCTGCCGGTCATGGTGTGCATGGACGGCTTCATCCTCACCCACGCCTACGAGCGCGTGGACATGCCGACCCAGGAGCAGGTGGACGCGTACCTGCCGCCGTACGAGCCGCGCCAGGTGCTCGACCCGGCCGAGCCCGTCTCGA
>Ga0105105_10000421_pt1 | contig 19449 bp, 17 predicted proteins | sample PPLLaktember2015_4_FD_79108 | JGI IMG/M metagenome (GOLD analysis project Ga0105105, IMG submission 79108) | Freshwater sediment microbial communities from Prairie Pothole Lake near Jamestown, North Dakota, USA - PPLs Lake P8 Core (1) Depth... | ecosystem: Environmental > Aquatic > Freshwater >...
CGCGCTGGTCGAGCCGGCGGGCATGCCGCGGATCGCCGCGGCCGCGGCGGCCGCGGGTGCGCGTCGGCTGGTGCTGGTGCATCCGATGCCGGCTTGGCAGCAGATTTCCGGGTTGAACCGCGGTCTGACCGGCGAGGCAGAGCTCGAGATGGCCCGGCTATCGTTCGATGCAGTTACGGTGATGCGGCCTGTCGCGGCGTCCGCGTCGGTGGGGGGCAACTGGCTGCAGCGCTTCGTGGGGGTCTATCTGAGCCTGTGGATGTGGATGTTGCCGCGCTCGGTGCCGACCCTGACTTCGGTCCAGATCGCCCGGGTAACGATCGACACGTTCCGCGGGGAAGAGGCCGGCGTCCAGATTCTCGGTGCCGCGCAGATCGAAGAGCGGCTTCGCGCCCGCGGCTCGCCGCCCGGGTGAGCGCATCCAACTCACCGCTTTGAAAAGCAGAATCCGCCCTTAGGGCGGATTCCGAAGAGAGCGAGTGCTGGCTTATCGGTTAGTCGTCGCGACCCTTGCGTCGACGTCCGGCCAGTCCGAGGGCACCGAGGCCGATGAGCAGCAGGGCTGCCGTGCCGGGGAGCGGCACCTCTGCCGGCGGCGGGGGCGGCGGGGGCGGCGGGGGCGGCGGGGGCGGCGGCGGCGGCGGCGGCGGCGGCGGCGGCGGCGGCGGCGGCGGCGGCGGCGGCGGCGGCGGCGGGGGCGGCGGCGGGCCGGGCGGCGTGCCCGGAGGCGTACCGGGGGGTGTGCCCGGGGGCGTACCCCCGCCACCACCACCACCGCCACCACCGCCACCCGTGCTGCTCTCCGACCGGTTCTGGGCCACGGTCGGCGGGGCGCCCGTGGGCACGCCCGACAGGGAGCCCGGCGTCCATCCGCCGATCCAGCCGCTCGGCGTCGCGTCGCCCGAGGCGGCCATCGGCGCCGTCTCACCGGGTGCGCCGGTGTAGAAGCCGGCCAGCGGCACGCCGCCCAGGCTCGCGGTCTCGACCAGCGAGGCCTTGGGCGTGGGGGCGGTCGCGACCGGCGTGTCGTCGTCGAAGACCGCCGATTTCACACGGGTGTCGCGCATCGGCTGCGGCGCGCAGTCGACCGGCACCCGCTTCATGGTGACCTGGGTACCCGCCGGCGCCGCGGCCTTCGCCGCGACCGTGCCGCCAGCCGCCACCGGCGGCTTCCGGCGCACGACCTTCGGGCGCGGTTTCGGCGCCGGTGCCACCGTCGGAGCCGCGGCGCCCGGGGTCGCATCGGCCGACACCGTCACGGCCGGAGCGACCGCCGCCGGCGGCGCCACCCGCTTGCGGACCTTGGGTTTCGGCTTGGGCTGGACCGGCACTTCGACGAAGCACTCTTCTGCCGTCGCGGTGCCCGGCACCCCGGCCGCGATCAGCGCGGCGACGAAGCAGGCGGTGGGCAGCGCACGGATCAGGAAGCTGGGGCGTCGGTTCATGGTGGGGACTCGGTGTTCGGCCTTCATGGATCCGAATTCTCCGCACCGGGTGGCCGCCAACGAGGAACTACGGCACGACCCGAAGACGGTCGCCGCGCCGCGAACGTAGAATGTGGTGTATTCCCGCCCACCGGCGACCGCAAAGCGGCCTCGCCTCGCCCATCATCGCCCCCGCAATGAACAACGACGTCTTTCTGCGTGCGCTGCTGCGCGAGCCCACCGAACACACCCCGATCTGGCTGATGCGCCAGGCGGGCCGCTATCTCCCCGAGTACAACGCGACGCGCAAGCGCGCCGGCAGCTTCCTGGCCCTGTGCAAGGCGCCCGAGCTGGCCTGCGAGGTCACGCTGCAGCCGCTCGAGCGCTGGCCGCTGGACGCCGCGATCCTGTTCTCGGACATCCTCACCGTGCCGGACGCGATGGGCCTGGGCCTGTATTTCGCCGACGGCGAAGGCCCGAAGTTCGAGCGACCGGTCCGCGACGAGGCGGCCGTGGCCCGGCTGGCCGTGCCGGATCCGAACGTCGAGCTGCGCTACGTGATGGACGGCGTGTCCACCATCCGTCGCGCGCTGAACGGCCGCGTGCCCCTGATCGGCTTCTCGGGCAGCCCGTGGACGCTCGCCTGCTACATGGTCGAGGGCGGCGGCAGCGACGACTTCCGCCAGGTCAAGTCGATGCTCTACAAGCGTCCGGACCTGATGCACCGGATGCTCGCGGTCACCGCCGACGCGGTCCGCGACTACCTGAACGCCCAGATCGACGCCGGCGCCCAGGCGGTGATGATCTTCGACACCTGGGGCGGCATCCTGCCCGACGGTCACTACCAGAAGTTCTCGCTCGGCTACATCCGCCGGGTGCTCGAGGGCCTGCGTCTCGAGCGCGAGGAGCGCGCGCCCGACGGCAGCGTCAGGCGCGTGCGGGTGCCCTCGATCGTCTTCACCAAGGGCGGCGGCCTGTGGCTCGAGGACATCGCCGCCAGCGGCTGCGACGCGGTCGGCCTCGACTGGACGGTCAACCTCGGCCAGGCCCGCGCCCGCGTGGGCGACCGGGTGGCCCTGCAGGGCAACCTCGATCCGATGATCCTGATGGCCGACGGCCCCCAGATCCAGGCCGAGGCGGTCAAGGTGCTGGAGAGCTGGGGCCCTCCCCAGCCCGGCCAGGGGCACGTGTTCAACCTGGGCCACGGCATCTCCCAGTTCACGCCGCCGGAGTCGGTCACCGCGCTCGTCGAGGCGGTCCACGGCTACAGCCGCGAGCAGCGCCGGCGGGGCGCCGCAGCCTCCGGCCTCTAGCGTCGCTGCACCACTTATGCACACAACCGTCGGCTTCGGCCGACGGACGGCGCACGCCCTTCGACGGCCAAGCTGCCCGTTGCAAGTGCTTGATTGTCAAGCGTTTATATTTGTTGAAAAAGTGGGCATCCCGGCCGTCGCCGTGTACTGGCGCGGGTCGGCGGGCATTGATGCACATCTGTCCACACTTTTATCCACAGGTTTTGTGAACACCTCGGAAAACCGTCGACTCCCCCGAGGTTTGCGACCGATTTGAAGGATTCACTTTAAGTTCGCCCGTGGCTGACGAGCCCACCATCGCCCGCGTCGCCCTTGACGTGCCGCTCCCGGAGCCGTTCGATTACCGGCTCCCGGAGGGCTGGCGGCCGGCGGTCGGGGACTGGGTGATCGTCCCCTGGGGCAGTTCGCGGCGGGTCGGACTGGTGGTCGCGCTGGCCGCCGGCTCGGACGTGCCGCCCGAGCGCCTGCGTCCGCTCGAGGCGCCGCTGGCGGGCATGCCGCGCATGCCGGCGCACTGGCTGGACTTCGTCGAGTTCGGCGCGCGCTACTACCACGCGGGCATCGGCGAGCTCGCGCTGCCGTCGGTGCCGAAGCTGCTGCGGGCGGTGCCCACCGCACGCAGCCGGGGGGCACCCACCGGGCGCGCCCGGTCGCGGTTCGACGCGATCGCCGCCCCGAACGAGGGGGCCGCGGCGGAGCCCGTGCCCGGCCATCCGCCGAACGACGAGCAGATCGCCGCGCTGGCCGCGATCGAGTCGGTCGCCGGTCACGCGGTCCACCTGCTGTACGGCATCACCGGCAGCGGCAAGACCGAGGTCTACTTCCGCTGGCTCGAGCACCGTCTCGCCACCGACCCCGCGGCCCAGGCCCTGGTCCTGGTGCCCGAGATCGCGCTGACGCCGCGGCTGGCCGACCGGATCCGCGAGCGCTTCCCGGCCCATCCGCTCGCCATCCTGCACAGCGACATGCCCGACGCCGAGCGCGCCGCGCACTGGCTCGCCGCGGCCGAGGGCCGGGCCCGGATCGTCCTCGGCACCCGGCTGGCGGTGCTCGCGCCGCTGCCCGGGCTGGTGGCGATCGTCGTCGACGAGGAGCACGACGCCTCGTTCAAGCAGCAGGAGGGCGCCCGCTACTCGGCGCGCGACCTGGCGATCGCGCTGGCGGCGCGCCGCGGGCTGCCGATCGTGCTCGGCTCGGCCACGCCCTCGCTCGAGACCTGGCACGCGGTGCGCCGGGGCCGCTACCGGCTCGCGACGCTCAAGCTGCGGGCCGGCGGTGCGGCGCTGCCGACGGTGCTGCGGGTGCCGCTGCGCGGCGCGACCCTCAGGCAGGGGCTGACCGAGGGCACGATCGCCGAGGTCGAGGCGACGATCGCGCGCGGCGAGCAGGCGCTGCTGTTCCTCAACCGCCGCGGCTATGCGCCGGTGCTCACCTGCGGCGCCTGCGGCTGGCTGTCGAAGTGCGACCAGTGCGATGCCTACCGGGTCATGCATCGGGTGGGCGCCCCGCCCCGCACCGACGAGGCCGCGCCCGCCGGCCCCCGCTCGCGCTACCGGCTCGTCTGCCACCACTGCGGCGCCGACCAGCGCGTGCCGCGCGCCTGCCCCGACTGCGGCAACGTCGACCTGGCCGGCCTCGGGCGCGGCACGCAGCGCCTCGAGGAAGGGCTGCAGGAGCTGTTCCCGACCGCCCGCATCGGCCGGCTCGACCGCGACGTCGCCCGCCACCGCGGCGCCGCCGAGCGCGTGATCGACGCCGCGCACGCCGGCGAGGTCGACCTGCTGGTGGGCACGCAGATGCTCGCCAAGGGCCACGACTTCCGGCGTCTGACGCTGGTGGTCGTCGTCGACGCCGACGGCGGCCTGTTCGCCGCCGACTTCCGCGCGCCCGAGCGGCTGTTCGCCACGCTGATGCAGGTCGCCGGCCGCGCCGGCCGTCACCACGCGACCAGCCGCGTGCTGATCCAGAGCCGCCACCCCGACCATCCGGTCTACGCGGCGCTCGCCGCCCACGACTTCGAGCGCTTCGCCGCCGACCAGCTCGCCGAGCGCGAGGGCGCGCGCCTGCCGCCCTTCGTGCACCAGGCGCTGCTGACCGCGCAGGCCAAGACCGCCGAGGCCGCCGAGGGCTTCCTCGCCCAGGCGCGCGACCTGCTGGTCGCCGGCGACACGCTGCCCCCGATCGGCCCGGAGGTGCTCGACGCGCTGACCGTCTGCGACCCGGTGCCGATGCCGCTCGCCCAGATGCGCGGCGAGGCGCGCGCGCAGATGCTCGTCGAGTCCGCGTCGCGCAACGTGCTGCACGCGGCGATCGGCCCGTGGCTCGCCGCGCTGCGCGGTGCGCGCACCCCGGTCCGATGGCAGCTGATCATCGACCCCCACGAGATCTGAAGGCGCGATGACCGACACCCTGAATCCGGCCCAGCGCGAGGCCGTCAGGTACCTCGACGGCCCGTGCCTCGTCATCGCGGGCGCCGGCAGCGGCAAGACGCGCGTGATCACGCAGAAGATCGTCCACATGATGGAGGGCGGCGTCACGCCGCGCGCCATCGCCGCGATCACCTTCACCAACAAGGCCGCCAAGGAGATGGCCGACCGCCTGGGCAGCATGGTGCGGCTGCGCGGCAACGACAAGCCGCTGGTGTCCACCTTCCACTCGCTCGGCGTGCGGATGCTGCGCGAGGACGGCACCTCCATCGGCCTGAAGAAGGCGTTCTCCATCCTCGACGCCGACGATGCGTCGTCGATCGTCGCGCAGCTCATGGCCACCACCGACCGCAAGCTGGTGCGCACCGTGCAGTCGCGCATCTCGCTGTGGAAGAACGCCGGGCTCGACCCCGACGAGGCCGCGGCGGCCGCGCGCGACACCGATGCGCACACCGCGGCGCGCATCTTCCGCGACTACGCCGCGACCCTGGCCGGCTACCAGGCGGTGGACTTCGACGACCTGATCGGCCTGCCGCTGAAGATGCTGCGCGAGCAGCCCGAGGTCGCGGGCCGCTGGCAGAACACGCTGCGCTACCTGCTGGTCGACGAGTACCAGGACACCAACGCCACGCAGTACGAGCTGCTCAAGCACCTGGTGGGCCCGCGCGCGGCGTTCACCGCCGTCGGCGACGACGACCAGTCGATCTACGGCTGGCGGGGCGCGACCCTCGAGAACCTGCGCCGCCTGTCCACCGACTTCCCGCGCCTGAAGGTCATCAAGCTCGAGCAGAACTACCGCTCGAGCCGCACCATCCTCGCCGCCGCCAACAAGCTGATCGCCAACAACCCGAAGCTGCACGAGAAGACCCTGTGGTCCGAGCTCGGCGTCGGCGACCCGATCCGCGTGCTGCCGATGGACGACGACGAGGCCGAGGCCGAATCGATCGTGATGCGCCTGCAGGCCGCCCGTTTCGAGCGCAAGGGGCAGTTCAGCGACTACGCGATCCTGTACCGCGGCAACCACCAGGCGCGCGTGATCGAGCAGGTGCTGAGGAAGGAGAAGATCCCGTACGTGCTGTCGGGCGGCCAGTCGTGGTTCGAGCGCGCCGAGATCCGCGACGTGATCGCGTGGCTGCGCCTGCTGGCCAACGACGAGGACGATCCGGCCTTCATCCGCGCGGTCACCACGCCCAAGCGCGGCATCGGCCCGCAGACGCTGCAGGTGCTCGGCACCTATGCCGGCGAGCGGCAGGTGTCGATGTTCGGGGCGCTCTTCGAGCACGGTGTCGAGACCCGGCTCGCCGAGCGCCAGCTCGAGCCGCTGCGGGCGTTCGGCAACTTCGTGAACCGGATCGGACTGCGCGCCAAGCGCGAGCCCGCCGGGCCGCTGCTCGAGGAGATCCTCAAGGCGATCGGCTATCACGAGCACCTGGTGCAGACGCTCGACGACCGGCAGGCGAGCCAGCGCTGGCAGAGCGTCACCGACTTCGTCGCCTGGATCGCCAAGCGCGGCGACGAGGACGGCAAGTCGCTGGTCGACCTGGCGCAGACCATCGCGCTGCTCTCGCGCCTGGACGGCAGCGACGAGGACACCGACGCGGTACGCCTCACCACCGTCCACGCCTCCAAGGGCCTGGAGTTCCCGCACGTCTTCATCGCCGGCTGCGAGGAGGGGCTGATGCCGCACACCGGCGACGCCGAGGAGGAGGACGAGGACGGCCCGCAGCGCGTCGAGGAGGAGCGGCGGCTGATGTACGTCGCCGTCACCCGCGCGCAGCGCTCGCTGACCATCAGCTGGTGCCGCCAGCGGCGCCGCGCCAAGGCGATGGCGCCGAAGCTGCCGTCGCGCTTCATCGCCGAGATGGGGCTCGACATCGAGGGCGGCGCCGGCGCGCTGGTCAGCGTGGACTCGGCCAAGGAGCGGCTCGCCTCCCTCAGGGGGCTGCTCAAGCCGCGGGGGCCGGCGGGCGCTGCCTGAGGTGCGGGCCGCGCGGGCGGGCATGATCGAGGTCGCCCGGGCCTCGGTCGCGGCTCATCCGATGCACGCAGTGGTCGGCGCGCTCCGATGCGCGTACATTATGCGCATACGGAACGCACGATAGCCGACCCCGAATGCCCCGCCCGAGCCGAACCGACCGGTCCCCCGAACACGACAGCCCACCCGCGCGCCGGGTCGACGCGGCGCTGCGCCGCAGATCCACCAACGTCACCTTGTCGGTGGCCCTGGTCGACGAAGCCAAGGCCTTGGGTGTCAACCTGTCTCAGGCTGCGGAAGTCGGCGTGGCGGACGCCGTCGCTCGCAAGCGGGCCGAGGTGTGGCTCGCGGAAAACCGCGAGGCGATGGACAGTTCCAACGCCTATGTCGAGGCGCGGGGCTTGCCTCTGGCTCGCCATCGCAACTTCTGATGAGTCGGTTCGGCGTCTACGTGAACTCGGAAGGGCCCGGGTTCCTGCTCGATGTCCAGGCGAACCTGCTGAGTCATCTCAGCACCTGCGTCGTCGTGCCGCTGCTGCCCGCGGATGCGGCGCCCAAGCCGGCACGAGCACTCAATCCCCTGCTCGACATCGACGGGGTGCCACACGTGATGGTCACCCAGTTCCTCGCTGCGGTACCCAGGCGGCTGCTGGCGCAGAAGGTGGCGGATCTGCACGAACGGGCTCATGAGATCGACAGCGCCCTGGACTGCCTGTTTCAGGGCGTCTAAAGAGAAACGGCGCCCGAGGGCGCCGTCCGAGGTGCAACCGGGTGATTCGGCTTACTTCACCGAAGCGACCATGTACTGCACGGCGGCCTTGATGTCGGCGTCGCTGGCGGCCGAGCCGCCCTTGGCCGGCATCGCGCCCTTGCCCTTGATCACGCTGGCGGTCAGGCCGTCGACGCCGAGCGCCAGGCGCGGCGCCCAGGCGGCCTTGTCGCCGAGCTTCGGCGCACCGGCGACGCCGGCGGCGTGGCAGGCCAGGCAGGCGGTCTCGTAGAGCGCCTTGCCGGCGTCGGCCACGGGGGCCGGAGCGGCCGCCGCGACGGGGGCGGCCGGTGCCGCGGCTGCCGCAGCAGGCATCGGCGCGGCCGGAGCCGCCGGGGCCGCCGCGGGCGCGGCTGCGGCCGGTGCGGCCGCCGCCACCTTCGGCTCCTCGAACTTCGCGCCGCTCTTGTTCGCCATGAACACCACGGCGCGGCCGATCTCGGCGTCCTCGTACTCGCCGCCGCCCTGCGCGGACATCGCGCCCTTGCCCTTGAGCGCCGAGGTCAGCAGCGCCTCGTAGCCGGTCTTGATCCGGGGCGCCCAGGCCGCCGTGTCGCCGGGCTTCGGCGCGTTGGCGACGCCCGCCGTGTGGCAGGCACCGCAGACCGCGTTGTAGACCTCTTCGCCGGAGCGCAGCGTCTTCGGACCGTCCGCGCCCTTGAGCGAGAAGCCCGCGACCGGACGGATCCGGTTCTCGATCGCCTCGGCGGTGAAGGCATCGCTGCCGGCCGCCGGGCGCTTGCGCGCACCGATGTTCGACGCCAGCAGCACGATGACGATGATCGGAACGATGAAGGCCAGCACCACCACCGTGATGAGCTGGCGGGGGGTCTTGATGAAAGGTTCGTGTTCGCTGCTCATTCCGTCATCCGGCTGCGTCGGTACAAACCCCGAAGTATAGCCGGATCACCTGCTCGCGAGCAGGCCGCATCAGCCTCCGGCGAAGGCCGAAGGCAGCTTGAACACCGCCACCGTCTCGGCCAGGGCGCTGGCCTGATCCTTGAGCTGACCGGCCGCGGCCGCCGTCTCCTCGACCAGGGCCGCGTTCTGCTGGGCGCCCCGATCGAGTTCCTGGATCGCGCTCCCGATCTGCGCGACGCCCGCGTCCTGCTGGTTGGCCGCGTCGGCGATCGCCGTCGACAGCGCCTCGAGCTCCTCGGCGTTGACCACGATCTGCTTCATCGTCTCGCCGGCGCTGCGCACCACCGTCGCGCCGGTCGCGACCTTCTTGACGGTCGTGTCGATCAGCCCCTTGATCTGGCGCGCGGCGTCGGCCGAGCGGTGCGACAGGGCCCGCACCTCGCTGGCCACCACCGCGAAGCCGCGGCCCTGCTCGCCGGCACGCGCGGCCTCGACCGCGGCGTTCAGCGCCAGGATGTTGGTCTGGAAGGCGATGCCGTCGATCACCGAGATGATGTTGGCGATCTGCGCCGACGCCTTCTGGATCTCTTCCATCGTGTGGACGACGTCCTCTATCACCTTGCCGCCGCGGCGGGCGACCTCGGCGTTGTCCGCCGCGATCTCCGAGCCCTTGCGGGCGTTGTCGGCGGTGCCGCGGACCGTGGTCGAGATCTCCTCCATCGAGGCGGCCGACTCCTCGAGGCTGGCGGCGGTCTGCTCGGTGCGGCTCGACAGGTCGAGCGAGCCCGCCGAGATCTCGGCGCTCGCGCCGACGATCGAGTCGGCGCCGGTGCGGACCTGCGAGACGATCGTGCACAGCGACGCCTGGGTGGTGGCGAGCGCGGCCATCAGCACCGCCGCCTCGTCCCGGCCCCACGGCTGGGGCGAGCGGGTCAGGTCGCCGCGGGCCATCGCGTCGATGTGCCAGCCGACTTCCTGCAGCCCGCCCCGGGTGACCAGGTAGAAGGTCCGGAACAGGTAGCCGGCCAGCAGCAGCGTGACGAACACCAGCAAGGCGGTCGCGTTGCGCTCGCGCTCGAGTCCGCCGATGCGCACCGCGATCGCGGCGTCGAGCGCATCGAGCTGGGCGACCTGCGCGGTGCGCAGCCGATCGAGCGCGGTCTGCGCGAGGCCGGCGATCCGAGCCGCCTCGCGGGGCAGGGCATCGGCCTCGACCGCCTGGGCGGCCGCGCCGAACGCGGCATGGGTCTCGGTGCTCGCCGCATCGAGTCGGAGCACCTGCGCGAGGTCCTTGCGCTGCGCCAGGACCTTCGCGATCCCCGACTCGAGGGCCGCGAGACCCGCTTCGCCCACCGTCGCCAGCCGGTCGGCGCGCCGACGCTGCGCGTCGGTCGCCTTGCCCGCCGCCGTCACGGCCTGCGAGGTATCCGCCAACTGCGACAGCGTCTCGGCGAGCGCCGGCACCTTGGTGGTCGCCGCATCCATCATGTAGTAGGTGTCGACGTCCGGGTCGAGCGTCAGGTTCGAGCCGTCCGCGGCCTGCGACAGCAGGTCCGTCAGCGCGACCACGTGCGCGCCGTGCACGCCGAAGCGCTGCTCGACGGGCGCGTCGGCCGCCAGGGCGTCGACCGCGGCACGCGCGGACTGCAGGGCCTGCCACTGCGCGGCCGTGCCCAGCGACTCGCCGAACGTCTTCTGCGCGTCGGCCAGTGCCGCGCCGCCCGAGGCGGCGAGGCGCTCGCCACGCATCGCGGCGGCGCGGGCCGACTGCGCGGCGGCGAGTTCGGGCAGCAGCGCCCGGACGTAGGTGACGCCATCGCGTTCGGCGGCCGAGAACGCGATGCTCTTGGCGTTGCTCGTGAAGAAGCCCCAGCTCAGCACGGCGAGCGGGATCGCGAAGGCGGCGGTGATCATCGTCGACTTGGTCGCGAAGCCGATCTGCCGGAAGAGGCGCACGCCGGGCGCCCAGATGCCGTGAAAGGCGAAGAACCCGCGTGAAGGGTGCGGGACCTGACCGGCAGAGCCGGGCGTAGCGGAGCGAGGCGTCATCGGAATCCGATCTGTGCGAGGGCTGCGCAATCCGGCCCACCACCCTCGATGCGGTCCGGAAGCCCGGACGAACTCCCGGGCTATTGCGGATCCTACGTAGGGGTTATCCGACACGATCGATGGAAAAGGGGCGCTGTCACGGCGCTTTCCCGAGCCATGGGGCGGGGCCATCGCCCGACAGATCCCGGCCGGCGGGTTATACTCGTCGATTACGCGCCCGTAGCTCAGGGGATAGAGTATTGGCCTCCGAAGCCAAGGGTCGCTGGTTCGATTCCAGCCGGGCGCGCCAGTCTTCGGGCAATTCGGCCTAGTCCGTGACCGATCCCCGACCCACGACCTTGCCGCAGTGGCCCACCGCCTACCCGGCGAGCGGCGCCAGCGCCACCTTGAAACGCCTCAACGAGGATTTCATCGTGACCGAACTGCCGCTGCAGCCCCCCTCCGGTGCGGGCGAACACCTCTGGCTGGACATCGAGAAGAACGGCGCGAACACCGCCTTCGTCGCCCAGCAGCTGGCCGAGGCCGCGGGCGTGCAGGACCGGGACGTGGGCTATGCCGGCCTCAAGGACCGCTACGCCATCAGCCGCCAGTGGTTCAGCATCTATCTGCCCAAGGGCGAGACGCCCGACCTGACCCGGCTCGAGCACCCGGAGTTCAAGGTGCTGAGCCAGAGCCGCCACGTGAAGAAGCTGCGCCGCGGCGATCTGCTGGGCAACCGGTTCCGCATCGTGCTGCGCGACGTGACCGGCGACCGCGACGCCGTCGAGGCCAGTCTGCAGGCCGTCGCGTCGCGGGGCGCGCCCAACTACTTCGGCGCCCAGCGCTTCGGCCACGACGGCGGCAACGTCGAGCAGGGCCGTGCGATGCTGGCCCGCGAGATCCGCGTGCGCAATCCGCAGAAGAAGGGCATCTACCTGTCGGCGGTGCGCTCCTTCGTCTTCAATGAAGTGCTGGCGCTGCGGATTCGGGAGGGGCTCTGGGGCAGGACCCTGCCCGGCGACGTGATGGACGAGGCCGGCCGGCCCACCGGGCCGCTCTGGGGGCGGGGCCGCGTGACCACGACCGATCAGGCGCAGGCCCTGGAGAACGGCGTGGCCGAACGTCACGCCACGCTGTGCGGCGGCATGGAGTACGCCGGCCTGGATCAGGAGCGCCGCGCCCTGGTGGCGAGCCCCGCGGACATGTCGTGGGAGTGGCCGGAGGCCGACCGGCTGGTGCTCGCGTTCTCCCTGCCCGCCGGGACCTACGCCACGTCCGTGCTGAACGAGATCCTCCGCACCGTCGAGCCCGACCGGTACGCAGAGAGCGAGTCCTCGGCCGTCGAGTGACGGGGCCCCCCGCGGCGGACGCCTGCCGCAACTTCCCGCCCGCCGGGCCGTCATGCCCCGCATGGCCGCCCATTTCGTCCTCGCCGGCATCGCCGGCACGATGCTGTTCTTCACCGTCGCCGTCGCACCCTTCATCTTCCGGGTGCTGCCCGCGCAGTGGGCCGCCGTCTACGTGCGCAGCTTCTTCCCGAAGTACTACGCGGTGCTGGGCGCCGCGTCGCTCGTGGCCGCGTGGCTGGCCGGGTCGGGCGCGGGGGAAGGGGTCGGGGAAGCGAGGGCCGTCGCGCTCGCGGTGGCCGCGCTCTTCGCCGTCTCGCTGGTCGTCCTCACCCCGGCGATCAACCGCGCGTCCGACGCCAAGGACCGGCGCCGGTTCGGCTGGCTGCACGGCGCGAGCATCGTGGTGAATCTCGGTCAGCTCGGCGCGCTGCTCTGGGTGCTCTGGCGCGCGTGAGCGCGTGCCGCGCCCCGGGCGGTCCCGGGGCGCGGCATGCCGTACTTCATGCTGCCGGAGCGGCGCTGACGAGCCGCGCCGCGCTCAGACCCTGAGCTTCCTGCCGTCCGGGAGGTTCACGCTCACCGACAGCACCTCCATCTCGCGGTCGCTGTCGAGGTCGACCGCGATGTCCTCGGGGGTGACCGGGACGAAACGCGAGACGGCCTCGAGCACGGCCTGCTTGATCTGGTGCAGCAGCTCGGGGTTGTTGGTGCGCGCGCCTTCGCGCGCGATGATCACCTGCAGCCGCTCCTTGGCGAGGTTGGCGGTGCGGGGCTGGCGCCCCAGGATCCGGTCGAGCAGAGACATCATCGGATCCTCCTCAGGCGGTGGCCTTGCGGCTCACGGAATCGAGCAATCGGCGCAGGAAGCCGCGGTCTTCCTCGGCCACGAAGCGAAGCGGGACCTGCTTGCCGAGGAAACGGTCGATCGCGTCGCCGTAGGCCTGCGCGACCTCGGACGCCGTGTCGTGGACCGCGGGCACGCCGGCGTTCGACGACTCCAGCACGCGCTGCGACTCGGGGATCACGCCGAGCAGCGGCACCTTCAGGATCTCGAGGATGTCGAGATACGACAGCATCTCGCCGGCCCGCACGCGCTTGGGGCTGTAGCGGGTGATGAGCAGGCGCTCCTGCACCGGCTCGCGGCCCTCGCGCGCCCGGCGCGAACGCGACTGCAGGATGCCGATGATGCGGTCGGAGTCGCGCACCGAGGAGACCTCGGGGTTGACGACGACGATCGCGTGGTCGGCGAAGGTCAGCGCCATGATGGCGCCGTTCTCGATGCCGGCCGGCGAGTCGCAGACGATGTAGTCGAAGCCCATCGTCTTCAGGTCCTTGATGACCTTCTCGACGCCGGCCTCGGTCAGCGCTTCCTTGTCGCGGGTCTGCGAGGCGGGAAGGATGTAGAGGTTCTGCGCGTGCTTGTCGCGGATCAGCGCCTGGTTGAGCGACGCCTCGCCGTTGATGACGTTGACGAAGTCGTACACCACGCGACGCTCGCAGCCCATGACCAGGTCGAGGTTGCGCAGGCCGACGTCGAAGTCGATCACCGCCACTTTCTTGCCGCGCAGCGCGAGCCCTGCCGAGAGGTTGGCCGAGGATGTCGTCTTGCCGACGCCACCCTTGCCCGACGTCACAACGATCACTTCACTCATCAGTCGTTTCCTTCCCCGTAAGAGCTGGGTTGTTCGACGGCGGACGACGCATGCGCCGCCCGCCCGGGTTCCTTCCTACAGCGGTCGCATCGACAGCGTGTCGGCGTCCGCCTCCAGCGAGATCCGTACCGGCTTGCCGGCGTGCTGCGCGGGCACGCCGTCCTCGAACGTGCGGTAGATGCCGCTCACGGCCACCAGCTCGGCGCGCAGCCCGAGCGTGAAGATGCCCGCGTCGCGACGGCCGCGGGCACCCGCGATCGCACGTCCGCCGAGCGTGCCGTACACGTGCACGTGCCCGTCGGCGATCACCTCCGCGCCCGGCGACACGTCGCCGATCACGATCAGGTCGCGCTCGCGGGCGTAGACCTGCTGTCCCGAGCGCACGGGCCGCTCGATCACCATCGCCGCCTGCGTGGCGGCAGGGGCCGCGGCGGGCGGCGCGTCGGCCGCGGGTTCGGCCTGAGCCGGGGCGGCGGCCGAGGTCTCCGCCGCCGCCGCCGCAGGTGCAGCCGCCGCCGACGATGCCGGAGCCGCGCCCGGGACGTCGGCCGCTTCCGCGGCCGCCTCGGCGGCGCGTCCGCGCCGCTCCGGCAATGCGGCGAGCCAGCCGAGCTGCAGCCGCTCCGCCTCGCCCCGCAGCGCGCCATGCGCGCCGGCGAGCGCCACCGGATGCAGGTGCGACGCACGCAGTCTCGCGACCACCGCGCCGACGTCGACCGATTCCGCCGTGCCGATGCGCGCCGCGTCGACGACGACCGGCTGCCATTCGAACGCGTCCTCGTCGTCGCCGAGCAGCGCATCGAGGGCGGCCGCGATCGCCGCGTCGTCGGGCTCGTTCAGCATCAGCCGCAGCGCGGGATGCGACAGGCCCTTGAACTCGGCAGCGGGCCGCGCCGCGGTGCGCAGCGGCGAGGCGGTGGATGCACCCGAGAAGGCGGGCGACGACGGATCTGCAGTGGGCTCGGACATCGACCGGGGACGTGAAGGGGGCCCGGCACCGCGCGGGTCACGCAGCTCGCGACCACGGGGCCGCCTGCTGCGCGGGCCGGTGTCGCGGAGATGCGGGAGCGCGGCGGCTCGGCCATCGGCTACGACGGAACGGACGCGATTGTACCCCGCTGCGCGACCCGTTCTTCGTTCCGGTCGCGAGAAAGGCCGGAACGTTCGCGGCCACGCTCGGCACGCGGCGTGCAGCGTGCCGTCACGCTGGGGCGTCGGAGGGGCGCTCCGCTCAGCCTCGCAGCGTACGTTCCGGCATCGCCCTGAACAGCCCGAGCACGACGAGGCTCGTCAGCCCGCAGGTCACGAAGATCGCGATGAAGGCGTGCTCGGCGACGGGCTGCATCCGCTCGCGCAGCGCGTCGGCACCGGTCTCGGTCAGGGCGCGCATCACGTCGGCCCCCGCGGCCTCGCCCGCGAGTTCGGGGGCGCCGTACCGCAGCAGCTCGAGCAGCATCGTCGACAGCAGCGCGATGCCGATCGCGCCGCCCAGCGAGCGCACGAAGTTGACGGCGGCGATCGTCGCCCCGAGGTGCTCGGCCGGCGCCGCGCTCTGGATCGCGACCAGGGTCGTCGGGAACTGCAGGCCGAAGCCCACGCCCGCGACGAACAGCAGCGTGCCCGCCACCCAGTCGGGCGCATCGAACCCGATCGCCGCGGCCAGCGCGAACACGGCGAGCGCGTTGCCGAGCGCGCCGATCGACTGCTGCGGCCGGTAGCGCCCGGTCGCGGACATCGTGCGGCCGGCGATCATCGAGCCCACGGGCGGGCCCATCGACAGCGCGATCAGGTGCCAGGCGGCGGCCGCCGGCGCCAGGCCCGCGACCAGCTGCAGCTCGAGCGGCACCATCACGGTGAGCGTGATCATCAGTCCGTGGCCGAGGAACTGCGACATCAGCCCGAGCGCGACGATCCGGTTGCGCAGCAGCGGCAGCGGCAGCACCGGGTCGGCGACACCGTGCTCGCGCCAGGCGTACCCGGCGAGCAGCACCGCGCCCGAGACGAGCCAGCCGACGTTCTGCGCGTCGAGCCACGGCTTGCCCTGCCCGGCGCGGGTGATCGCGATCAGCAGCGCGGCGAGTCCGATCGACAGCAGCAGCGCCCCGAGGGCGTCGATCGGGCTGCGGCGTCCGGGGATCGGCAGCGGCCGCAGGCGCTCGCGGATCACCCACAGCGCCGCGAGCGACAGCGGCAGGTTGGCGGCGAACACCCACTGCCACGACAGCACGTCGGTCAGCCAGCCGCCGGCGACCGGGCCGAGCACGCTCGCCAGCGCGAACATGCTGCTGAAGTACGCCTGGTAGCGACCCCGCTCGCGCGGCGAGACGGTCTGCGCGATCGCGGCGTGCGCGCCCGAGATCAGGCCGCCGCCGCCCACGCCCTGCAGCACGCGGAAGGCGACCAGCATCGGCATCGAGGTCGACAGCGCGCAGCCGAGCGAGCCGACGGCGAACACCGAGATCGCCCCGGCCAGCACGATGCGCACGCCGTGCCGGTCGAAGAGCTTGCCGTAGATCGGGGTGACCACGGTGGCCGCGACCAGGTAGCCGCTGATCACCCAGGCGATCAGGCCGAAGCCGTCGAGCCGCTCGGCGATGCGCGGCAGCGCGACCGCGACGATCGTCTGGTTGATCGCGCCGAGCAGCAGCACGAGCATCACGCCGACGAGGACGCGACGGGGGTCGGTGGCGTTCGGATTCATGGGGGAGGGGAAGGGCCGAGGCTAGCACGCCCCTATAATCCGCCGATGAGCACGCCTCCCGCCGAACCGAATCCGCACGACGACACGCACTCCGCGTCCTCGCGCCTCGTGGCCGCCGGCCGCCACATCGACCGCACGATCGCCACCGTGAACCTCCCGGTGACCCGTGCCTCCAGCGTGCTCTTCGAGTCGCTGGCCGCGGCCGACGCGGAGGGCGCCGCGGCGATGGCGGGCGAACTGCACCGCAGCACCTACGCGACCTCCGGCACGCCGACCACGATGGCGCTGATGGACGCGCTCGCCGAGATCGAGGGCGCGCCGCACCGCTGCCGCGCCGCGCTCATGCCGTCCGGGCTGGCCGCGATCTCGGTGCCGCTGCTGGCCTACTGCTCGCCCGGCGACCACGTGCTGATGAGCGACTCGGTCTACGGGCCGGCGCGTACCTTCGCGACCACGCTGCTCAGGCGCTACGGCGTCGAGACCGAGTTCTATCCGCCGACGATCGGTGCCGGCATCGAGGCGCTGATCCGTCCGAACACCCGGGTGCTGTACCTCGAGAGCCCGGGCAGCTACACCTTCGAGATCCAGGACGTGCCGGCGATGTGCGGCGTCGCGCGCGCCCGCGGCGTGCTGACGATGATCGACAACGCCTGGGCCTCGCCGGTGCTGGCGCGGCCCTTCGACTGGGGCGTCGACGTCTCGCTGCTGCCGCTCACCAAGTACTGGGGCGGGCACGCCGACCTGCTGATGGGCGCGGCCATCGTCCGCGAGGAGCACTGGCTGCCGCTGTGGACGGCCGTGCGCCAGCTCGGCGTGTGCGTCGGCGGCGACGATGCCTTCCTGGTGCTGCGCGGCCTGCGCACCGCCGAGGTCCGCATGCGCCGTCACGAGGCCACGGCGCTCGAGGTCGCGCGCTGGCTCGAGACCCGGCCCGAGGTCGCGCGGGTCCTGCATCCGGCGCTGCCCTCGCATCCCCAGCACGCGCTCTGGAAGCGCGACTTCTCCGGCTCGAGCGGGCTGTTCTCGTTCGAGCTGAAGGGCGCCACGCAGGCGCAGCTCGCGGCGCTGTGCGAGCGCCGCCGCTTCTTCCGCATCGGCTACTCGTGGGGCGGCTTCGAGAGCCTGATCATGCCCGCGAAGATCGCCTCGCTGCGGACCTCGCAGCCGTGGACCGGCGGGCCGCTGGTGCGGATCCACTGCGGGCTCGAGGAAGCGGGCGACCTGATCGCCGACCTCGCCGACGGTCTGGCCGCGATGGCCGCGGTCGCTTCGGCCGACTGAGCGCGGCCCGCTCGCGCCCGCGATGGCCGAGCCGCTGAAGGCCCGGTACGGCCCGGAGATCCCGCGGCGCATCGCCGAGATGATCGAGCGGGTGCATCCGGTGTTCGCCTCGCGCGCCTTCGTCGAGCAGGCGCTGCGCGGCTACGAGGACCTCGAGCTGCTGCCGCGGGCGCGCCACATCGCGCGCGCGATGGGCGATCACCTGCCCGCCGACTATCCCGAGGCCCTCGACGTCGTGCTGCGCTCGCTCGGCCCGCCCGCCGATTCGGCGATGGGCCAGGGCATGGCGCCCTTCCTGTACCTGCCGCACACCTACTGGGTCGCCGAGCGCGGGCTCGGGCACCTGGAGGCGTCGGTCGGCGCGATGCACGCCATCACGCAGCGCTTCTCCTTCGAGTTCGGCATCCGGCCGTTCATCGAGCGGCATCCGCGCGAGATGCTCGCGGTGCTCGAGCGCTGGTGCGACGACCCGAACGTGCACGTGCGACGGCTGGTGTCGGAGGGCACCCGCCCGCGGCTGCCCTGGGCCTCGCGCCTGAAGGTCTTCGAGCGCGATCCGCGCCCGGTGATCGCGCTGCTCGAGCGGCTGCGCGACGATCCGGACGAGTACGTGCGGCGCTCGGTCGCCAACCACCTGAACGACCTCGGCCGCGTCGACCCCGCACTGCTGGTGGCGGTCTGCACCCGCTGGGCCGAGGACGCGCCGCCGGCCCGCGTGCGCCTCATCCGTCATGCGCTGCGCACGCTGGTCAAGCGCGGGGATCCGCATGCGCTGACCGTGCTGGGGTACGGGGCCCGCGCGCGCGTGGCGCTGCGGGCCGCGTCGATCGAGCCCGCGCGCGCGCCGATCGGCGGTGCGGTCGCGATCGCCTTCGAGCTCGCGAGCGAGGCGCCTCGCGCGCAGCGGGTGCTGGTCGACCTGCGCGTGACCTACGCCGGAGCGCGGGCCGGCGCCGACCGGACGAAGGTGTTCAAGCTCGATGCCGGCGAGCTCGAACCGGGCGCGGTGATGGCGTTCGCCAAGCGCCTGTCGCTGCGGCAGATGTCGACGCGCACGCACCATCCGGGGCTGCATCGGGTGGAGGCGCTGGTGAACGGCGCGGCGTTCGAGATCGGGGTGTTCGAGGTCCTCTGAGCCGAGCGCGGCGGCGCCCGCGATGCGCCGCCCGCGGCAGTCTCGGCCTCGCCGGCCGATGCCGGGGGACGGACGGTCGGTCGAGCGCGGCCGAGACCGGAGCGAGACACGAGCGTCGCCGTTTCGATCCCTCGGCGTGTCCGGCTCGATCCGCTCGCCCGGCACACTGCATCCCATCGACGACGCACATGAAGCGCCGCCGAAACGAGCCGGATGCCGGCGTCGTCGACCTCCTACCCACATCGACTTCGAGGACTACACCATGAACACCATCGCCAAGCTCATCGCCCCCGCCGCCCTCGCGTTCGCCGCCTTCGGCGCGCAGGCCTCGGAAGTCACCGCCGGCGACATCGCAGCGCAGGCCGTCAAGGGCGGCTCGACCGCAGCGGTCCAGATCACCGGCCCCGTCGGCGTCAGCGGCGAAGTGGCTGTCGGCGACCTGGGCCTGAAGCCGGTCACCGCCACCCGTGCCGACCGGGTGACGCGCGACACGATGGCGCAGCCGATCCGCAGCCTGTTCGCGATCGGCGCCTGA
>Ga0105105_10000422_pt1 | contig 19425 bp, 22 predicted proteins | sample PPLLaktember2015_4_FD_79108 | JGI IMG/M metagenome (GOLD analysis project Ga0105105, IMG submission 79108) | Freshwater sediment microbial communities from Prairie Pothole Lake near Jamestown, North Dakota, USA - PPLs Lake P8 Core (1) Depth... | ecosystem: Environmental > Aquatic > Freshwater >...
AACCGCACGTCATCCATGATTGCCTTCGCTTGGTTTGTGTGGGATATGCAAGCCAAGATGGGAACTCGACTCGACTGGGTGGACTGGGCCAATCTCAAGGCAGGAGGCTGAAATGGTCAGCAAGAAGACTCGCATCGGGCTTTACGTCGCAATGTTCGTGTTACTGGTGGGCTTCGGGATTTTGAATGGGATAGTCGTTGCGGGCTGTGTGCCCGACCAGCGGGTGACGGCCGAGGCGTCGGCCCCCGCGCCCGAAGGCAACTCGGGCGGGAAAATCGAGGTGCTCGCCAAGGAGACCGTTGGAGACGCAACGACCTATCTGTTGTGGGTCTATAGGCCGGGGTACACGGCCTATACCTGTGTCATGGTCCAGAACAATGACATGGTTGGTGCCTTTGTCGCAATCTCATGTCCATGACCCACGACCAACTGGTTGAGGCCGCGGCCCGCTGGCTCTACAACACCAAGCGATGCTCGGTCGTCGTCACTGAGTTGTCGGGCGGCGAGGAGGCCGACGCTATCGGCTGGCACGGCGGGTATTCCACGCTGGTCGAGTGCAAAGTGAGCCTCAGCGACCTCCGCCGGGACAAGCACAAGCCCGCTCGCAGGCACGAAGAATTGGGCATGGGCCTCACTCGCTACCTACTCGTGCCTCTCGACCTGCGGGACAAGGTGGTGGACAAGGACTTGCTTCCCGAGGGTTGGGGCCTGCTCTGGGGCGGTCTCTCGCCGCGCGGCATCCCCCGCGCCTACGTCTACCGGATGGCCGCGTGGAAGTCGGACTGCACCAACCCCCGACGCTATCCGACGGCCGCTCTCCGGGAGATGCAGATTCTCACTTCGGTCATCCGCCGCATCGCCGGAGAGAAGAAGCCGGTGTCCGGGGTCAATGTCCGGTGCTACGTCGATGGCCTGTATCCGGGCGTGGCGAGGGCGACGCTCGGCACGGCGCTCGAAACACCCACGGACGTTCCCCGGTGTCCGACGTGCGGCCTGAAGGCCAACGAAGGCCACCTGCCTGACTGCCCGGAGATTTCCAATGCCGAAGGAGTCCAAGATGCCAACCATGCTCGATAAGGTCCAATTCGAGACGTTCCTGACAACGGCCTGCGTCTTTCACACGGCCTGCGCAAACATCTGGAGGGGCAAGACCCTGCGCGCAAGGTGGTGGGGCCTGAAGACAATCATCCTGTATTGCCAACTGGCGGCGAGATGGCCGAATGCCCCGGACCGGGCGCTGGCCTTCTGGAATGCCTTGGAGTGGGGCCAAACGCCAATCCCGCCCGCCGAGCCTATTGCGCCAGCCCCGGAAACGGGGTAAACTGCGGTTGCCGGAGGAGCGCATGACACCAGACCCTTACCTCCTTGTCATTGGTATGCCAGACTCGATATTCGTGAGAACGGTCAACGCGGCTTACGAACTGTGCTACGAGCCGATGGGTGGAGTTGGCGTCCTGCCCGATGGTCAACTCGTACAGCCGATGATTTTCAGCCGAGCGCGATGGGTGGCTCTGGGGAGTCCGGACATCACAAGCGGCCTGAAGGACTTGGGGGACTTGGTGAAGTGAGCGCCCGAGCACAGGAGATTTCCAATGGCTAAGAAGGGTGACTGGGTTCGGCTGGAAGTCCCGGACTACGGGGTGGTCGCCGTTCCCGTTGAGACCATCGCCCGCCACCGGGCAACACGCTTCGCCGACGAGTTCGGAGGGGACATCGAGCGGAGTCTGGTCGAGGACACTTGGCCCCTGTTCGCCGACGACAACTACTATGTGCTGGACTGGGCGCACAACAACATGAACTGGGAAGACGTGGTTGAGGCGCATATCACCGTCGAGCGCGAGGTCCTGCCCGGCCCGGATTTCCAAGAGGCGTGGCTGGACGAGGAGATGCGGGTGGTCGAGGGCAAGGACGTTGGGCGACCATGACTACGGCCTACGCCACTACGACCGTCCCGGTCGAACGCTCGAAGGAAGCCATCCGCCGCCTGCTGATTGAGCAGGGGGCGCGGGGCGTCCAGTTCTCCGAGGACTTCGCGGAGCACCTTATCAACCTGCGCTTCGCTCTGGAAGTGGAGGGCGTCCTGCGCACGGTGACGACCACCCTCGTCATCCCCAAGCCCGAGGAGCCGAAGCGCAAGCGGGCCATCACCCGCCGCTGGAACCGACGGACGCAACGCTACGAGAGCGTTTCCCCCAAGCGGGATGGCGAGCGATGGGCACAGGCCGAACGCTCAACCTACCGGGCGCTCCACTACTGGCTCAAGTCGTCCTTCGAGGCGGTGGACTTCGGGCTGTTCTCGATGACCGATATGTTCCTCAGCCACTTCGAGTGGATGATTGGCGGACGGGCAACGACCGTCGGCCAGATTGTGAAGCCCCAGTTGCCGGTAGGCGCTCTCATGCTCCCGGAGCCTGAGCGCCCGCGCATGGAAGTTGTGACAGGAGAGATTGTCGAATGAACTTTGACGAGTATCAGGAAGCGGCTCACGGCACGGCGGTCTACCCGCCCAAGTCCGGCCTCGAATACACGACGCTCGGGCTGGTGTCCGAAGCCGGGGAGTTCGCTGGCCGGGTGAAGAAGGTCATCCGGGGCGACTTCCCGGAGGCCAGCATTTCCAAGCCCACGCTCCTGCCATTCGATGTCAAGGCGTGGATGGCGGGCGAGTTGGGCGACATCCTGTGGTACGTTGCGGAGTGCGCGATGCTCCTCGGATTGTCCTTGGAAGATGTTGCCGAAGCCAACCTGACCAAGTTGGCGCTCCGCAAGCAATCGGGGACCATCAAGGGGTCGGGCGAGAAACGATAGTAGTCACTTGAAGTGACCAAGGTGGAGGGGCGCTGATGTTCCGACTGCTCGACAAGGTAGCGGGGAAGTGGCTTGACTGGCGGGTGCGGAGCAACGCGGCCTACCTCGACATGAGAGTCGAGGAGGCGCACCTGACCACTGCGCCGGACGGGACGAGCCTCACGGAGGTCACGGCGAGTTTCAGGCCCGTTGCCGACATGCTCTCCCGGTGCTCGCAACTCCTCAATCACTATGACGCCAAGAACTTCTTGGTGTTCAGGATGCTTCCCCGGCCAGACCACGCTACCCGGCCAGTGGAGATTACTCTGCGTTGGGCGGATACCGGCAGGAATCCGGGCGAGGTCGTCATCCTCCTGTCAGAGGCGATGAAGGGCGCTGTGGACTTCGGGCACAACGATGACTGCCTGTTCTGCGGGTTCAAGGACAAGCGCATCATTGACGCACTCGCGGAGGTAGGTCATGCAGTCGCTACCAAGTCCGACTAACGCGCTCATAATTGTCATCGGCACAGTCGTCGTGTCCCTCGTGCTGGCGGTCATCGCCAGTCTGGGGCCTGTTCCGAAGGGCGACGAGGATGAGTGACTTCACGCGGTCCTATGTCCTGCGCTTTGCCGCTGGATTGCTCGCAACGATTTTCACTATCGCCCTCATCGCCTATCTCTCAAGCACCCCTTGGGGCCAGAAGACCATCGTAGACTGCTCCGGCTGTCCCCCGACGGCCGACGCCTGCCTCTGCCTGACGCCGGAACCCACGCCTGACCACGGCTGGTTCCCCTGCACCCTGTCCAACGGCGTGCAGGCCATGTGCTCGATTGGCGGAGAGTTGCAGGGCGATGCCTACATCCCGGCGGCTCCCTATTACCAAGCCCCGGCATCCAGCACGTTCGGCTACCAATACGGGTTCAACGTCGGCGACATGAGTTTCGGGTTCGGCTTGGGGGCCGGGGGCATCAACTACGTTCCGATGCCGATGGGTGGCGAGTGACCCCGCGGTGAAGGAATGCGCGCTCAAAGGCTACCTCATCGAGTGCTCAGGCCCGCTCCACGGCCACCATCTCATCTCGAAGCAAATGGCGAGGGGCAACGCAGAGGTCCGCGACCTGCTCCGCACCTGCCCGGCTCCGCTCATGTCTGATGTCTGCACTGCCCACAACGTCGGGAAGATGGCCGACAGCCACAACGCCCGGCGCATCCTGCTTCTTCAGAAGATTGCCGTGTACGGCTACGCGTACATGGAAACGTACATCAACGGCCTACCTTGGAAGGTGAAGTCCCAGTCGCTCACGCTGGCCGCTATGCTTGAGCCGAAGGAGTCGAAGACGTGATTTCCAATACCGGGCACAAGGGAATCCACCTGCGCGCCGAGCGCGGCTACTATCAGGTCATCGTGCAATGGCGAGGCAAGATGCTTTGGGGTACGGCGGATTCGCTGACGCAGGCCGTCGGTCTGCGCAATCGGCTGGAGTGCGCGTTGGGCAAGCCCCGCACCGAACGCCGCATCCTGCCAGACGCTCAGGGCATCTGCCAGACGACATCCGGGCGCAGGGAAGCGCGGCGCGAGGTCGTTCAGGCGCATGTGGCCCCGTCCCCCAGAAAGCGGCGGACGACGACCTACCAGTATCGGGACGACGAAGAATTGGCGGACGCCATGTTCCTAGCCCGGCGCTGGCGGGCGCGAATGGAGAAGCAATACTATTTCTAACTTCGGGGCCAGCCGAATGACTGCGCCGGACCCGCCTTTTCCAACCCAGATATGGCACTTGCGCGAATCGCCGGTTTCCGTATCATGGAGCCATGAGTACCTCGTTCTCAGAGCGCAACCCCCTCATCGTTCAACTGCTGGACGCCGTGATGTTCCGGGCGGTCTTCGCTGATGCCGACAAGGAGAGCGAAGCCATCACCTACACCCTGCCCTTAGCGGGGTGGGCGCTGTGCCGCTGGCGCGACGACGACGGCACGGACCGCACGGGCGTCAAAGGGCTTCTCGCTGGTGCTGAGGTCGCCATCTGCGAGAACACCGAAAACTTCCTCGGCTACATTGGCCCCGGCGAGGAAGCCGTGCTCTACAAAGACGACGCCGTTGCCTACCTTCGAGAGCACGGCGTCGAAGTAGAAGACTAGCCCCCATTCATGCGATTTCCAATCCGGGTACGGCCCCCGACGCTCATCGTCATGCTTGCGCTTTGCTTGGCGCTGGCATTGGCCGCGGCGCTTGTCGCCCCGGCTGAGGCAGGCAAGGGCTGTCCGCCTGACTACGACGAGTGGGACGCGAGGGCGTGCGACGACGGCAATCCCATCGACGGCTACTGGGGCAATCACGGCGAGTGGATACCGGGCCTCATCCGCAACTCCTCGTGGTTCCTTGTGACGCCCCCCGTGGTCGAGGGCAAGGCCGCTTGGTACGCTCCGGGTGTCATGGAGGCGACAGCCAAGGCTCGCGGATTATCACTCGAAGGCTTCGTGGACGGCGTGAGTTCGATGACTTGCTCGGACTTGGGCCTGACCTACTGGATAGGCCACCAGACGCCGTGGGGCGTGATGTCTTGGGAAGGCCCGTTCCTCGTGGTGGACTGCGCCCGCCAAGGCGACCTGTACGGCGTCATCGTCTACCGGGAGGAAGTGGTCGAGGTTGGGTTCAAGACGGCCGAGCGATGGGGCCTGACCTACAGCCACCTGAACGGCGGGTACACCGTGCTGGACGATGGCTGGTTCCGAAATGTCATCGTGAGCAAGTATCCGCCGCGGGTTGCCGACCTCATCGAACCCGTGGGTCTCGACAACTGGTTTTTGGAGCGCGTCGAGTTCTTCTACCCGGCGTTGGAAGTCACGCTCGACCCCAAGCCCCTCTTCCGTCCGCCCTCCACTTGGCGCATCTGGGGGCCGGGGGCGGAGTGGGTGACATTCACCCAACCCGACTGGCGATTTGCCCTTGGCGTCATCCGCTCGGAAGTCCCCTAATCCACCCTCTTGCAAAACTGTTCCGTATTCGGTATGATGAGCGGAGTGCTCCTATTTCCAATCGAGGTGGGTCGCATGGAAGACCAAGAACGCGCCTGCGGAATGAACGACTTGGCCTACCTCTTGGCATTGGCTATCAAGGTGATTGTCGGCGTTGTTGCGGGGGGCGTGGCCCTGTACGTCGTCGCCAAACTGGTTGCCGGGACCGTGGTGCGGACACGCTACTCCGGCGTCGTGCTCTTGGACGAACGATGAAGACTCCCCGGTATCCGCGACGGGGGCACGGACCACGCGAAGGCGTTTCGCTGGACGTGAGACTGCATTTCCAATCTCACTATGCCGAAGCGCAAGGCCCTGCCGCTTGAAGAAGTAAGCGAACCCATCCGGTGTAGTGCCCGGAACAAGGTTTGCCGCAACCCCAACGGCTGTCAGTATCGCTATAAGCGAGGCGACAAGGCTAACGTCTGTCCGGTCTGCGGCTTCGAGCGCCGATGCAAGAACAACGCAGTCACCGGATGGGGCGTCTGCCGGATGCACGGGGCCAACGTCGGCCGCATCCCCAAGCGCGGCAAGTATTACATCGCCAAGCGCATCTCCGAAGACTACAACCGGATTATGAACTCAGATGAACTGATTTCCGTCGCCGCGGAGGTTGCCCTGCTCGGCGCTCGGACCTCGGAGTTGCAGACGCATCTGGACGGCGTTGACCACAGCATTTCCGTGAAAAAGGTGCGGGACGCCATTTCCGTCATCAATGCGGCCATAAGCATGAACTATGACCCCGGCCGCGTCCAGCGCGGCCTGTCCCTGCTGGATGAAGCCATCGGGCCGCTCGCCATCGAGCAACAGGCGTGGTCCGAAATCCGCCAGAACCTCATGATTCATCAGAAGTTGGTGGAGAGCGAAAGGGAGTGGATTGTGCGGAACTCCGGGGTCATCACCCCCGGCCAGTTTGTCGAGAGCGTTTCGTGGATACTCGAACTGTGTATGACGTACATTCCCAATCCGTCCGACCGCCTGCGCTTCTACAAGCAGGCGTCAAGCATCCTGCCGGGTCACGCCAACGAGAACGTGCCCCGGTTGTCGCCTGCCCGCACGAAGGAGTTGGGCGAAGAGGAAGAACGAGTCACGGTTGACGCCGTGGCCCGTGAGGTCGAGGTCTAACCCTTGGGGTCGCTAGTCCCAGTCCTCCGAATGATGGAAGAAATGGACCTCGACAATCCCGAGGAGTTCTTCGGGTTGCCAGAGCCTCCCGCGCCGTCATACCACGGCCTTGAGAGCCGAGGCAAGTACGCGCTCAAGCGGCTCCAAGAGAAGGCGGCGGTCAGCCCGGCTATGGCCCAGAACATGCACCACAGCATGAGGCGCATCGGAGCCGAGGCCCGGAAGATTGCGGGCGCTCAGACCGACTTGGACGTGGCGAGTGAAGACCTCTTGGCCTTCACGAAAATCACCTTCCCCGGCTACCGGGACGACCCCTTCCACAAGCACCTAGCCGGAGAGATTACCAATCTGGTGATGAACGCCCGGAAGGGCATCCCGACAAAGTTGATGGTATTTGCCCCCCCACAACACGGAAAGTCGGAACTCGTCTCCATCCGCACGCCGTCCTTCTGGCTGGCGAACAACCCCGACCTCCCCGTTGGTCTCGTCTCCTACGCCGCCAGCCTCGCCCACCGCAACAGCCGGGCGGCGCGCGACGTGATGACGAGCCACCAGTTCATCGACATCTTCGGAGACAAGCGTGACCCGCTAAACTGGCGGCAGGATGACTGGCATCTGAGCGGGAGCAAGGGCTACTGTCTGGCTGTGGGCGTGGGCGGGGCCATCACGGGCCACGGCTTCGGTCTGGGCATCGTGGACGACCCGGTGGAGAACTGGGCGGCGGCGCAGTCCGAGACCCTGCGCGAGAGCATCTGGCAGTGGTGGCTCGGCACGTTTACCACTCGGCTCTGGGAGCGGGCATCGCTCCTGTTCATTATGACCCGGTGGCACGAGGGCGACCTTGCCGCGCGGGTGCTGGAGAACGAGGGCCGGGTCGAAGAGGGCGGCGACTGGCGGGTGCTGAAGTACACGGCGCTGTCCGAGGGCGAGGGTGACATTCTCAACCGGCCCTTCGGCGAGCCGCTGGCCCCGTCGCGCTACAGCAAGAAGCACTTGGAAGACACCCGGCGCAAGTTGGGCGAGTACGTCTGGAACGCCGAGTACCAGCAAAACCCGACGCCGCCCAAGGGTTCGATGTTCAAGATTGGGCGCATCGAGATTGTCAATGTCGTGCCCGCCGAGGTTGCCGAAGTCAAGTGGGACGCCGAAGACCCTGCGGCCTTCCCCCTGCTTCTGGACGTGCATGGCGGGACCCGGTTCTGGGACTTGGCGGGGACCGAGAAGGACGTGGACAAGCCCGACCCCGACCACACGGCTTCGGCTCTCATGCGGGTCTACAAGGACATCACTTACATCCTCGACGTGAGCGATGACCGCTTGGAACCCGACCAAGTGGAGCGCCTGATGCGGCAGACGGCCGAGGTCGATGGCGTGCGAGTGGGGATTGCCGTGGAGCAGGAGCCGGGCCAGTCCGGGAAATGGCAGATTTCATCGTTTCTCAAACTGCTCAAGGGTTTCAAGGTCGAAGGCTTCCCGTCGTCCGGGGACAAGCGGGTGCGGGCATCGCCGCTTGCCGCTCAGGTCAACGGCGGGAACGTCGTCATGCTCCGGGGAAAGTGGAATAAGATGTATCTTGACCAGATTGCCAACTTCCCGTATGGCAAGCACGACGACATGGCGGACGCCTCTTCCGGGGGGTACAATGTCGAAACGGGCATCACCCGCCTGTTCCGGAAGATTGGGTTCAAGCATGTTTGAGTCCGGGGGTATGGTGCATTTATCCTTCCATGCAGGACGGAAATCGCCTATTGTGGTAGTGTCGGAAGGACAATGGCCCTCCGATTCATCGCGTCTGTCAACGGCGGAGGCCCCAAATGGCAAAGAATAAGCCGGTTATGACGTTGGATGTCCCGGCCGACCAGAAGGAGCCGGAGCGCCAGCGGGCCGTCAAGATTGACCACTACCTGTACCGATGGGTCCCCTACTGGGGCGCGCCACAGTGGTTGCAGGCTGACCGCTGGCGGCAATTTGTCCGCAACCAGAGCATCGCCATAATCTGCCGCGACACCCTGATAAACAACGTCCTGTCGATGGATTGGACGCTCTCTGCGCGGAAGTCCGAGGATATGGGTAGGGCGGACGTGCGCGAGGCCATCGACTTCTACACCGAGTTGTTCGAGAACGCCGAAGGCGACTTCGACACCTACACCGAACTCATGCTTCAGGACATGCTCGACCTGCCCTTCGGAGCGGCGTCGGAGTTGGGGCGCGAGAACGACGACCCCGAAGGCGCGGTCCTGTGGATGGAGCACATTGACGGCGGGACGCTCGTGCCCACCGCCAACCCGGATTTCCCCGTGATGCAGAGCGTGAAGGAAGTGCCGGGCCGCACCGTCGTATTTCCAAAGCACAGCGTTGCCCGAATGTTCATGTCGCCGCGCCCGGAAATCACGCGCACGGGTTGGGGTATGGCTCCGCCGGAGAAGGCGTATCTGGCAATCGAGATGCTGTTCCGGGGGGACAAGTATTACTCGAACCTCCTGCTTGACACACCCGAGGCTGGCATCCTCGACCTGATGGACATGGATAAGGAGTCGGCTGAGGAGTGGCTCGATTCCTTCCGCTCGCTTTTCCAAGGCGTTGATGGCATGAAGGTTCCCGTGCTCTACGAGCACGAAAAGGAAGCCAAGTGGATTCCGTTCAACCGGCCTCCGACCGACATGATGTACGACTCCATCACCCTGCGCTACGCGCAGATTGTGGCGGCGGCTTACGGGCTACGTCTTTCCGACATCGGCATGGACGAGATGGGCGGAGGCAAAACGCTGGCGGGTGTCATCCGGGGCGAGCGCCAGACCCGGCGCAACGGCTTCGCGATGGTCCGCACGAAACTCGAAAACCATTTCAACAGCATCGTGCCCAAGGAAATCCGCTTCACTTGGGTCGATGACGACGCGGAAGCGAAGTTGGCCTCGGGCAAGGCGCTGGTGGCAGTCGGACAGGGACTCACGCAGTTGGTCACTGCCGCCATCCTTACGCGGGAAGAAAGCCGGAAGGAGATTGTGGCGCAGGGTCTCCTCAAGACCGAGATTGACCCGAACGCCGCGCCCGACGAGCCGAAGCCCGAGAATCCGATGGCCGGGATGTTTGGCGGGGCCGACCCCTTTGGGCAGGGGAACGGCGAGGCTGGACGCCCGGCATTTCCATTCTCCGGCAAGGACGATGACAAGGTTCCCGCGTCACAGGGCGGGAGGGGCGGGATGTCGCCACTCCTAACCCGTAGCGCCAGCGGCAAGAAGCGCCCGGACCAGAAGACCCGCGACGAACTGCTGGCGGAGATGACTGCGATTTTCAAGCCGGGCATCGACGCCATCGTGACGAAGGCCGAGGACATCCGCATCCGGCGGCTGGTGAAGGCCACCGTTCGGGCGATGGTCCCGACGGTCTCCCGCATCTTCGAGAGCATGGACGACGAAATGGTGGAGAAGTTCTACCTGCCAGAGATGGAGGCGCTGGAGGCAGGAGAGCCGTCGCAGTTGGATGACCCGATTGTGGTGAGGGCGAACGAGGACATCAAGGCGGAGTTGGACAAGCATCTGGGCGACGACCCGTGGTGGAGAACCCTGTCCAAGTTGGAGAAGACCCGCATCGTGGCTGTGCTGGCCCGGTCGTATTCGGTCGGCTTGCAGGACATGGCGTTGGCAATCGTGCGGGCGCTGTACGAAGAGGGCCTGCGCTCGACCCCCGAACTCATCGGGCTGTCGTTCGACCTGACCAATAAGCGGACGCTCAAGCAACTGGCGGACTATGCGGCGGACCTCGTGCGGTGGGTGGACGACGGGACGAAATACTACATCAAGCGCGTGGTCATGGCGGGCGTGAGACAGGGCCTAGCGCGGCCGACCATCGCCCGTGCTTTGCGCGATGGGGTGTCCGCTGAGTGGGTGCTTTCCCAAGAGGACTTCATGGGTGACGTTCAGGACTTCGTGCGCCGGGGCCTGACCGACATGAGCAAGCGGCGCACCGAATCCATCGTCGAAACCGAAGTCAATCGAGCCGAGAACATGGGGCGTCTGGGTCAACTCGTGCGGAGCGGGATGACGCAGAAGGCGTGGGTACACCGTGGGGAACGGGGCGTGACGGCGGCGGGGAACGTGCATCCCTGCCCCATCTGCGAGGCCAACGAGAAACTTGGCTACGTCCCCGTCGATTTCCAATACGAGACGGTGTTCACCAAGCGCACGGGCGAGAAGTCGCCCACGCCGCCAGCCCACCCGAACGTCTGTCACTGCGAAATCGAGTTTGACGACACAGAACTCTTGTCGAAACTGGCCTCGGGCGACTACATGCCGTGGCTTGGCAAGTGAGCGGGCAGGAGACCAAAGTGGCAAGGAGAACGGTTGTTCCCAAAGAAGAGTCGAGCGCCGGAGAACCCCAAGGGTCATCCCAAGAGGAGGCTATCAGCGCACTCGCGCCCGAGGCCGAGGTGAGCGCCAGCGAGGGCATGGCGACACTGACCCCCACAAGGGACTCCGGTTATTCGGTCAAGCACATAGTCCGCACGCTCGCCGCCTTCGGAGACGGCGTAGGCGTATGGAGTGGTGCTCAGGCCGATGCCGAGATAGGACGATGGTTGCAGGATGGCTATGACCTGCTCGCCGTTCGCTCCCTCGGCTACGGGCCGGAAGGCGTCAACGTGCTGTGGGTTCTCCGGCGTCTCGATGTTGACGAAGAAGGGCACAGCGAGGCGAAGCACATCACCCGGCGGCTGTCGCCGGGCGGTGGACCTGATTCCCTGACGGGTTTTCAGGCCGACGCCCTGCTGGATGCCTATGTCGCACAGGGCTACACCCTGCGGTTCCCCGAACCCTTGGGCCTCGACCCATCGGGCGGGATTCCCTTCCTCTGGGTGCTCGTGCGATGAACTGGGTCGCTCTCGGCGCGCTAGGTGGCCTGCTGGTCTGGACTTTGCAGACCAGCGGGCCGACCCGGCGCATCTGGAAACTGCATCCGTTTCTGTCGGAGTTCGGAGGATGCGATTTCTGTGTGGGCTGTTGGGTGTACGCGCTACTCGCGTGGCCGCTGGCGGTGAATGTAGTGGCTCCGGTATACATCCCGGTGCTGTCCGAGGTGGTCACAGGCATCGTATTCTCATTCGTCGCGCACCTGACGAAGATTGGATGGAAGGTCCGGTGGGGCGTCGAAGTGTTGGAGTGAGAGGCCGATGGAACTTACCATGCGCGGGGCGGATGTCTCGTGTGTCGCGCTCCGGGTCGCCAACCCCGGAGTGCTCACGCGCGTGCAGTCCGCACTCAAGGCCCAAGGCGTCAGCGCCGAGTGGACCCCACGGGAGCAACTGCACTGCACGCTCCTGACCTCGGACGTGGTTGACGACGACGTGGCGAAGCGGCTCCTGCCGGGGCTGGCTTTGCCGCTTACATTTTCAACCGAAGGCGTGAAGGTCGAGGCGTGGGGCGAGTACCTTGTCCTCGTCCTCGACGCTCGCCCGGCGCTCCTACGCATCCAGACCGACATCTTCAACCGGGGGCTGGCTACGGGCCTCGACATCTCGGACTTCACTCCCCCTGCGGTCTACAAGCCCCACATCACGCTCGGCATGAACCCCGGCGGCTCACTGGACAACCTCGACGGATTTCCAACCGACCCCCTGTACTTCGATGAGGTCGTGGTCTGGAACGGCGACTACCGGGTGGTGGACGCCGCACGGCTCCCCAAGCAGTCGGGGGACCGGCTGTTCGTGGAGGTTGGGGGCCTGTCCCGGCGGCTGGTGGCGAGGGGCGGTCCCGGAAGCGGCCACTTCGGTCACGAGGGTCGGCCGGGCGAAGTCGGAGGCAGTCTGCCGGGAGATTTCCATTCGGCCCAACATCGTCGTGTAAGACTAACCGCCAAGGAGAGGGGCGTCATCGAGGGTGTTGTGGAGGAGATGGCGCAACACGGAGAGGCGAAATTGGCCGCGCCGGAATTGTGGACGGAAACGAGCCATCCTCGTAGCGTTCGCGATGCGACCCAGACAGTGACGCTGAAGATAAAGAATCCGTGGACGGGCACAACAAAAACCGCCCACCGAAAGATGATGCTGTATAGCCAGAACGTCGCCGAATACGCAGAGGCTCTTGAGCGGGCCGGTCAAGAGGCCATGAGAGACGCGCTCAATAAGTGGAAGCCCGATGCCGATTTCCATTCTGCTCCTCAGGCAAGAGTTCCGCACGGCGACCCCGATGCCGAGCATGTCGTTGGGGGCAAGTGGAACCCGGACGCTGACCTCCTCTATCACTGGACTGACCGCGATGGCATTCAAGGCATCGTAGATTCCCTGCTGTGGGACGCGGGAAGCCTGACGGCGAACCCGGCCTACCGCTTCGATACGGGGTGGGGCGGCGGAACACGGCGATGGGCCGTCGTCCTCGACAGGTCGAAGGTGAAGGAGGAGCACGCTCCGCAGACTGTCCCGTGGGAGGAGTGGGAGGTCATTTCCAAGGCCGACGTGGACCTCTACCCGATGGACCCCGACGACTCGGCTTTTGTTGGCTTCGGGGTGCGCACCCAAAGGGATGCCGAGCAACTGCGCAACATGCTCGCCAAGACCTATGACGAGGACTGGCGTGGGATGTTCCCTATCCACTTGGTCAGAAACGCGAAGCCTGCTCGCCTGACCGAGTTGACTGAGCGCGGCGGACCGGGTTCGGGTCACTTCGGTCACGAGGGACGGCCGGGCGAGGTCGGGGGAAGCCTGCCGGGAGATTTCCATTCGGGGAAAACCCGTCAGGCTATGCGCCTGAGAAAGCACGACAGGACCAAACTGCAAAAAGCGGTGGAGAGATGGGGATACACGAAGCCATCTCTGTTCACTACCGTCGAGCACGCCAGCGACTATCCGATTGTTACCCTCTTTGCAAAGAACCCGGCCACGGGCGAATCGGTTGCCGTTGCAGTGGTGACGGGTCCCCCGTCGGGGCTGGCGCAGTTGGAAGCGGACCTGACCACTAGCGGGGAAAACGCTCTGGCAGAGATTCTCCCCAACGCCGACGATTTCCATGCCGCGCCCGACCAGCCAGTGACGTTCAAGGGATTCCATACGACGTTCGACCATCCCCTGAACTTTGCCCAACGGGGCAACGGCTACTACATCGCTCTGGACCGTCCGTTCTTTCAGGGACCCGGCAGGTTTGAGAAGGTTTCCATTCGCCTCAAGCCGTCGGAGATTCTGGACCCCCGCGACCTGCTTCCGGGGATGGGAACGGATGTCGAGAAGTCGAGGAAGGATTGGAGCGATGCCTTCGACGTGGGACACGCCCTGAGCGAGAGTACGCCGGGCTTCGATGTCCACGGGTGGATGGATGAGCACGTCTATCACAAGGAACTGGGCTACCGGGCGGAGGTCGGAGAGATTGAGCCGGGCCACCCGGAGCACGGACGGGAACTCGTGGTGTGGTTCCCCGAAGACGTGGAGCACGGGGAAGCCCTATCCCAAGACGAGGCATCCCGGCTGGCGAAGGACTGGTGGGCGAGCGCAGAGGCCCCGGATTTCCATTACGCTCCACGTTCATTGGTGGGCCGGTCCACCACCACCGCCGACCGCCCGCCGCGCAAGGAGCCGAAGAAGACGAGCGACTGGCGCACGGGCAAGCGCCTGCCGGATGTCGAGGTGGACCGCGCCTCGATGTACCTGACGCTGGACCTGCCGCCGGAGTTCGTTGTGCCTGACGTTCAGACCCCGACGGACTGGAAGCCGGAGATTTCCAATCCGCTCGATGGGGACAAGGCGAGCCTGACCCGGTGGCTGGCCTACAACATCCGGGCGTATCACGAGCCGGAGGCTTGGGACCTGCGGGACTTGGGGGAGCGGGCTGGCGTTATCAACCGCATCCCGACGCCTGCCATGCGGGAGCGCATCGACTGGCTGGACGCTGTGGGCGGGGAGTTGGAGCGGACGACCCTCGGGCCGCAGGTTGTGGCGCTGTCCGAAGCCGTTACCGCCGCCTTCGGCGGGGAACCCATCCCCCGGCCGACGCTCGTGCAGGGCGACCCCGACGCCACGATTGAGGTTCTGGCGAAGGGCAAGACCATCAGCGGCGTGCTCGGCCAGATGAGCCTGAATGACTGGACGGCGCTTGGCGACGCCGAGAAGCGGGCCTTGCTCGGCGAATACTACATGGTGGACGCCGGGCTGGAAACCGGGGGCCTGTCGTCGATGCTCACGGATGTCGTCCGGGTCATGTACTTCGACATGCAGGACATCCTTGGGCGGCACGGCTTCGAGAGGGACAGCACTCTGCGCCTGTATCGGGGGCTGGTCGAGCGGCCAACCGACCTCCTGCCAGCGGAGATGGACGGGGGTTGGGTGAACGTCGAGATTTCCAATCTGTCGCCTTGGACATTCTCGCCGGGCGTGGCGGCAGAGTACGCCACCCGGCAGAGCGGGCGGGGTTCCTTGCTGGCGATGGACGTGCCAGCGAGTATGGTGCTCTGCAACTGGGAGACTGGTCCGGCGTCCCGACGCTGGCTTTCCTACCTGCTCATGGCGAGCAGAGACCCGATGAAGGCATACCTGTACCCGGTGCAGAGAGCGAGGTTGCGAAATGGCTAACTACAAACCCATGCTGACCGCTGGAAGATTTCCAAGGGTCGTCACGGTCGTCAAGCGCGCGGCGGTAGTCGAGCGCGGTGGGCCGGGGTCAGGCCATTTTGGGCATCGAGGGCGACCGGGAGACATTGGCGGTTCAATGCCCGGCGATTTCCATGCGGCCCCCGGAAAACGCATCGTGAAAGTCATCTCGGTCGTTGACACGCGAGAATACGTCGAGATGGAAGACGGCAAGTGGCATCCTGTCGTTGGTAGCGGCACAGAGCATGTCTGCCAGCGTTGCGGGAAGTTCCACGAGGTCCACGCGACGGTCGAGTGCGAGGACGGTTCGCAGATGGTCGTTGGGACAGCGTGCGCCAAGCAGGAGTTCAGCGAAGCGGCCCGCAAGCAACTCGGAAGAAAGGACAACGCCTCCAAGCGGCTGAAGTCGCTCATGGCGAAGCGTGACAAGAAACTGGCCGAGCAGAAAGCGTGGGACGATGCCCTTGCCTTGGTAATGCAGAAACCCGCGCCGGAACCCGTGGTGACTCCGCTATCTAGCGAGACCAAACTCATCGGAGGAAACTACGACCGGGCAGAGATACGGATTGGGGATGCTTCCGTCAACGCCTTTGCCAGAAACGGCGTGCCGGACCCCGCCCAGTTGAAAGAGCGCATAAAACTGGCGACCGAACGCTATTACGAAAACCGCGTCGTGGAATTGGGGTTCCCGAGCACGAGACCTTGGTTCGACGCCTACGAGAATCAGAAGGCGATTGACAGGGCAAAGGCCACGTTGGAAGAAGGGATGCCCGATGTCGTCGAGCGCGGGGGTCCGGGTAGCGGCCACCACGGTCACGAGGGACGCCCCGGAGAAATCGGTGGTAGTCAGCCCGGCGATTTCCATTCGGGAGAGAGCGCGGCTGGCGGCGGCGAGACCGCCAAGAAGCCTGCGGCGGAGGAAGGCGGGGGCGAGAAGGCCGGAGCCAATGCCCCGGCGAAGCACGGCTTGTTCCCGGAGGGCCTTGAGCCTGCGAAGGGCGATACGCCAGAAGCGCGTCAGGACAAACTTGAGCGCCTGAAGTGGCTTGGGTTGGGGGACCTGCCCGACGCCGTGCTGGAAGAGGCCAAGCGCATCACGGACAAGTATTCCTTCGAGATTATCGCCCGCGAAAGAAACATTCTCGCCCAATACTCGGCTTTGCACAAGGCCCTAGCGCAAAATCTGGCTGGCAAGGGGGCGAGCGAGGAAGATGCCGGAAAGAGGGCGACGGCCATTCTCAAGGAGAACATGCCGGAGTTGTCGGACGCCGCCGTGGAGACCGTGCGAACATTGCGGACGATGGAATCCAACGTGCAGGCTTCGCACGCCAAGGCCGAGGAACTCGGGTACGAGAACTACTATGTCAATCAGTACACCGGAGAGCCAATTCCCATTTCCAACCCCGATGACGAAATCTTCAGCGGGCGCGAAAAGGCGACGTTCAACATGAAACTGGCGGGGGCGATGGACACCCACAACGTCCGAGACCCCAACGACTTGACCCTCGGACAGATACGGCAGGCATTCGCCGGGACGCCGCTGGAGGACAAAATCAACTCGCTGTATCCCGCGGAGCAATCCGGGAAGAAGATTGGAGAGTACGCCGCGGAAGAGGAGGCCAAAGTCGAGAAGAAGTCTCTGGTGGGCCGCGGCGGGCCGGGGTCTGGGCATCGCGGGCACAAGGGTCGGCCGGGCGAACGCGGGGGAAGCCTTCCGAGCGGTGGCGGAGCGTCGCCACTGAAGCGCAACTTCACAAAGCGACCGCACTGGAAAGAGGGTTTCAACGTCCAGTTCACGAACGACGAGGGGCGGCAAACCTCTTGGGCGTGGTACAAGACGCTGGAAGCGGCACAGGCGGACATTGACGAATGGATGGCGACCGGCGGCATTGTCCCCAAGCCCGGCGATTTCCATTCCGGGATGCCCAACAAGCGCATCAAGGTTGAGACCCTCGAACTCAGCCGGGCGCAGAGAAACTTCCTCCTGCGCGAGATGGGCGGCTCGACCGAGTTTGACTACCCGGAACTCTGGGAGCAGTTGCGGGCTGGCAACACCATCACCGGGGCCGAGGTGCTTGACGACCTCTACACTCACGTCGAGGGCGTCATCGACCGGGTTGACTACGGCGACAAGGACCCGCAGGCTTACAGGGACCGGGCCAAGGCGCGCACGATAATCGAGGCGATGGAGACGGCCCCCAAGCCCGGCGATTTCCATTCGGCTCCTTCCAAGGGCGTCAAACGCTACCGCGTCGGGACGCTCAACGGCGAGAAGGTAGAAATCGTGCATAGGCCCCGAACCAGCGTCGCGGACGCAAGTGAATCGCAGGACTATCTCATTCACGGAGACAGGATATATCCGCTCGACACCGACCGGATGATGTTCAAGACACTGCGCGACCTTCTTCCAGTCGGATACATGACTCCACGAGTCACGGTGAAGGACTGGGAGCCGTTCATTGACGAGGCGAACCGCCGCGGCCACCACCTGCCGATTGATTTCCATTCTGCGCATCCGGGCGCTCCGGGCGGCGGGAAGTTCACCGGATGGGGCGACGACTTGGAAAGCGGCTATCTGGGCACTGGATTGCTGGATAATCGGAAGGGATACGAACCGCTTTCTCGGACCATGCAGGTTTCCCCGTCGAAGCGTCCTGAGGAATGGCGCGTGGCGCTTGTCTCCGGGGGGACTGACCGCATGAAGAAGGAATGGCGGGAAGTCTACCCGACGCTCGATGAGGCGAAGGCGGCGGCAGAGAGCCTGATGCGGTGGGAAGCGAACGACATGCCTGTTCCAAGCCGGATGCCGCTGTCCAAGGCGAACATCGGCAAGGTCTTGCAGTGGAGCACGTCCCGCTACAACGACTACTCGAAGGAGCAGGCCGTGGACATCGCCCACCGCGTTCTGGTGGAAGGCAAGGGCCGTCAGATTCTATCAACTGGCTCCTACACGCCCGCCACTGCCATGACCGGGAGCGACTATCTCGTGAACGGGCCAGAGGGCTACATCGCTGTCGGGTCAGGCGGCACTCAGCAGTTGGGAGAAGAGGGCATCGAGGGATTCAAGGAGTTCAAGCGGCACTACTTCCCGGCCTCCAAGCCATCTATCGCCAAGAGCCTCGTGGCTCGCTACTCTCGCAGGCTGGTGGGGAAATGACAGACATCGACCCCCGTGACATGCTGGTGGACGACACGATTTCCATTGACCCGGTGACGGGCGAGGAAGAGGTCGGGCCTATCGTGCAGGGACGCACCCGGCGGCTGATTCTGCGCGGTGGGCCGGGTTCGGGCCACCGCGGGCATAAGGGGCGACCGGGAGAGCGCGGGGGTTCCCTCCCAGACAGCGGAGGCCAATCTGATGCGGGCGACGTGCGGAGCAACATCGCTTTCGCAATGAACAAGGCCCTCGCGGAGCGCAAGACGACCGCTTTCGGCCTCAAAGACTATCCAACCGCCTCGATTATCCTGTCGCCGGACGGCACGTTCTACGCGGTCAAGGGCACTCTCAAGCATGGGGAGTTGTTCGACCCTCTGGCGCTGGAGATGGCTGGCTTCTCCGACAACAAGGGCATGTATAAGCGAGAATGGTTCAAGGCGCGAGGGTTGGCTACGTCGGTCATCCCAACCGTGAAGTTCGTGAAAGCCACAGAAGGGAATGAGCGGTCGGGCGACCTATTTATCGACATTCCGGGCCGCTTGACGAGGCCGCAGAAAGATGCGCTTCGCGACCTCATCGCCCTGTACCATGAGCCGGAATACTACGTTCCGTGGTTCGCCATCAAGGAAGGGACAGGTGATAAAGACGGAGGCGGAACCGAAAGCACTTCGCTGGAGGCGTTCTTGACCGTGCGCGGCGGACCGGGTTCGGGGCACTTCGGACATGAGGGAAGGCCGGGGAAGCAGGGCGGCAGTCAGCCGGGGGATTTCCACGA
>Ga0105105_10000423_pt1 | contig 19412 bp, 15 predicted proteins | sample PPLLaktember2015_4_FD_79108 | JGI IMG/M metagenome (GOLD analysis project Ga0105105, IMG submission 79108) | Freshwater sediment microbial communities from Prairie Pothole Lake near Jamestown, North Dakota, USA - PPLs Lake P8 Core (1) Depth... | ecosystem: Environmental > Aquatic > Freshwater >...
AGGATCTCGCGCACGCCGAAGTTGTTGATGCCCGACCCGAAGAACACCGGCGTCTGGCGGCCGGCGAGGAACTCCGGCAGCGCGAACTCCGACCCGGCGCCGCGGACCAGCTCGATCTCGTCGCGCATCGCCGCCATCTCCTGCGGGAACGCGGCGTCGAGCTCGGCGAGCGCGGGGCCCGAGATCGCCTCGACCTCCTGGTTCGCGCGCTCCTCGCCCGGCGCGAACCGCAGCACCTCGTCGCGCAGCAGGTGGTACACGCCGCGGAAGCGCTTGCCCGCGCCGACCGGCCAGGTGACCGGCGCGCAGCGGATCCGCAGCACCGACTCGATCTCGTCGAGCAGCTCGAGCGGCTCGCGCACCTCGCGGTCGAGCTTGTTCACGAAGGTGACGATCGGCGTGTCGCGCAGCCGGCAGACCTCGAGCAGCTTGATCGTCTGCGCCTCGACGCCCTTGGCCGCGTCGACCACCATCACCGCGCAGTCGACCGCGGTCAGCACGCGGTAGGTGTCCTCGGAGAAGTCCTGGTGACCGGGGGTGTCGAGCAGGTTGAAGACGCAGCCGTCGTACTCGAACTGCATGACCGAGCTGGCCACCGAGATGCCGCGCTGCTTCTCGACCTCCATCCAGTCGGAGGTCGCATGACGCGCGCTCTTCCTGGCCTTGACCGTACCGGCGAGCTGGATCGCGCCGCCGAACAGCAGCAGCTTCTCGGTGAGCGCGGTCTTGCCGGCGTCGGGGTGCGAGATGATCGCGAAGGTGCGCCGGCGGGCGACCTCGCGCGGGAGCTCGGGAGAGGTGTCCATGCGAGCCGCGGAGTGTATCAGCCGGGCAGTCGCCTGCCTCGCCGGTCGCGGCGATGCGGGATAATCCCGGGGCGCGGACCGCTTCGCCGGACCGCGCCGGCGTGGCGCCTGCCGGGCGCCGCGACCCCATACGATGCCCCGGAGACCCCCGATGACCCACGACCGCAGACGATCCCTCCTGCGCGGCGCGCTCGCGTCCGCCGCGATGGCCTCGCTCGCGCCCCACGTCCGCGCGCAGGGCGAACCCTGGCCGTCGCGGCCGATCCGCATCCTGGTCGGCTTCGCCCCGGGCGGCAGCTCCGACGTGGTGGCGCGCCTGCTCGCGCAGCGCATCCAGCCGCTGCTGGGACAGCCGGTGGTCGTGGAGAACCGCGTCGGCGCGGGCGGCCTGGTCGCGGCCGAAGCCGTCGCGCGCGGCCCGGCCGACGGCTACACCTGGCTGCTGCTGCCCAGCGGGCATGCGAGCCAGGCCGCGATGCTCAAGCGCATGCCCTTCGATCCGCTGGACGGGCTCGCGTTCGTCAGCACCCTGACGTCCTATCCGATGTTCGTCGCGGTCGCCCCGGACTCGCCGATCCGCACGCTGCGCGATCTCGTCGATCGGGCACGCGCCGCGCCCGGCAAGGTGTCCTTCACCTCGGTGGGCGTGGGCACCGCGCACCACCTGATCGGCGAGTGGATCGCCGCCGAGACCGGCACCGAGCTCGTCCACGTGCCGTACAAGGGTTCGGCGGCCGCGTTCACCGATGTCGCCGGCGGGCGCGTCGAGGTGATGGTCGAGACCGCGACCGCGGCGCTGCCGTTCCTGCGCAGCGGCAAGCTGCGCGCGATCGCGGTGACCTCGGAGGGCGGCCGTGCGCTGGTGCCGGGCGTGGCGTCGGCGGCCGAGACGATCCCCGGACTGGAATACGAGTCGTGGCTGGGGGTCGCGATGGCGCCCGGCACGCCGGCCCCGATCGTCGAGCGGGTCTCGCAGGCGGTCCGCACCGTGCTCGCGCAGCCCGAGACGATGCAGCGGCTCGAGGATCTCGGCGGACGCGCCAGCCCGTCGTCGCCCGATGCGTTCCGCGCCCGGGTGCAGCAGGACATCGCACGGTTCCGCCGCGTGGTCGCGACCCGAAACATCCCGCAGGAGTGACCGTCGGCCGATCGCCGCCCGGCCGGGGCACCGTCCGGCGCGGCCCGGCGCCGGGCGGTCGTTGCACCGGCCCCGGCGCTCGGGCATCCTCGGCGGATGCAACAGCTTCGCGGTGACGACGCCCGCTTCCTGTACGCGGACGGCGACAACACCAGCGGCACGGTCACGCTGGTCCACATCTACGATCCGTCGACCGCCCCCGGCGGCAAGGTTCGCTTCAAGAGCATCCTCGCCCACATCGAGGCGAGGCTGCACCTGTCGCCGGTGTTCCGGCGCAAGCTGCTGCGGGTGCCGCTCGAGCTCGACTATCCGTACTGGATCGAGGACGAGCGCTTCGACCTCGAGTACCACGTGCGCCACATCGCGCTGCCGGCACCCGGCGACTGGCGGCAGTTCTGCATCCAGGCCTCGCGCATCCACGCGCGTCCCCTCGACCTGTCGCGGCCGCTGTGGGAGATCCACGTGATCGAGGGGCTCGACGGCCTGCTCGACCTGCCCCGGGGCAGCTTCGCGCTGCTGACCAAGGTGCACCACGCGGCGATCGACCTCGACGACGGCTCGGAGCTCACCCGCGTGCTCCACGACACGAGCGCGACGCCGGAGCCGCCCGCGCCGCCCGAGCCGTGGTTCCCCGAGTCGCCCCCGGGGACGCTGGCCCTGCTCGGGCGCAGCCTGCTGCGCAACGCGACCTCGCCGCTGCGGCTGGCCAGACCGCTCGCGACGCTCGCCACCCGGCTGCTGCCGGTGGCGGGGGGGCTGGTGGCCGATGCGCTGCTGAGGCCCGAGTCGATGCCGGTCACGCGCTTCAATGCCGTGGTCTCGCCGCATCGCGTGTTCGAGACGCGGCGCTTTCCGCTCGCCGACTTCCGGCGGCTGCGGGCGCTGGTGGACGGCGCGACGGTCAACGAAGTGGTGCTCGCGGTCTGCGCGGGCGGGCTGCGGCGCTATCTGATGCACACCGACGAGCTGCCGGCGGCCAGCCTGTCGGCGATCGCACCCGCGACGCTGCGCGACCAGGCCGACGGCGATGCGCACGGCGAGCTGGTGCTGATGCGCGTGGCGCTCGGCACGCAGCTCGCCGACCCGGTCGAGCGGCTGGCGTACCTGCATGCGCAGGCGGTCGGTTCCGAGGCGTATGCCCGCGCCGTGCCGGCGCGCGAGCTGACCGACGTGGCGCGGCACACGCCGGCCGCGACGCTGTCGCTCGCGGCGAAGCTGCTCGGCGGCATGGCCACCGGCGCGGGGCGGCGGGCGCCGCTCGCGCACTGCACGATCGCCAACGTGCCGGGCCCCTCGGTGCCGCTCTACCTGGGCGGCGCGCGGATGACCTACTTCTCGGCGATCATGCCGATCGCCGACGGCATGGGGCTGGTGTTCGCGGTGACCAGCTACGAAGGGATGCTGATCGTGTCGCCGACCGCGTGCCGCGAGCAGCTGCCGGACCCCGCGTTCTTCGCGCAGTGCGTGCGAGACAGCTTCCAGGAATACCTGGCGCTGCTCGATGCGCCGGTGCCGGTGCGCCGCGCCGCGCGCGCGCGACCGGTCAGGTCGGCACGGACGAAGGCGTCAGCAGCCGGTACAGCTGCCCCGGCAGCCCCTGCGGGTCGAACGGCCGCCACGCCCCCTCCGGCTGCGACAGCCGCTCGGCGACGATCCACAGCACGAGCGCGTTGAAGCCCAGCCCGACGTGGCTGCCGGGCACGCGGATGTTCTCGTGCAGCGCGGCCGCATCGGTCTCGCGGCCACCGGCGAGGGTCGCCTCGTGCGGCGGCACCACGCCGTCGGTCTCCGAGTAGAGGCAGGACACCGGCATCGGCGGCGGGGCGCGCAGGACCCGGGCATCGACGTGCGCAGCGTGGGCGACCGGTCCCATCGGATGCGCGACCAGCCGGTAGAGGGCCTTCACAAGAGCGGGCGAGTCGCTGCGCTGCGGGTCGCTGCTGACGGGGCTGCCCAGCGTGACCACGCTGCGCACGCAGTCGGGCACCTGGTGCGCCGCGAACATCGAGAACACGCCCCCCAGGCTCCAGCCGACCAGGCTGACCCGACGACCGTGGCGGTGATGCAGGAAGCGCACCTTCTGCTCGAGGGCGCGCGCGTGCTTGCGCTGGAAGCCGACGTTGCGGCCGAGACCCCAGTCGTCGACCTCGTAGCCGCGGTTGCGCAGATACAGCTTGAGCACCGCCATCGAGCCCGCGTCGCCGACGAACCCCGGCACCAGCAGCACGGGATGGCCGTCGCCGCGCGGCGCGGACATCAGCAGCGGCAGCGAGCCGGGCAGCAGCGCGGCCTCGAGCAGCGCGCGGTACTCGAGCAGCGTCCAGAGCAGGCTGGGCGGGCCCTCGGAGGCGCGGGGCGTGCTCATCGGTCGGCCTTCGGCGCGGCGGCACGGCGGCGACGGGGCGCGGGTGCGGTCGTCGCGGGAGGCGCGTCGGAGGGGGGACGCGCGTCGGAGGCGCGAGCCGCGTCGGCATCGAGCGCGTCGAACGCCCGGGCGAGCAGCGTGGCGAGCGCGTCCACGTCGGGCACGGCGCGACGGCAGGCGATCAGCCCGAAGTCGAGCGAGCCGGCGTAGCTCTGCACGGTGACGTTAAGCGCCACGCCGTGATAGGGGATCGAGACCGGCCAGTAGTGCAGCATCCGCGCGCCCAGCAGGTAGAGCGGCACCGCCGGCCCGGGCACGTTGGAGACGATCACGTTGGCCAGCGGCGGCAGCCGGTTCGCGAGGCGTCCGCGCCCCCAGAGCGCCGCGAGCGCATTGCCCAGCCACGGCAGCCCGAGCGACGGGAACTCGGTGGGCACCGCCGACTTCACGTCGCGCAGCGCCCCCTTGATGCGGCCCGACGCGTCGCGGATCCTGCGGAGCCGCTCGACGGGGTCGGCGATGTCGGTGGCGAGCGTCATCCGCGCCATCATCGCCTGCGTGTTCGAGGTGGTATCGCCGGGGCGGCGCAGCGACACCGGCATCGCCGCGAGCAGCGACTCGGCGGGCAGGTCGTCGCGCGCCAGCAGCCACTCGCGCAGCGCGCCGCCGCAGGCCGCGAGCACCACGTCGTTGAGCGACGCCTCGTGCCGATGGGCGATCGCCCGGGCGCGGGCGAGCGGCACGGACAGCGTGGCGAACGCGCGCCGCCGCGAGATCGAGGCATTGAGCGCGGTGCGCGGCGCGAGCAGGCCCTCGCCGCCGAGGAGCGCACCGGCGCCGCCCGTGGCCTCGGGTGCCCCGGCCGCCCCTGCTGCCCCTGCTGCCGGCTGGCGTCCGAGCGCGGGTCCGACGGCCTGCGCGACCGAGCGGAGCAGCGCGGGCAGCCGCGCCCCGAACCCGAGCAGCTGCGCGGCATTGTGGCGCGCGCCGGCCGCGGCGACGCGAGCCGCCCCCGGCTCGTGGCCGGAGGTCGCGACCGTCGAGACGGGCGCCCCGAGCGGCGCGGGCGCCGCGCGCGCGACCACGTCGTAGACCGCCTGCGCGAGCGCCACGCCGGCCTGCCCGTCGAGGCCCGCATGGTGCACCTTCGCGTAGAAGCCGATCCGACCGTCCTGCAGGCCCTCGACGACCACCATCTCCCACAGCGGCCGGCTGCGGTCGAGCGGGCGCGCGTGCAGGCTGCCGACGAGGTCGTGGAACTGGGCGAGGGTGCCCGGCGCGGGCAGCCGCATCCGGCGCACGTGATGCTCGAGCTCGACCTCGGCGGCCCGCACCCAGGCGGGGTTGGCGATGCCGAGCGGCATCGGCGCGAGCTTGCGGGTGAAGACGTCGGCGCGGTCGAGCCGCGCGGCGAGATGCGCCCGCACCGCGGCCGCGAAGCCCTCGCCGCCGCCGGCCGGCGGCTCGAACACGTGCATCGAGCCGACGTGCATCGGCGTCTCGGGACTCTCGAGGTAGAGGAACAGCGCGTCGAGCCCGTTCATGAAGCCGACGGCGCCTTCGGTCGCGAGCCCGCCTCGGCCGGGGTCCTGCTGCATGGGGTCTCCTCCTCGGCCGATCATCGCACGAGCCGCGGGCGGCGCCACGCGCACCGTGGCAGACTCGCCGTCGCGATGACCGAGCCGACCCCCTTCCCTCCCGCCCATCCGTCGCCGCCCCTCGCGGCCCCGCCTGCCCGCCCCGGCGACCCGCCGCCGGGCGAGCCCTGGTACCTGCCCACCGGCGACGAGCACGCGGTGTTCGAGGCCGCGTGGGCCGCGCGCCTGCCGGTGCTGCTGCGCGGGCCGACCGGCTGCGGCAAGACGCGCTTCGTCGAGCACATGGCGTGGCGGCTGCACCGCGAGGCGGGCCGCGCCCGCACGGCACTCGACGTGCCGCTGGTGACCGTCGCCTGCCACGAGGACCTGAGCGCCTCCGACCTCGTCGGCCGCTGGCTGCTGTCGGGCGATGCGACCGTGTGGCGCGACGGCCCGCTCGCGCGCGCCGTGCGCAGCGGGGCGATGTGCTACCTGGACGAGGTGGTCGAAGCCCGGCGCGACACCACGGTCGTCATCCACTCGCTGACCGACCACCGCCGCGTGCTGCCCATCGAGAAGACCGGCGAGCTGCTCGAGGCCCATCCGGACTTCATGCTGGTGGTGTCGTACAACCCCGGTCATGCCGCAGCCGGCAAGACGCTGAAGGCCTCGACGCGGCAGCGCTTCGTGAGTCTCGACTTCACCTATCCGGGCATCGACGCCGAGACGACGATCGTCGCCCACGAGACCGGGCTCGACGCGCCGACGGCGCAGCGGCTGGCCCGGATCGGCGAGCGGCTGCGACACCTCGAGGGGCACGGGCTCGACGACGGCGTCGGCACGCGGCTGCTGGTGCACGCCGGCAAGCTGATCGCGCGCGGCGTCCCGCCGCGACTCGCCTGCGACGTCGCGATCGCGCGCGCGCTGACCGAGGACGCCGACGTGCGGCGCGCGATCACCGACGTCTGCGACGTGCTGATGCCGTGAGCGGCGACGCGGAGGCGCCGCGCTTCGAGGACCTGCACCGCCCGCTCGCGATGCTCGCCCATGCGATCGCCGGCCGGCCGCTGCGGCTCGTACCCTGCGCGCTGCCGGCGACGGCGGCACGCAGGCCACCGCCCTCCGGAGAGCCTGGCACGCTCAGGGTGCCGGACCGGGTCGGCACGTCGATGCCTCGCGGGTCGGCCGAGAGGATGCTGCGCCTCGGCGTGCTGCGCCAGGCGCTGGCGGCCGAGGACGGCGGCGCGAGCACGGCGGCGGCCGGCCCGCAGGCACGCGGTGCGGGCGGCACGCGGCTCGCACCGCGCGCGCACACGTCGGCGCACCGGCCGACACACCCCGTCCTGCTGGCCCGCGTGCTCGCGCTGCTCGAGGGTGCCCGCATCGACGCGCGGCTGCGGCGACGATGCCCCGGCGCCACGGCCGACCTCGAGGTCGCGAACGCGATCGCGCGCACGCGGCTCGCCGCGGCGGCGCCCGGCGGCGCGATCCGCATGCTGATCCGCGCCCTCGCCCTCGAGGCGATGGCGGCTCACGGGGACGCCGACTCAGCGCCCGCGCACGGTGGCCGGGCCGTCGGCGCCCGGGCCCTGCTGCAGGATCCGCGACTGGCCAGCCTGCACGACGCGGTGCTCGACGAGGTCGAACCGCTGCGTGCCCCGCACGCGACACACGACGCGGCACGCGCCGCGGCCCGCCGCATCGTGGCCCGGATCGAGGCGGCCGCAGGCCCGACGGGCGAGGCGCGCACGTCGATGCTCCGGATCGTCGCACCCGACGCCGACGCCGAGGCGTCGGGTGCGTCCGAGGGAGCCTCGCCGGGCGGCGACGGCCGGGCCGAGGGCACGGCCGAGGACGGCGATGCGGGCACGGCCGAGGCCGGCACCGCGCGTCCGGCGGGCGCCGTCTCGGGCACGGCGCGCGCCGGCGAGGGCCTCGGCGCCGCACCGCAGGGCGCGGTGCTGGCCGAGCCGCCCGCAGACGACGCGCCGGCGCTCGACGCGTTCGGACGCCCCCGCCGCGTGGCGCGGATCGAACCCGCCCCGCGGCCGCCGCCCGGCGGAGTACTGCACGACGAGTGGGACTGGACCGCGTCGCGCTATCTGCGCGCCTGGTGCCGGGTGAACGAGTCGCGCTTGCGCGGCACGGCCACCGGCTTCGGCGACGACGTCCGCGCGCGCCACCCGGAGCTCTGGCGCGCGCTGCGCCGGCGACTCGCCGTGCTGCGACCGAGCGGCAGGCGTCGCGTGCGCGGCGTCGGCGACGGCGACGAGCTCGACCTCGACGGACTCGTCGCCTCGGTGCTCGACCGGCGGGCCGGTCACGCTTCGGACGAGCGTGCCTACGTGCGGCGCGACCCGGTGGTGCGCGACGTCGCCGCGGCATTCCTCGTCGACATGAGCGCATCCACCGCGGTCGCGCTGCCCGACCCCGACGCGGCCCCGCGGGACGCACCCGAGCCCGCGCCGTGGGTGGACACCGGCGCGCTGCTCTACGGCCTGTACGACGATCCGCCCGAGCCCGCCCGCGGCACGCCACGCCGCCGCGTGATCGACGTCGCCAAGGACGCGCTCGCGCTGATGGCGGACACGCTCGCCGCGCTGGGCGACGCGTGCGCGCTCTACGGCTTCTCGGGCGATGGGCGCGACAACGTCGAGTTCCTGGTCGCCAAGGCGTTCGAAGACCCGCTGAACGGCACGACCTGGGCGGCGCTCGCGGCGATGGAGCCGCGCGGCTCGACCCGCATGGGCGCGGCGATCCGGCATGCGACGGCGAAGCTCGCGCGACAGCCGGCGTCGACCCGGCTGCTCGTCGTCGTCTCCGACGGCTATCCGCAGGACTCCGACTACGGCCCGGACCGGCTCGACCCGGAGTACGGCATCCGCGACACCGCACGCGCCCTCGCCGACGCCTCGCGCGCGGGCGTCGTCCCCTTCTGCGTGACCATCGACCCGGGCGGGCACGACTACCTGCGCCGGATGTGCGCGCCGAACCGGTATCGCGTCATCGACGACGTGCCGGCGCTGCCGGCGGCGCTCGCCGGCATCTACGCCGAGCTGAGCGGGCGGGGCTGATCCGGCGCCGCGGCACGCGCCGCGCGCCGCTCAGAGCACCGGCGACGCGAGCTGCGCGGCGTTCTCCACCACCCGCCGCCACAGCGGCCGCGCCCGCCAGGCCCGCAGGTCCATCGGCTCGCAGGCCTCGAGGTAGTGACGCTGCAGCGCCAGCAGCTGCTCGGCGAACGGGCGGTCGTAGATCAGCATCGACAGCTCGAAGTTCAGGTGGAAGCTGCGGAGGTCGAAGTTGACCGTGCCGAACACCGACACCTCGCGGTCGATCACCATGCTCTTGGTGTGCAGCAGCCCGCCGTGGAAGCGCTCGATGCGCACGCCGGCGGCGAGCAGCTCGTCGAAGTACGACGCGCTGGCGTACTGCACGAGCCGCGAATCGCACTGCCACGGGAGCAGCAGCACGACGTCGACGCCGCGGCGGGCGGCCGATCGCAGCGCGACCACGACCGACTCGCCGGGCGCGAAGTACGGCGTGGTGAGGATCAGCTCGCGACGCGCGGCGTAGATCGCGGTGAGGATCACCGACTCGACGTGCTGGAAGGCGAAGCCCGGCCCCGACGGGTAGGCCTGCAGCGCGACCGGGCCGGCGATCGGTCCGTGGTCGGCGGGCCGCTCGTCGCGCAGCCGCGGCCCCGACTGCAGCACCGCCATCGCGTTCGAGATCGCACCGAGCACGGCCGCGCTCGGCCCCTGCACGCGCACCATCGCGTCGATCCACTGGCCGACGCCGGCATCGCGCTTGAAGTGGCGCGGATCGGCGAGGTTGAAGCTGCCGGTCCAGGCGACGCGGTCGTCGAAGACCGCGATCTTGCGGTGATTGCGCAGATCCGCTCGCGCGACCGCCATCCGGAGCGCGCTCGCGGGCAGCACCACCACCACCTCGATGCCGGCGGCGCGCATGCGCGCGGGTGCGCCGCGCTGCACGAACGGACGGCTGCCCAGGCCATCCATCAGCGCCGTCACGAGCACGCCGCGACGGGCGGCGCGCATCAGCGCCTCGATGAGTTCGTCGACGCGACCGCCCTCGTGCCAGATGTAGAACTCGAGGGAACAGCGCTCCCTGCAGGCGTCGATGTCCGCGATCAGGGCCTCCAGGATGAGGTCGCTGTCGGCGAAGAGCTCGATGCGATGACCGCGCATCACCGGGATCGCGCCGAGCGATTGGGCGAGGCGTGCCACCGGCTCGCCGACCGGCCCGGTATCGGCCGGATCCAGGACCGCCTCGGCCGCCAGCGAGGCGAACCGGCGGGCGAGCGCCGCCCGCTCGGCCTCGGCCCGGACGATCCAGCGGCGGCCGAGTCGGCGCTCGCCGATCATCACGTACAGCACCAGGCCTCCGACCGGCACCAGCAGCACCATCAGGATCCAGGCCATGGCCACGCCCGGCGGATTACGACGCGACAGCACGCGCAGCGTCACGGCGACGAACACCGCGAGATGAGCCAGCACGGGCAGCAGGACGTCGAGTCGCATCGCGCAGGCAGTCTAAGCGAAAGACGAACGACCGCCACGCCGGTCCGGTCAAGGCGCGGCGGCGCGCGGGACGGGGGCGATAATCCCCGCATGGGCACGTCCGACCGCCATCCCGATCACGATCACGACCACGGTCCGGATCATGCTCACGGCCACGCTCACGGCCACGCCGATGATCGAGCGCACGGCCACGCGCACGCCGACTCCGGCGACCACGCTCACGGCCACTCCCACGCCCACGCGCCCCTCCCGCCCGCCGGCCAGCGCCGCGTCTTCGCCATCGGCATCGCGATCAACGCGGCCTTCGTCGCGCTCGAAGCCTGGGCGGGCTGGTACTCGGGTTCGCTCGCGCTGCTGTCCGACGCGGGGCACAACCTCGGCGACGTGCTGGGCCTCGCGCTCGCGTGGCTGGGCGCCTGGGCGGCGCAGCGTCCCACCAGCGCGCGCTACACCTGGGGCTGGCGCCGCGGGGCCCTGCTCGCCGCGCTGCTCAACGCCGCGCTGCTGGGCGTGGCGGTGCTCGCGATCGCCTGGGAGGCGGTCCGCCGGCTGGGCGAGCCCGCGCCGGTCGATGCCGGCATCGTCGTCGGCGTGGCCGCGGCGGGCATCGTCGTCAACGGCGTCACCGCCTGGCTGCTGTCGCGCGGGCGGCACGCCGACGTCAACGTGCGCGGCGCGTTCCTGCACATGGTCGCCGACGCCGCGGTGTCGGCCGGCGTCGTGGTCGGCGGCCTCGTGGTCGCCGCCACCGGCTGGCTTCGGCTCGACCCGGCGATCAGTCTCGGGATCGCCGCCCTGGTCGGCTGGAGCACCGTGTCGTTCGCGCGCCAGTCGCTCGCCCTGTCGATGGACGCGGTGCCCGAAGCGATCGATCCCGACGCGGTCGAGCGGCACCTGCGCCAGATGCCCGGCGTCGCCGGCCTGCACGACCTGCACGTCTGGCCGCTGGGCAGCTCGGGCGTGGCGCTCAGCGCGCACCTCGAGATGCCGCAGGGCCACCCCGGTGACGCGTTCCTCGCCGATGCGCGCGCCTCGCTCGAGCGCGGCTTCGGGATCGGTCACGTGACCCTGCAGGTCGAGACCGGCGCCGACTGCCCGCAGGACTGCGCGCGCGACCGATGAGCGCCGGTGCGCTGATGGTCTCGGCGCCGGCCTCGGGGCACGGCAAGACGACCGTCACCGCCGCGCTGGCACGGGCCTGGACCGATGCCGGACTCTGCGTGCGGGTGTTCAAGACCGGCCCCGACTTCCTCGACCCGATGGTCCTCGAACGTGCCGTCGGCTCGCCCGTCCGCCAGCTCGACCTGTGGATGGGCGGCCCGGAGCACTGCGCGGCGCTGCTGCATCGCGCGGCCGTGGAGGCCGACGTGGTGCTGGTCGAAGGCGCCATGGGCCTGTACGACGGCACCCCTTCGAGCGCCGACCTCGCCCGCCGCTTCGGCCTGCCGGTGCTCGCCGTGATCGACGCGTCGGCGATGGCGCAGACCTTCGGCGCGCTCGCGCTCGGCCTGGCCACCTACCGGTCCGAACCGGGTCTGGCGGGCGTGGTCGCGAACCGCAGCGCGGGCGCGGTCCACGCGCGCATGCTGCGCGAGAGTCTGCCGCCTTCGCTGCGGTTCTATGGCGCGCTGCCGCGCGACGCGGGCTTCGCGCTGCCCTCGCGCCACCTCGGCCTCGTGCAGGCCGCCGAGATCGCCGATCTCGAGGCGCGGATCCGTGCCGCCGCCGCCGCGCTCGTCGCCGACGGACCGATACCGCCCCCACCCGAGGTCCGGCTGCCCGAGGTGCACGAGCCGGTGCCGCCACGGCGGCTCGACGGCCTGAGAGTGGCCGTCGCACGCGACGCGGCCTTCGCCTTCCTCTACGAGGCGAACCTCGACGTGCTGCGCGCGCTCGGCGCCACCCCCTGCCCGTTCTCGCCGCTCGCCGACGAGCCGGTGCCCGAGGGCTGCGGCGCGCTGTACCTGCCGGGCGGCTATCCGGAGCTGCACCTCGATGCGCTCGCCGGCAACGCGGTGACCCGCGGATCGGTGCTCGCCCACCATGCGGCGGGACGGCCGATCCTCGCCGAGTGCGGCGGCCTGCTCTGGCTCCTCGACGCGCTCGAGGACACGCAGGGCCGGCGCGCGCCCATGCTCGGCCTGCTGCCGGGCGCGGCGCGGGTGGGCGAACGCCTGGCCAACATCGGCCTGCAGACGCTCGCCTTGCCCGAGGGCACGCTGCGCGGCCAGACCTTCCACCATGCGAGCGCCGAGGTGCGCCTCGCGCCGGCGGCCCACACGCGCGCGGCCCTCGACCACGGCCGCCCCGAGCCGGTCTGGCGCAGCGGACGGCTCGTCGCGTCCTTCCTGCACCTGTACTTCCCGTCGAACCCCGACGCGATCGCAGCGCTGCTGCGCCCCTGATCCAGGTCCCCGATCCGCGCTCCCGATCCGCCGCCGCGGCTCAGACCGGCGCCGGCGCCCCGCCGAGCAGCACCCGCACCAGTTCGCCGACCGGCCGGATGCGGTCGCCGAACGGCAACTGCCCGGCGCCCCGGAAGAACAGCCCGGTCCGGACGTCGCCGCTGACCGCCGCCGCGAGCTGCCGATCGATGCAGAACTGCCCGAACTTGCCGATGCCGTCGCGCAGCCCGCACTGGATCAGGCAGTCGAAGGCCATCACGCAGCGCGCCTTGACCCGCGCGAGCTCGGCCTTGCGGGGCTGCGCGGCCAGGTGCTTCACCAGCCAGGGCGTCGCCACCGCGCGGGCCGGCAGACCGGCCACGCTCATGAACTCGACGACCTGCTCGCTGCCGGCGCCCGCCAGCACCTCCTTGAACGCCGGATGGGCGTCGCCCTCCTGCGTCACCGCGAACGCGGTGCCGAGCTGCACCGCCGCCGCGCCGAGACCCAGCAGCTCGCGGACCCGCGCATGGCTGTCGATCCCGCCGGCCGGGATCAGCGGAATCGCGTCGGGTGCCAGGCCGAGCTCGGCGAAGAACGCACGGGCCTGCGGCACGACCGTCTCGAAGTCGAAACGCGCATCCTCCAGCTCCTCCAGGCGCGTCGCACCGAGATGGCCGCCCGCATGCCTGGGATGCTCGATGACGATCGCATCGGGCAGGCGTCCCTTGCGCTGCCACTTGCGCACCACCAGCTGGATGCCGCGCAGGTCCGACAGGATGGGGATCAGCGCGACGTCCGGATACCCGGCCGCGAGATCCGGCAGGTCGAGCGGCAGGCCCGCACCCATCACGATCGCGTCGGCCCCGCTGCGGCAGGCCTGACGGACGTACTCGGGATAGGCGGTGACCGCCCGCATCACGTTCACCGCGATCATCCCGTGCCCGCCCGCGAGGGCGCGCGCCGCCCGGATCTCCCGGTCGAGCGCGACCAGGTTCGCCGCGTCGATCAGCGGGCCGGCCTCGGCGGCCGGCAGGTGACCGGTCTCCTCCATCAGGTCGGGATGGTGACGGCGCAGGTCCACCGAGGCGATCGTGCCGACGGCGCCCTGCGCGGCGACCGCTCCGGCCAGCCGGTGGGCCGACACCCCCACGCCCATGCCGCCCTGCACGATCGGCAGCACCGTGCGGCCCCGCAGCCTGAGCGGCGGCAGCCCCGACGCCGCGAGCAGCGCCGCCATGTCGGCCGGTGCGGCGGGGCGACCCTGCTGACCGCCGCTCATGTCGTTCCCGCCACGGGCACGGCGTCCTCCGCGGCCTGGGCCAGGCCGGCGGCATCGAGCACCCGGAACCGGGTGCGGCGCGATTCGATCAGCCCTTGCGCGGCCAGCTCGTGCAGCTCGCGCGAGAGCGTCTCGGGGGTCATCGCCAGCCGCATCGCGATCAGCCGCTTGGGCTCGTCGAACGCGACCTCGACGACGCCGGCCGGGGCGTCGCGGTGCAGGTCGCACAGCAGCCGCGCGACCCGCGCCCGCGCCGTGCGCTGCGTGAAGCCACCGATGTCGCGCACGAAACGCGCCAGCTTGGCGCCCATGTCGCCGATCAGGCGGGCGGCGATCACCGGGTGCCCGACGATCGCCCGCCGGATGGTCTCGGCGGGCAGCTCGACCAGCAGCGCGTCCGCGACGACCCCTGCGTTGACGGGATAGACGTCGCTGCGCAGCAGCGCCGCCAGGCCGATGGTGTCGCCACGCTCCGTCGAGGCCAGCACGCGGACCGTCGGCGGGCGCCCGAGGGTGAGCCTCACGCGCCCCTCGATCACCACGTACAGCGCCTCGGCGGGCTCGCCGGCCCGGAACAGCACCGTCCCGGCGGGCGCCGACCGCACGGTGGCCCCCTCGAGCGCGGACTCGGCCGACTCGTCGAGCACCCCATCGAACAGCGGCAGCCCGGCCAGCAGACGGGCCGCGCGCCGGACCGGCGTCTCGCCGATCGGGTCGGCGTCGACGGGTGCGGCGACCGCCGAGGACGGTCGAAGCAGGTGGACGTGCATCGGGTCTCCCGAGGGTGCGACCCCCCTTTGCCAGCGTTGTCGCAAGGGTGTCACGGCGGGACCGGCGCGGCATTGAGCCAGATCAAGCGGCGATCGACCGGCAGGCCTCAGTGCTATCCTGCCGTGATCGCCACTCATCTCCCCCCTAGATGGATGTTCTACTGCTCCTGCTCCTGATCCTGCTCAACGCGGTGTTCGCGATGTCGGAGATGGCCGTCGTCTCCTCGCGCAAGGCCCGGCTGCAGCGGATGGCGGACGACGGCTTCCCGGGGGCGAAGTCGGCCGTCATGCTCAACGAGGAGCCCTCGGCCTTCCTGTCGACGGTGCAGGTCGGCATCACCACGATCGGGATCCTGAGCGGCGTGGTCGGCGAGGGGCTGATCGCCGCGCCGATCGCCGCCTGGCTGTCGCAGTACGAGGTGCTCGCGCCCTACGCGAAGGGCTTCTCGGTGGCGCTGGTCGTCGTGATCATCACCTACCTGTCGGTGGTGATCGGCGAGCTGGTGCCCAAGCGGCTCGCGCTGCTCGCGCCGGAGCGCATCGCATCGGTGGTGGCGCGCCCGATGGTGTGGTTCTCGGGATTCGCGCGCCCGCTGGTGATCGGCCTGTCCGGCTCGAGCAACCTGCTGCTGCGCCTGATCGGCGCGCGCCGCACCGACGAGCCGCCGGTGACCGACGACGAGATCAAGGTGCTGATGGAACAGGGCGCCGAGGCCGGCGTCTTCCACGAGAGCGAGCAGGCGATCGTCTCGAACGTGCTGCGTCTCGACGACCAGCGGATCGGCGCGATCATGACGCCCCGGATGGACATCTTCGCGATCGACCTCGACGAGGACGACGCCACGGTGCGCGGCTGCATCGCGGACAGCCCGCATTCGCGCGTGGTGGTGTGCCGTGGCGGCCTGGAGCACATCCTGGGCGTGCTGCGGATCGGCGATCTCCTCAAGCCCGCCCTGCAGGGCGTGCCGCTCGACGTCGAGGGACACCTGACGCCGCCGCTGTTCCTGCCCGAGACCATCAGCACGACCCAGCTGCTCGAGAGCTTTCGCCGCGAGCGGGTGCAGTTCGGGCTGATCGTCGACGAGTACGGCGACCTGCAGGGCCTGGTGTCGCTCACCGACGTGCTGACCTCGATCGTCGGCGACCTGCCCGAGCAGGACGACCCGACCGACACCGACCTGGTGCGGCGCGAGGACGGCTCCTGGCTGGTAGACGGCTCGGTGGGCCTGGAGCGCCTGAAGCAGGTCCTCGAGATCGACGAGCTGCCCGAGCAGGACGAGCGCGGCTTCCACACGGTGGGCGGCTTCGCGATGCACAGCCTGGGCCGCATCCCGACGGTCGCCGACCACTTCGAGGCGTCGGGTTACCGCTTCGAGGTGGTCGACATGGACCGCAATCGCGTCGACAAGGTGCTGGTCGCCCGGCTGCCCGACCCGCAGCCGGTGGCGGTCGACGAGCCCTGAACCGGGCGCCGGGCCGGATCGACCGGCCCGGGCATCAGCATTAGCATCGGCATCGGCATCGGCACACTGCGCGACGGCGGCTCACGCCCCGCGCAGGCGCCGCCAGAGGAACGGTCCGACGATCAGCAGTGCGGTCAGCGCGAGCAGCGACGCCGAGATCGGCTGCGTGACGAACACCGACAGGTCCCCCTGGCTGATCGACAGCGCCCGCCGGAACTGCGCCTCGGCCAGCGGGCCGAGGATCAGCCCGATCACCGCCGGCGCCACCGGGAAGCCGAAGCGGCGCATCGTGAAGCCCAGCAGGCCGAACACCAGCAGCGTGACCAGGTCGACCACCGACTGGTGCAGGCTGTAGGCGCCCAGCGTCGCGAAGACGAGGATGCCCGCGTACAGGCCCGGCTTGGGGATGGCGAGCACCTTCACCCACAGGCCGATCAGCGGCAGGTTCAGCACCAGCAGCAGCACGTTGCCGACGTACAGGCTCGCGATCAGCCCCCACACCAGCGCGCCCTGCGTCTGGAACAGCAGCGGGCCGGGCTGCAGGCCGTAGTTCTGGAAGGCCGCGAGCAGGATGGCCGCGGTGGCCGACGTCGGGATCCCGAGCGTCAGCAGCGGGACCAGCACGCCGGTCGACGACGCGTTGTTCGCCGCCTCGGGCCCCGCCACGCCCTCGATCGCACCGTGGCCGAACTCCTCGGGGTGCTTCGAGAGCTTCTTCTCGAGCGCGTACGACAGGAACGTCGGGATCTCGGCGCCGCCGGCCGGGATCGTGCCGAACGGAAATCCGATGCCGGTGGCGCGCAGCCAGGCCGGCCACGAGCGCTTCCAGTCCTCCCGGCTCATCCAGATCGAGCCGGAGAGCCGCTCGAGGCGATCCTGCTGACGGCTCTGGTAGGCCGCGACGTAGAGCGTCTCGCCGACTGCGAACAGGCCGACGGCGAGCACCACCACGTCGATGCCGTCGAGCAGCTCGGGCACGCCGAACGTGAAGCGCATCTGTCCCGTCGCCTCGTCGATGCCCACCAGCCCGAGCAGCAGTCCGAGGAACAGCGTCGTGAGCCCGCGCACCGTCGAGCTGCCGAGCACCGCGGCCACCGTGACGAAGGCGAACACCATCAGCGCGAAATACTCGGCCGGACCGAACTTCAGCGCGAGCTCGACCACCAGCGGCGCGAGCAGCGTGAGCAGGACGGTCGCGATCGAGCCGGCGACGAAGGAGCCGATCGCCGCGGTCGCGAGCGCGGGGCCCGCCCGCCCCTTGCGGGCCATCTTGTTGCCCTCGAGCGCGGTGGCGATCGAGGCCGACTCGCCGGGCGTGTTGAGCAGGATCGTCGTGGTCGACCCGCCGTACATCGCACCGTAGTAGATGCCGGCGAACATGATCAGCGCGCCGGTCGGCTCGAGCTTCACGGTCAGCGGCAGCAGCATCGCGACGGTGAGCGCGGGCCCGACGCCGGGCAGCACGCCCACCGCCGTGCCGAGCGTCACGCCCACGAGGCCCCACAGCAGGTTCAGCGGCTGGAGCGCGACCGAGAAGCCCTGGGCGAGCGCGGCGAAGGTCTCGGTCATAGTCCCGCCGTGCCCAGCACCGGCAGCAGCCAGCCTGCGGGCAGGTTCACGTTGAGGAAGCGCACGAAGAAGAGGAACACCACGACCCCGATCGCGAGGCCGACGCCCGCGTCGCGCAGCCACCGCGTGCTGCCGAAGCCGCGCGCCACGCAGGTGAACAGCGCCATCGCCGCGATCGGAAAGCCCGCGGTGTGGATCAGTGCCATCTGGGCCACGAGCCCGGCCCCGACCCAGAGGAACGCGGGCGCCACGAAGGCGTGGTCACCGCGCTCCTCGGGATCGTCCGGGACCGCCATGCGCCAGCCGCCGCTGAAGGCCTCCCACAGCAGCCAGAGGCCGAGCAGCACGAGGCCGCCGGCCACCAGCTTGGGCACGAAGTTGGGGCCGATGCGCGAGTAGCCCCCGGCCTCGGGCAGGGACAGCGCGATCGCCGAGGCCCCGACGCCGAGCGCGAGCACGCCCAGCGACACGACGAGTTCGGCGCGCTTGGGGCGCTCGGCGCCGCGGGGCCCGGCCATCGCGGCGACCTACTTGCGCAGGCCGAGCGAGTCGATGATCGCGCCGATCCGCTTGATGTCCTCGTCGAGGTACTTCTTGTACTCGTCGCCCGGCAGGTAGGCGGCGTCCCAGCCGAACTTGGTCAGCGACTCCTTCCACATCGGCGAGTCGGTGCCCGCCTTCACCGCCGCGATCAGCGCATCGCGCTGCGCCGGCGTGATGCCGGGCGCCGCGAAGATGCCGCGCCAGTTGCCGAGCTCGACGTCGATGCCCTGCTCCTTGAGCGAGGGGATGCCCGCCAGCGCCTTGGGGCTCGAGACCGCGAGCGCGCGCATCCGGCCCGCCTTGATCTGCTCGGCGAACTCGCCCAGGCCCGAGACGCCGGCCGCGACGTGGCCGCCGATGATCGAGGTGATCGCCTCGCCGCCGCCCTTGAAGGGCACGTAGTTGATCTTCGACGGATCGGCGCCGACCGCCTTGGCGATCAGCCCGACCAGGATGTGGTCGGTGCCGCCGGCGGAGCCGCCGCCCCAGGCCACCTTGCCCGGCTCGGCCTTGAACGCCTTGACGAGGTCGCCGATCGTCTTGTGCGGCGAGTTGGCCGGCACCACGATGACCTCGTACTCGGTGGTCAGGCGCGCGATCGGCGTGACCATCGTGAGGTCGACCGGCGACTTGTTCAGCGCGATGCCGCCGACCATCACCATGCCGCCCATCATCAGCGTGTTCGGATCGCCCTTGGAGGCGTTGACGAACTGCGCGAGGCCGATGGTGCCGGCGGCGCCGCCCTTGTTGTCGAACTGGACCGACTGAGCGACCTTCGCCGCCTGCATCGCCGCCGCGAGGCTGCGCCCGGTCTGGTCCCAGCCGCCCCCGGGATTGGCGGGAATCATCATCTTCACGCTCGGCATCGCCTGGGCGTGCGCCGCGCGCGTCGCGGGCAGGCCGCTGGCGACGAACGCGCCCGCCGCGGCGAGCAGGGTTTCACGACGTTTCATCCGGTTCTCCTCGGGTTC
>Ga0105105_10000426_pt1 | contig 19344 bp, 16 predicted proteins | sample PPLLaktember2015_4_FD_79108 | JGI IMG/M metagenome (GOLD analysis project Ga0105105, IMG submission 79108) | Freshwater sediment microbial communities from Prairie Pothole Lake near Jamestown, North Dakota, USA - PPLs Lake P8 Core (1) Depth... | ecosystem: Environmental > Aquatic > Freshwater >...
GCATCCTGGGACCGGCCGGTCGCCCGCCCGTGCCCGGCCTGCGGCGCCAAATTCCTCGTGGCACGCACCACTAAAAAGCAGGGCACGCTGCATATGTGTCTCAACCCCGATTGCGGCTTCAAGGAACCCGTCGAGGAATAGCCATGGGGCTGGGCGCGCGGTTATTGCTCCGGCGTTGAAACTTAGGTCTATCGCCAGCTGGCGTTCGGCGGGGCGGGGTTTCGCCCGCAGCGCGCCGCCGCCAATTTTTCAGGCGACCCTGCCACGCCCCCAAGCCGTATAGAGGAACTGCAGACAGGCAGAGACGGGCTGCGGCTTCGTGAACGTTGCCTGTCGGGGCTGCCCGAATATGTATGAAGCGGGCTGGCTGCCGTACGCTGGTTCGTTGAACGGATGGCGGCGGCGCGCTGCGGGCGAAACCCCGCCCCGCCGATGAGTGACATGACCGCATTGAATATATTTTCTTGCCAGAGCAATGGAACGAGAAAAAGGGTTGACTTCTTTTTTTAGTGCTGTTAGCCTGCAAGAAAATGACAGGTCGCGAATGAATCAGCCGTTTGCCATTATTAACCTTCTTAGCCTTCTTATTATTATCATCGCCGGCGTCATTGTCGGCGATGACGAGAAAGGGTTGGTAATGGCCTAAGCGCACCCGCAAACCAAGAAGCAAAAATCCGTTACCAGCCCACCGGCGGTAACGGATTTTTTTTGGATGGAATTCAACTGGAGATAATTGCCATGGAAATGACCGGCGCCCAGATCTTGATGACCATGTTGAAACAGGAAGGCGTGGACACGTTGTTCGGATTCCCCGGAGGGGCCGTGATCGACATCTACGACGAGCTGGCCCGCACCGACATCCGCCACATTCTCGTCCGGCACGAGCAGGGCGCCGTGCACGCCGCCGACGGTTACGCCCGGGCCAGCGGCAAGGTCGGGGTCTGCCTGGTCACCTCCGGCCCCGGCGCCACCAACACGGTGACCGGGATCGCCTCGGCCCACGCCGACTCGATTCCGGTCGTCATTCTCACCGGCCAGGTGCCCACCCATCTGATCGGCAACGACGCCTTTCAGGAGGTGGACATCGTCGGCATCACCCGCCCCTGCACCAAGCACAACTACCTCGTGAAATCGATCGCCGACTTGGCCCGGACCGTCAAGGAGGCCTTTTTCCTGGCCCGTTCCGGACGCCCGGGGCCCGTGCTGGTGGACATTCCCAAGAACGTCGCCAGCGGCCGGGGCCTCTACGAACCGCCGGGGGAGGTCTCCCTGCGCTCCTACAACCCGACCTACCAGCCTCACCGCAAGCAGCTGAGCGAGGTCGCCCGGCTCATCGAGGAAGCCCGCCAGCCGGTCATCTTCGCGGGCGGCGGGGTCCTGCGGTCGGGCGGCGCCGCGGCCCTGACCCGGCTGGCCCGCCGCACCCTGATCCCGGTCACCACCTCGCTCATGGGGCTCGGCGCCTTTCCGGGCAGCGACCCCCTGTTTCTCGGGATGATCGGCATGCACGGCACCTATGCCGCCAACATGAGCACGGGGGACTGCGACCTGATGCTGGCCGTCGGGGTGCGCTTCGACGACCGCGTGACCGGCAAGACCGACCTGTTCGCCTCCCAGGCCAAGATCGTGCACATCGACATCGACCCGACGTCGATCCGCAAGAACGTGCAGGTCGGCATTCCGGTCGTCGGCGACTGCCGCATCAGCCTGGAGCTGCTCGACGAAATGGTCGCCGACGCCCGGCTGGCCGGGCTGGCGGACCGGCGGGCGCCGTGGCTCGCGCGCATCGCGGACTGGAAGCGTTCCCAGCCGCTGGCCTATCAGAATGGCAACGCCATCAAGCCCCAGTATGTGATCGAACAGGTCCACGCCCTGACCCGCGGCGAGGCCGTCATCACCACCGAGGTCGGCCAGAACCAGATGTGGGCCGCCCAGTATTACCGCTTCGACCACCCCGATCATTTCATCACCTCGGGCGGACTGGGCACGATGGGGTTCGGGCTGCCCGCCGCGATCGGCGCCCAGATCGCCTGCCCCGGGAAGACCGTCATCGACATCGCCGGCGACGGCAGCATCCAGATGAACATCCAGGAGCTGGCCACGGCCGTTCAATACGGGCTGCCGGTCAAGATCGTGATTCTCAACAACGGCTACCTCGGCATGGTCCGCCAGTGGCAGGAGCTTTTCTTCGGCAAACGCTACAGCGCCACGCGCATGGATCATGCTCCGGATTTCGTCAAACTGGCCGAAGCCTACGGCGCGGTCGGCCTGCGCGCCAGCCGGCCGGCGGACGTCGTCCCGGTGCTGCGGGAAGGGCTGGCCGTCCGGCGGCCGGTGATGATGGATTTCGTGGTGGAGGCCGAGGAAGGCGTCTACCCCATGGTGCCGTCCGGGTCGCCGCTGACGGAGATGCTGCTGGTCTAGGGTGAAAGGAGCCGTATGAACGCGGAAAAACACGTCATGACCATGCTAGTCGACAACGAGCCGGGGGTGGTGTCCCGGATCGCGGGTCTCTTCAGCGGCAAGGGCTTCAACATCGAGAGCATCTGCGGCAGCCCGACCAACGACCCCCGGGTGTCGCGGATCACCATCGCCACCCAGGCCAACCCGCCGGTGGTCGAGCAGATCGAAAAGCAGCTGCGCAAGCTCGTCAACGTCATCAAGCTGCGCAGCCTGAACGGCCCCTCCTGCGTGCGGCGCGAACTGGCGCTGGCCTGCATCACGGTCAAGCCGGAACAACGCGCCGAGGTTCTGCGGATCGTGGACCTGGCGCAGGGCAAGATCGCCGATGCGGGGCTCAGCCATCTGATCATTGAGCTGTCCGGGGAGCAGGAGGAGGTGCAGACGGTTCTGAACCTCTTGAAGCCTTACGGCATCAAGAAACTCGCGCGCACGGGACCGATCGGGCTGATTCGGGAACCGAAATAGAAAAAGGGTTCAAGGGTTCAAGGGAACAGCATGACTTTTTCACTTGACCCCTGGACCCCTTGACTCCTCGAACCCTATAGGCTCATCCAGCCAATACGCTATGGGACAGATCAATCACATCCATGGAAAGGAATGAGAAAATGGCAACATTCGATTTCGGCGGAATGATGGAAGAAGTGGTGACGGAGGATGAATTCCCGTTGCAGAAGGCCCGCGCAGTGCTGGCGAACGAGGTGGTGGCCGTCGTGGGCTACGGCGTCCAGGGGCCCGGCCAGGCCCTCAACATGCGCGACAACGGTTTGCGCGTGATCGTCGGCCAGCGCCAGGGTGGAAAATCCTGGGAGCGGGCGCTGGCCGACGGCTTCGTCCCCGGCGAAACCCTGTTTTCACCGGAAGAAGCCGCCGAGCGCGCCACGGTGATCCAATACCTGCTCTCCGACGCCGGGCAGGTGGCGATGTGGCCCAAGATCAAGGCCTGCCTGAAGCCGGGCAACACGCTTTACTTCTCCCACGGTTTCGGCATCGTCTACAAGGATCAGACCGGCATCGTGCCGCCGCCGGATGTCGATGTGGTCCTGGTGGCGCCGAAGGGCTCCGGCCGCACGGTGCGCACCAACTTCCTGGACGGCAGCGGCATCAATGCGAGCTTCGCCGTATTCCAGGACTTCACGGGCAAGGCCCGCGAAAAAGCGCTGGCGCTCGGGATCGGGATCGGCTCCGGGTATCTTTTCCCCACGACCTTCGAACGTGAAGTCGTCAGCGACCTCACGGGCGAGCGCGGGATCCTCATGGGCGCCCTGGCCGGCGTGATGGAGGCCCAGTACAGCCTGCTGCGCCGGCACGGCCACAGCCCCAGCGAGGCCTTCAACGAGACCGTCGAGGAGCTGACCCAGAGCCTCATCGGCCTGGTCGGGGAAAAAGGGATGGACTGGATGTTCGCCAATTGTTCCACCACGGCCCAGCGCGGCGCACTGGACTGGGCGCCCCGTTTCCGGGACGCGGTCGCGCCGGTGTTCGAGCAGCTCTACGCGCGCGTCAAGAGCGGCGAGGAGACGCGCCGCGTCCTGCAGGCCAACAGCACGCCCGACTATCGCCAGAAGCTCGACCAGGAGCTCGCGGCCATGCACGACTCGGAGATGTGGCGGGCGGGAGCCGCCGTGCGCTCCCTGCGGCCGGAAAACCGGAAGTAGGCCCTATGGAACCGATACTGCTCTACGACACGACCCTGCGCGATGGGACCCAGGGTGAAAACATCTCCTTCAGCGCCGAGGAAAAGCTTAAGATCGCGCTGCGCCTGGATGACATCGGGGTCCATTACATCGAGGGCGGGTGGCCCGGATCGAATCCCCGGGACATGCAGTTCTTCGAGCTGGCGCGGCGCAGTCCCCTCAAGCACGCCCGCCTGGCGGCCTTCGGCTGCACGCGCAAGCCCGGCCGGCGGGCCGAAGACGACCCCCAGCTGGGCACCCTGATCGCCAGCGGCACCGCCGTCACCGCCGTTTTCGGCAAGAGCTGGGATCTGCATGTGACCCAGGTGATGGAAACCCGCCTGGAGGAAAACCTGGCCATGATCCGCGATACGGTGTCCTATCTGCGGCAGAGCGGCCGCGAAGTCATCTATGACGCCGAGCATTTTTTCGACGGCTTCCGCCGCAACCGCGAGTACGCCCTGGCCACCGTCGCGGCGGCCGCCGAGGCCGGCGCGGATCTGATCGTGCTGTGCGACACCAACGGCGGCACCCTGCCCTTCGACATCGCGCCCGTTTTCGCCGACGTGCGCAGCCGGTTGGGCGGGGTGCGGCTCGGCATTCACACGCACAACGACTGCGGCCTGGCCGTGGCCAACTCGCTCGCCGCGGTGGCGGCGGGGGCCGTCATGGTGCAGGGCACCGTCAACGGCTTTGGCGAACGCTGCGGCAATGCCGACCTCACGGCCCTCGTTCCGATCCTATGCCTGAAAATGGGACGATCCTGCATGTCGCCGGACAATCTCAGGAAACTCAAATCGCTGTCGCGCTTCGTGGGCGAGACGGCCAACGTGGTGCCGCTGCACAGCCGTCCCTTCGTGGGCCGCAGCGCCTTTGCACACAAGGGCGGCGTGCATGTCAGCGCCATCATGAAAACGCCGGAGGCCTATGAGCACATGGATCCCGAGCGGGTCGGAAACCAGCGGCGCGTGCTCGTCTCCGATCTGTCCGGCAAGAGCAACGTGGAGTACAAGGCCCGCGAGCTGGGCCTCGATCTGGAGGCCGGCGGCACCGACAGCCGCCGCATCGTCGCGGAGATCAAGCATTTGGAGCAGGGCGGCTACCAGTTCGACGTGGCCGACGGCTCTTTCAAAGTCCTCATCGAAAAGCTGACGGACACCTTCCAGCCGCTCTTCGAGCTGGAGGCGTTCCGGGTCACGATCGAGAAGGACGAAGACCAGCCCTGCCAGTCCCACGCCACCGTCAAGATCCGGGTGGGCGGCAAGGCCGAGATCACCGCCGCCGAGGGCTACGGCCCGGTCAGCGCCCTGGACAACGCCCTGCGCAAGGCGTTGGGCCGCTTCTTCCCGGATCTCGACACCATGCGCCTGACGGACTTCAAGGTGCGAGTGATCGACGGCAACCGGGGCACCGCCGCGCGGGTGCGGGTGCTGATCGACTCGCGCGATCAGGACCACATCTGGAGCACCATCGGCGTGTCCGAGGACATCATCGAAGCCAGCTGGCAGGCGCTCGCGGACAGCTTCCAATACAAGCTCACCCGCGAAAAAGCGCTGCGCAGCGGCCGGCAGGAACCGCTGCCGCTCAAGATGAATTAGACAGGAGAGCCATGGATAGGACTGACCGCGTGACCATCTTCGACACGACGCTGCGCGACGGGGAGCAAAGCCCCGGCGCGAGCATGAACACGGCTGAAAAGCTGCGCCTGGCGGTTCAGCTGGAAAAACTGGGAGTGGATGTCATCGAGGCCGGTTTCCCGGCGGCCTCGGAGGGCGACTTCGAGGCCGTCTCCAAGATTGCCGGCCGCCTCAAAAAAACCGAAGTGGCCGGGCTCGCCCGGGCTTCGCGGGGCGACATCGACCGCGCCTGGCAGGCGGTCGGCCATGCCGCCCGGCCACGCATCCACACCTTCATCGCCACCTCGGACATCCACCTGCAATACAAGCTCAAGATGGACCGCGAGGCGGTGGTAAACGCCGCGGTGGAGGCGGTGCGCTACGCCAAGACCCTGACCGCCAACGTCGAGTTCTCGGCGGAGGACGGCTCGCGCAGCGACCGGGACTACCTGTGCCGTGTTTTTGAAGCCGCGATCGCGGCCGGCGCCACCACCGTCAACCTGCCGGACACGGTGGGCTATGCGGTCCCCGAGGAGTTCGCCGAACTGGTGCGCTACATCCGCCAGCACACCCCCAACATTCAAAAGGCGGTCCTGAGCGTTCACTGCCACAACGACCTCGGCCTGGCGACCTCCAACACGCTGGCCGCCATCCGCGCCGGGGCCCGCCAGGCCGAAGTGACCATCAACGGCATCGGGGAGCGGGCCGGCAACACCGCGCTCGAAGAGGTGGTCATGGCGCTGCACACCCGGGCCAACTTCCTGAAGGCCGGCACCGGCATCCACACCGAGTTCATCCATCCGACCAGCCGTCTGGTGAGCATGATCACGGGCATCCTGGTCCAGCCCAACAAGGCCGTGGTCGGCGCCAACGCCTTCGCGCACGAGGCCGGCATCCACCAGGACGGGATGCTCAAGAACCCCATGACCTACGAGATCATGAAGCCGGAGACCATCGGGCTGAGCGCCAGCCGGCTGGTGCTGGGCAAGCATTCCGGCCGCCACGCCCTGCGCACCCAGCTCAAGGACCTGGGCTATGATCTCTCCGACGAGGAAGTGGAGCTGGTCTTCACCAAGTTCAAGGAACTGGCCGACAAGAAGAAGAACGTTCTGGACGAGGACCTGGAGGCCATCGTCACCGAGGGGATCCTGCGCACCGCCGACGTCTTCGTCCTGGACTACCTGCACGTCACGGCCGGGACCACGGTGCTGCCCATGGCGAGCGTGCGGCTGAAGATCAACGGCCGGCCCGTCCAGGACGCCGGCTACGGCAACGGGCCGATCGACGCCGCCTACCACACGATCGCCCGGCTGACGGGCACGGCCTCCGAACTGCTGCGTTTTTCCATCAGCGCCCTGACCGGCGGCACGGACGCCATGGGCGAAGTCACCGTGCGCCTGCGCGAGAACGGGCTGCTCGCGTTGGGCAAGGGCGCCGATCCGGACATCATCACGGCCAGCGCCAAGGCCTACATCAACGGCTTGAACCGGCTGGAGTACCTCAAGACCCACCCCATGCAGGAGGAGGCGGGACTGTAACAGGCTGGAGAAAATACGAAATCCGAAGCACGAAACTCGAAACAAATTCGAATGTCCAAAAAGGACAATGACCGAAACTGGATGTGCTGCGGCTTGAGGTGACTTTGTCAGTGTTTTGGTCATTCGGTCATTCGGATTTGTTTCGGATTTCGGATTTCGTGCTTCGGATTTGCCACGCCACGTGTCGCTTGAAATCCAGTGGGTCGCCCGCTGCATCAAGTTCGGCTATAGACAGCCCCCCCCGTCTCCAGAGTTCCCACCAGCTGCGCGATGTCCGCGATGCCGTGGCGTTCGAGATAGCGCTCGATGCCGTCGATGATGTCCAGGGTCGACCGGGGATTGACGAAGTTGGCCGTTCCGACCTGGACGGCCCGGGCGCCGGCGATGAGAAATTCGATCGCATCTTCGGCCGTCATGATCCCGCCGATGCCGATCACCGGCAGCCGGGTCGCCCGCGCCACCTGCCACACCATGCGCAGCGCCACGGGCTTGATGGCCGGGCCGGACAAACCGCCCGTGATGTTGGCCAGCCGCGGCCGGCGGGTTTCGATGTCGATGGCCATACCGGTGAGGGTGTTGATCAACGAAAGGGCGTCGGCGCCGGCCGCCGCCGCGCTGCGGGCGATGGCGGTGACGTCGGTGACGTTGGGGGAGAGCTTGACGATCACCGGCTTGCGGGTGCTCTGGCGAACGGCCTTGACCACGCGGCCGGCCGCCGCCGGGTCCACGCCGAACACCACGCCGCCGGCCTTCACGTTGGGGCAGGAAATGTTCACTTCGACCCCCGCCACGCCGTCGACCGCATCGAGGCGGCCGGCCAGCTCGGCATATTCCTCGACGCTCGTTCCGTAAATGTTGGCGATGATGGGCGGCTTCAAGGTCCGCAGAAACGGCATCTTCTCGGCCACGAAGGCGTCGATGCCCACGTTCTCGAGGCCGATGGCGTTGAGCATGCCGCAGGCGGTTTCAACGATCCGCGGCGGCGGATTGCCCTTGACGGGCTTCAGCGCCAGGCCCTTGACGATGATCCCCCCCAGGCGGTTGAGATCGATGAGCGGCGCGAATTCCCGTGCGTAGCCGAAGGTTCCGGAAGCGGTCAGCACCGGGTTCTGCAGCGCGATTCCGCCGATGTTTACCGCCATTGCGGGTGGGGTGGGGCTCATGTCTTCCTTCCTCTCACTCCCTCAATCAATCCGTGCACCTTGCGCCGAGGCCAGGCGGAGGGGGTATTCGCCGCAGCGTGCCGCCGCCATACATTCAACGACCCAGCGTACGGCAGCAAGCCCGCTGCATACGGTTCCGGACAGCCCCGAGGACCCGTGTCCACGGAGCCGCCAACCGTCTCTGCCTGTCCGCGGTTCCTCTAGACGGCTTGGGGGCGTGGCAGGATCACCTGAAAAATTGGCGGCCGCGCGCTGCGGCGAATACCCCCTCCGCCTGATCGCGAGATAGCCCGAATTAGGCCGATTCAATTTCCGGAGTCATAGCACAGCCTGCCACCAAGTCAAACCGGCCGCCGGTCAGCCGCCGCTTGCGAAGTCGGCACCGTGGTGTTATCGTTCAAAAAAACGCCCATCGGAACGGTGCAGCGACTATGGATCTCTCGCCCTACTGGAAAACCATCGTGGACACCTTGAAAGAGGGGCTGGTCGTGGTGAACCCGGAAGGCACCATCGTCGCCGTCAATCCCGCCGCCGAGGCCCTGACCGGCTATTCCGCGGCCGAATTGATCGGGCAATCGTGCCGCATCCTGGACTGCACCGGCTGCGACATCTACGGCCTGGGTTCGGGCGAGAAGTGGTGCCGGCTTTTCCAGGAGGGGCTGGTCAAGGCCAAGCCGTGCCGGATCACCAACAAGGCGCACCATTCCGTCAGCGTCGTCAAAAACGCCACGGTCCTGCGCGATGCCCAGGGAGGGGTCATCGGCGCGGTGGAGACCCTGACCGACATCTCCGATTTGGTGCGGCAGCGGGAAGAAATCCTGGCGCTGCGCAAGACCCTCGATTTGAACGACCACTATTTCGGCATCCTCGGCAAATCGCCCCCCATGCAGCAGCTGTTCGAAATGATCGAGAGCGTCTCCAAGTCCGATGCGCCCGTCATCATTCACGGGCAAAGCGGCACCGGCAAGGAGATGGTTGCGCGGGCCATCCACTGGGCAGGCCCGCGGGAGAGCCGGCCGTTCATCAAGGTCAATTGCGCGGCGCTGAACGAGAACCTGCTCGAAAGCGAGCTGTTCGGCCACGTCAAGGGGGCTTACACCGGTGCCGACCGCAGCCGCGCCGGGCGGTTCGAGGCCGCGCACGGCGGTAGCATCTTCCTGGATGAAATCGGCGATATCCCGCCCTCCACCCAGGTCAAGCTGCTGCGGGTCCTGGAAGAAAAGGAAATCGAGCGGGTCGGAGACCAGACGCCCATTCCGGTGGATGTGCGGGTCATCACCGCCACGAACAAGAACCTGGAGGAGCTGATTGCCGCCGGACGCTTCCGCGAAGATCTCTTCTTCCGGATCAGCGTCTTTCCGCTCACGATTCCTCCGTTGAAGGACCGCCCGGAAGACATCCCCCTCATCATCCAGCACTTCATCGCCCAGCATCGCCAGAAGAGCGGCAGAACCATCACGGGCATCAGCCCCGACGCGGTGGCCCGGCTGTCGGTCTACGCCTGGCCCGGCAATGTGCGCGAACTGCGCAACGCCATCGAATACGCCCTGGTGCTCTGCCCGGACGGAGAGATCGGCGTTCAGCACCTGCCCCCCAAGATCGTGTCCGAGAACATCTGCCCGCCTTCGCCGGAGCCGGCGGGGGCCTATGAACGCGAGCAGCTCGTCCGGGCCTTGCGGCAGGCCGGCGGCAATCAATCGGCCGCCGCGCGTCTGCTGGGCGTCAGCCGCGTCACGGTCTGGAAGCGGATGAAGAAACACCGCGTCGACCTCACCCGTGACGTCACCGGATGAAGGCCCGCGTGCAGCCTTCCGAGCCGCCCCGCACGCCGATCGCCCTGCTGTCGCCGCCCTGGCCCCTTTACACGCGCCCTTCGATTCAGCTGGGCGCGCTCAAGGCCATTATCCGCTCGCGCTTTCCCGAGGTCGGGGTCGCGGCCCATCACGCGTATCTGAACATCGCCGCATCCATCGGCTATCCCCTCTACCACGGAATCTCCGAACGCACCTGGATCGCCGAGACCGTTTACGGCGCCCTGCTCTACCCCGAGCGGCGCCCCGCCATGGCGCAGCTGTTCCGCAGCGAGGCCGCGGGCAACCGCCGCCTTCGCCAAACCGATTTCGTGCAGCTGGTCTCGCAGGTTCAGGCGGCCACCGACCAGTGGTTGTCCGCCGTCGACTGGCGGCCGTTCCGGCTGGCGGGCGTCAGCAGCGTGCTGTGCCAGCTCACAGCGGGCCTGTATTTCATCCGCCGCCTGCGGGAGCTGCGGCCCGATCTCACCCTCGTGGCCGGCGGAGCCGCCTTCAATCACCGCTCCGCAGCCGCCGCGCTCGCGTTTTTTCCGGAGATCGACGCCGTGGTCTGCGGCGAGGGCGAGCTGCCCCTCTGCCACCTGGTGCAGCATCACGTGCTGGAGGGGCTGCCCCTCGCCGAGATTCCGCCGGCCAGCGGCATCGTGCGGCGCGGCGTCCCCGCCGAAGGCGAGAAGGCCCGGAGCTTCTATCAGCTGGAGAACCTGGACCACCTGCCGGTGCCGGACTTCGACGACTACTTCAAGACCCTCTCCGGACTCGACCCCGCCCAGCGCTTCTTCCCCACCCTGCCCGTCGAAGCGTCCCGAGGCTGCTGGTGGCAGCGCGAAAGCACGGCCGGAGAGGGCGGCGGCTGCGAGTTCTGCAACCTCAACCTGCAGTGGAAGGGCTACCGTTCCAAATCCGCCGGACGCGTGGTTTCCGAAATCGACCGGCTCACGCGGCACCACCGGCTGCTCGGGCTGGCGGTCATGGACAACGTCCTGCCCAGGGAGTCCACCGCCGAGCTCCTGCGCGGACTGGCCGCCTTGAACCGCGATCTGTCCATCTTCGCGGAGATCCGGGCGACGACCCCTCTCTCCGAACTCCGGCTGATGCGCGCGGCGGGGATGCGCCGCGTCCAGGTCGGCATCGAGGCCCTCAGCACGCGCCTGCTGCGCAAGCTGCACAAAGGCACCACCGCCATCCAGAATCTCGAAATCATGAAGCACTGCGAGGCGCTCGGCATCGCCAACCTGTCCAACCTCATCCTCCATTTCCCGGGCAGCGACGAGGACGATGTCACCGAGACTCTGCGTGCCATGGAATTCGCCGGGGCCTTCCGCCCGCCCAAGCCCGTAAACTTCTGGCTCGGCCTCGGAAGCCCCGCCTGGCATCATGCCGAGGCCCACGGGCTGCACAAGATCGGCAACCATCCCCACTGGGCGCGCATTTTCCCGCAGCGGATCTTCCGCCGGCTGCCGTTCATGATCCAGGCCTACCAGGGCGGCGCCGCCCGCCAGCGCCGCCTGTGGCAGCCGGTCCGCGACCGGCTGCGGACGTGGGCCCGGTCCTACGAGGGCCTGCACCGCGGGACGCCCGACGAGCCCATCCTCGCCTATCGCGACGGCGGCGATTTCATGATCATCCGCGAGCGCCGCCCGGGAGGGGACACCGGCACGCACCGCCTGGAAGGGACCTCGCGCCGGATCTATCTCTTCTGCAACCAACATCGCTCGCGCCGGCGCATCCTCGCCACCTTCAGCGACCCGCCGGCGGACCGCATCACCGCCTTCCTGGCGATGATGACGGCCCAGAAGCTCATGTTCTCCGAAGACGACCGCTTCCTGAGCCTGGCGGTACCGGTTAGAGGAACGGACTAGGGAATGATACGAACAGAATGGCAGGACATTCACAGAATCAGCTATCGGGGGGAATGGACCGTTATAAATCCGAAACACGAAATCCGAAATCCGAAACAAATCCGAATGACCGAATTACCAAAACACTGACAAAGTCACCTCAAACCGCAGCTCATCCAGTTTCGGTCATTGTCTATTTTGGACATTCGAATTTGTTTCGAGTTTCGTGCTTCGGATTTCGAATTTTCACTCAGTTTGCCAGGTTGGGTATATCAATCAGCAGACTCAACAGCGGGGACCGGCAGCTCTATTTGGCAGTTGTTTCGTTCTGGAACCGGATGCCGATGCCGTTTTCGTCGCACCAGACGATTTCGCCGCAGCGGGACACCAGTTTCTTTTTTTTCTTGAGGGGGATCGCCAGGGACACCTTTTGACCCTTGGCGGGTTTCTCGCTGCATTGAACGAAGACGCCGCCGGGGTTCACATTCTGGATGGTGCCGGGAATCTGGCGATGCTTGTTCCGGATCAGGGTTGGGATTGAGCAGGGCCGGCGCAGCTGCCGGCGGGAGTCGCGCCGCGGCCCCGGCTTTCCGGGGCGCGGGATGCGCGCCTGGATCTCGACGCCGTAGGCATAGTCATAAAATGAGTTTTCGAGGTATTTGCGCCACTTGATCACCGAGCGATAGCATTCATACACCCCGGGTTCGGAGGCAAAGGGCGAATCGGCGATTCCGATGTAGATTTCGGCACCGGGGATAAGATAGAAGTCCGACTCGAAATACAGGCCCTTCTTGCTGTAGTTGTGCATGCGCGCCGCATGCAGGAGCCCCGCTTCTAACGGCTCGAGCGTGACCGGAGTCCGGTGCTCGATCCGCGCGCTGACCCGTTTCTCAGGATTGCCCTTTTCCATGGCCGAAGTCCGCCCGCCGCGATGCGTTCAGTTTTTCCGGAAGCCGTACTTTTTCAGCAAATCCTTGATGGCTTCTTCCAGCAGGTCGTTCTGGCGCTTTTCGAGCTGGGCCGCGAGAATTTTAATCTGCCGGATCAAACCCGCATCCAGGGTGGTGTTGTACATCTTGCGCTTGCCCATGCTGGAAAGTGTCTCCATTGCGATATGTTCCATGGTTTCTCCGCGTTGAACTCCCATAAAATAGCCCGTTTCACTCCGGGCAGTGGTAGGCGATCGCCGCCGAACCGGACGGATAGTCGGCCAGAAAGACCACATGCGTGGCGTTCAGCATCTCGGCTCGTCTCAAAACCATGTCCCGGCCGTCATAGGTCAGCTTCGGATGAATTTGAAAGGCTCCCATGTCCGAATTTTCCGCAAGGGTGGCGATGGGCGTGCAGTGGCTCACCATTCTTTCCTCGGCCACCGCCACCGAATAAGGCCCGCCGGCGGCGCAGCCGGCCATTACGGCCGCGGCCAGCGCCAGCATCATCCCTGACAGAATCACTCTCATTGCGCCTCTCGCTCCGGACCAAGGGCCGCAACTCGGAGCCGCATTCGGCATCCCACAAGCGGCCTTCGTGTCGATTTCTATATTGATTTTACAGTAGTTCAGGATAGTTGTCAAAAATGCGGATCGCGATCCCAACTGGATTTATATCAATTTCAAATAGATAAACCCGTAACCGCACGGTTCGCCGCACGGCTGGGATTGCTCCCTGTCACTTTGCCCGCTGAATGCGCCGGCCGGCGTCGGCAGGCGGGAGGAAGCGGTGTAGGCGGGAGTGGGTATTCGCCGCAAGGCGCCGCCGCCATGCATTCAACGACCCAGCGACCGGCAGCAAGTCCGCTGCATGCGTGTCCGGACAGCCCCGAAATAAAGCTTTCACGAAGCCGCTGACCCTCTCTGCCTGTCTGCAGTTCCTCTATATGGGTTGGGGGCGTGGCAGGGTCACCTGAAAAATTGGCGGCGGCGCCTTGCGGCGAATACCCACTCCCGCCCGCCCGGAATCCTATGGAGCTGAATGGATTTATTGGCCGGCCGAATCAGTGCAGCTGGTGCAAAAAGTCGCAGACGACCTGATGGACTTTCTCGGAATCTTCACCGAGCAGGATGCCGTGGCGGTTCATGCTGAAGAGCACGTGCTTCTTGTCGCGGGAGCCGATCCTGTTGAAGATCTTTTCCGATCCCCGGGGGTCCACCACCGGGTCGTTGCTGGATTGGACCACCAGGGCGGGGACGGCGATGCCGCCCAGGCGGGGCTCGAGGTCGTCCATCAGGCGCTCGATCTCCCTCACGCCGGAAACCGGGTTGCGCGTATAGTTGATATGCGGGTTCTCCGGCCGGTTTTCGACGAACTCCAGCTTGGCCCCCGTGCGGCTGGCCTTGTCCATCAAGCGGTTCCACATGTCCACCGCCGGCGCGAAGCGCGCATTGAAATCTTTCAGCCGCATCGGCGCGGAGACGGCGAAGACCCCGGCCAGGCTCTCGACCCGAGCCGCCAGATGCAGCGCGAGCCCCGCTCCGGTGGAGAACCCGCCCGCCACCACCCGCCGGCAGATGCTGGCCATGAGGGCATACCCCCGGTCGACGGACCGCAGCCAGTCCTGGTAGCTGCGCTGCGCCAGGTCCAAGGGCGAGGTGCCGTGCCCCCGCAGGCGCGGCGCGTACACCCAGAACCCGTGGCGTCCCAGGAATGCGGCCAGCTCCCGGACTTCGAGCGGTGCGGCCATGTACCCGTGGCACAGAACGACCCCGAGCCGGTCGGAGCGCCCCTCCACCAGAAACGGCATGCCGACCGCCTGCGCCTTGGATTCGCCGTCGACGCTGTATTGCCGGTAGTCCGCCCGGAACTCCTCCACCGCTTCCCGCAGGAGACGGCCGCGCACCTGCCGCCGGATCCAGAAGGCCGGCAGAACCGCGCAGCGGCGCGCGGCGTGCTGGAACGACCGCAGCGGCTCGACCGCGTTCGCCATCCCGTCAATTGGGTTTTCGACGCGCGCCCGGTGAAACCGGTAGGCGGAGGAAAAGGACGTGCGGTCCCGCAGATAATGCCCGTCCCGCTTCTTGAGATTGCCCTTTTCCACCGCCAGCGCGATGAAATCCTTCACGATCCCCAGGCGGTCGTCGACCAGCAGATGGGTCTGATCGTCCGCCAGCGCCGGGTGGAGCTGCAGCTCCGGCCGGCCGCGCAGCTCCCCCGCCAGCAGGAAGCCGCGCCGGCAGAGGTCGAGCGGATCGATGCGGGTGTAAGGGCTCCGGCGCAGCAGCGTGGCGAACAGATGGTCATGGTTGACGGTGGTCATGCCGTAGATGGCGGCCATGTAGCGTTGCATCAGGGCCACGGCTTCGCGGCGCAGGACCCGGCGGGAAGCGATGGGGTCGTCGAAGTCCTGCTGCTCCGGCGAGCCGATGTCCCTGGCGACGGCCAACCGCTTGAGGCTTTCCGCGGCAGCCAGCGGCCGGCCGAAGCGGATGTCGATGTCCACTCCCGAGAGCAGCATCGCCCCCTCGGTCATGAGCTCTTCGACCAGACGATCGGGGATCTCATCCACCAGGCGCCGGGCGAGCTCGCTCAGGATGTTTTCGCGGGCCCGCACCGGGTAGTAGGTGATGTTGACCGGGACGATGAAGGTGGAGCGGTCCAGCACGCGGTCGAGCGATTCCAGGTTGAAAAGACCCATCAGCCGGTCGCATTCGAGAGGCGCCGAGCGGGACAGGCCGCGCAGCCGCTCGCGGTAGAATTCCGCGCGGATGGCGAGCGTGGCCGCCCCGGTATGCGGCGGGCGCTTGCCCGCGGCCCAGGCGATCATGAAGCGGCCCTTCTCCATGACCTTCATGGTCTTCACCATGCCGCCTTCCGGGAAGATGATCCAGTTGGCCTCGCCGGTGAGCAGGCTCTTGATGATCAGCCGATCGCGCTCCGGGTCCCGCGTGGAGACCGCCCCGACCTGTTCGAGCAGGCGGCTGAACGGTCCGCGAAAGAACTCGGCATCCGCCAGCGACCACACCGGCCGGCGGGTCAGCTGGTGGATGACGTAGGGCATCAGCAGGGTTTCGATGCGGGTGAAATGGTTGACGACGAAAATGAGCGACCCGGCGGGAACGTTCGCCTGCCCGTGCAGACGCAGGCGGGCTTTGGACAGATTCGAGAGGGCCCGGATCGCCAGGCCCGTGGTTCGGTAAGCGAATTGGTTCATGAGCGGAGTCGCAAGCGGTGTTCCTCCATCTCGCTGTGGACGGCGCACCATCGAAGCGCATCAATGAAATTCAGTATAGATGAAAACCATCCGGCAATCAATTTGCGTGCAGGGGCCGCCGGGACCATCCCGAGCGATTTTCTGTAAAAGCGAGGCGCTGCCTTCGCCGCGGGGCTCCGCCGCCGATTTTTCAGGTGGGCATGGCGCGCGGTGGCGTCTTCCTTGCAACGAAATCGATGAGGTCAATCCCCCGGCCCCCTTGCCAAAGCTCACTGTGTCCCTAAATTTTTTGATAGACACCTTAAGCAAGCAAGGAGGGTGCAAAAAAAAGGACCGCAGCCCAAAAAATGGAGGTTACCCCATGCCCATCCGATTCATCTACATGAACGCCGGCAGCCTGGACGAGGCCAAGCGCATCGGCCGCGAGCTGGTCTCGAACAAACTGGCGGCCTGCGTCAACATCCTCCCACAGATGCAATCGATCTACGTTTGGGAAGGCAAGCTTCAAGAGGATGCGGAAGTGGTCATGATCGCCAAGACCACTGCAGCGAACACCGCCGAGCTCATTGCGAAGGTGAAGTCCCTGCACAGCTACGACGTGCCCTGCATCGTCAGCCTGGCGGTGGAAGACGGCTACCCGCCCTTCCTGGACTGGATCGCCGCCAGCGTCGAGAAGTGAAGTGGCTCCCTTGTGGAAGCCATTTTCTCCCCCTTTGAAAAAGGGGGCGGGGGGATTTAAACCGGCCTCCGACTGGCCGCCAGTCAGTCGGAGGCCGCTTCCGTGAACGTGATCTTGATGAATCTCGGGCGGTAAAGCCGCGCATCGGCTTCGAGCAGGTCGAAATCCGTGGCGTTGGCCACATAGGTCACGATCAACTCGTGCGGCGCATCCCCGATCTCAGGATGGCCCTTGCCCGCATAGCAGAAGATCTGAGGGTTCCAATCGACCTCGGGGCAGCGGTAGACCCGGATCGGCTGCCCCCACGGCCCCTGGGGCCGGCGCGCAAACCGCAGCGCGATGTATTCCGACAGCCCGCCTTCGGTGTAAACCAGCACATAACGATCCACGGCCGGCTGATAGGACACCGAGAACTCTGCCGACACGTCATCGCAGACCGGGACGGCCTGCTCGACATCGGAAACCCAGTCGCCGTCTGCAAGGAAGCGCCAGGCGCTGAAATCGTCCAGCCGGTCCGCCGGCGCCCGTGCAACGAGCATGCGCTTGCGCACCCAGCCTTCGGCGCTCGTGTCCACGGTGCCGTAGATGTAGCAGTATCCGTCCCCCAAGAGCACGGAGGAGCCGAACAGCCGCTTTGCATGCCCCCAGGGGATTTTTTGCCGGGTCATGATCCAGCGTACGGGGTCCTCGTCCGGATTTTCGACCTTCCCCATCCACGTGGATACCAGCCTGAAACCGAAGGCCGCGGGACCCTCCGCACGCTCGATCTGAAGCAGGAACAGAAAAAGCCCTTTCGGGGTGCGAACCCCGTGATACGGCCAGAACCACCCGACTCCGTCCTCAGGCTGGAAAAACGCAGCGGGGAGTCCGTCCGGCAGGCGGCGGAAGACAAACCGCAGGGAGTCCTGGGATGGTTCCGCACCGGCCTGGAGCGCAGCTGAATTGTTGATCAAGGTGGAGCCGACCCTCCGGCCGGCCTGAACCCGGCCCACGAACGTGTCGCCGAACAGCCAGAGCACGCGGTCGCGGCCCAGAGCCACGGTGTATGCGCCGTCGCCCCCGGTCCAGCCGGACGTGCGGTCGAAGGCCGCGTCGTAGCGCGGCAGCGGCTCGGCCGTGAAGCGCGGCGGGGTCTGGCAGGCAGTGAAAAGGAGCAGAAGCAGGAGGATAAAAAAACAAAATCCCCCCCGCCCCCCTTTGCCAAAGGGGGGATTGCCGGCTGGCGCTCTGCACGGTCTTGATACGCAGGTCATAAGCGTATTCGTTGGATTCATTACCCGACATCCTTGCCCCCCGACCCCTTTGCACAAGAGGGGAACTGCCTCCCTTTGATAAAGGGAGGTCAGGAGGGATTTGTAGTTATCCATTTGGTTCAATTTTGAGAAAGTTTTGATAAGGGAGAAAGCCGAAAGCACTGAGCTTTTATCCCCTTTGAAAAAGGGGGAAAAATATAATAACGGACCATCCTCGCCTGTGAGCGTCCTCCACGGCCGAAACACCAAATAAGACAACCCTTAATCCCCCCCCCTTTGAAAAAGGGGGCCGGGGGGATTACGAACTCATTGTTCGGTGAATGGCCGCGACCACTTCATCGGTGCTTGTCAGCACTTGCCTGCTGTTGAACCGCAGTACTCTGAGACCCAAGTTGACCAGATATTGATCCCTCTGTTTATCGCATTCAACGTGCTCGCCGGTGGAATGCTGCGACCCATCGATTTCAATCACCAGTCGTGCCCGGGGTGCGTAAAAGTCCACCACATAGTCGCCAATTGGCTTTTGCCGATAAAACTGCACCCCCAGCAACTGTTTCCCGCGCAGCCGAAACCAGAGGGCTCTTTCGCTATCGGTCACATTCTTGCGCAGCTGCCGGGCCAAATTCTTCAGATTTGAGTTGTAACGCAGCACCTCGGATCCTCGAAAAGAAATCCCCCCTGCCCCCTTTTTCAAAGGGGGAGGAAAAATAAATCAACGGACCATTCTCGGTCATAAGCGGCGTCTACGGCTGAAGGACCCAATAAGACCGCCCTCAATCCCCCTCTTTGACAAAGGGGAAGATAAAATAAAACGATGGACCATTCTCAGCTATGAGCGGCGTCCACAGCTGAAGGACCCAATAAGACCGCCTTCAATCCCCCCCTTTGACAAAGGGGAAGATAAAATAAATAACGGGCCATCCTCAGTTATAAGCGGCGTCTACGGCTGAAAGATGCAATAAGACCGCCCTCAATCCCCCTCTTTGACAAAGGGGAAGATAAAATAAAACGACGGAGCATTCCCGGTGATAAGCGCGGTCCATGGCCGAGAGACGCAATAGGGCCGCTATCAACTCCCCCCCTTTGACAAAGGGGGGTCAGGGGGGATTTCCCTTTTGCGTTAGGATTCGACTGCTATTTCTCGTCAAGCGCTGTCTGGC
>Ga0105105_10000427_pt1 | contig 19335 bp, 15 predicted proteins | sample PPLLaktember2015_4_FD_79108 | JGI IMG/M metagenome (GOLD analysis project Ga0105105, IMG submission 79108) | Freshwater sediment microbial communities from Prairie Pothole Lake near Jamestown, North Dakota, USA - PPLs Lake P8 Core (1) Depth... | ecosystem: Environmental > Aquatic > Freshwater >...
GGCGGTCGGCGCCGGCACCCACCAGTCCTGGAGGTCGATCCGGCCGTCCGGTGCCCGCCGTGCCTGCAGCGTCGCGCCCGCGAGCTTCACCGAGCCGAGCTCGACACGACGCACCGCCGGATCGATCGCCGCGCCCGCGATCACCAGCGATCCGATCGTGGCCGGGACACGGCCGTCCTTCGCGATGCGCAGGTCGGACAGCTCGAGTGCCGCATCCGACACGGCCGCGCCTGCGCCGGCAGGCCCCCAGGCCAGCGTGGCCCGGGCCGCGAGTCGTCCCTGCTCGATCGAGACGCGCAGCGACGGCCCGGCGAGTGGCGCGTAGCGGGCCACATCGATGCGAGACAGGTCCACCGTCGAGCGACCGCCGCCGGTGCCGTCCAGGAGCAGGTCGGCACCGAGCACCGCCTCGCCGTCGAAGGTCGCATCGAGCCGCCCGCGGCCGCCGACGGCGGTCGGGCGCGCGAGGTCGGCCACGTCGATGTCCTCGAGGGAGAGCGCGAGCGGCGCGACCTGAAGCGCGAGCGGTGCCGGCAGCGCCGCGTCCGTCCAGTCGATCCGCGCGCCGTCGACGACCACCCGGTCGATCCGGAGGGAACGGGGGCCGGCCCGCGCGGTCGGGGGGCCCGAGGCTGCGGCGGGCGCGGCACTGCCCGCCGCACCGGGTGCCTGTGGACCGACGGGGCCCGGGGCGGCCGGGGTCGAATCCGCCGCAGCACCCGCAGCACTCGCAGCACTCGCAGCACTCGCATCGACACCGGTCGCGCCGCCCGTGACCGGCCAGAGCAGCCGCCCGGTCGCATCCCTGCCGAGCGCCGCACGCGGCGCCTTCAGCGTCAGCTCGGTGACGTGGAGCGCGCCGCCGAGCGGCTGCGAGGACCCGAGCACGATCCGCAGCGACTCCGCCGCGGCGCGCTCCTGGCCGGCCGCGTCGTGCACGGCCAGTCCGACGAGTGACAGCGTCCCGGCGACGTCGAGGGCCGCCGGCGCGACCGCGTTCTTGCGCCAGGTGCCGCCGAGATCGAGGGTCACCGCACCCGAGACGGGGCGCACGTCCGGGGGCAGCGGCAGGTAGGGCAGCACCGAGGCGAGCGGCAGCGCATCGAGCTGCACGTCGCCGCCGAACACGGGATCCGCCGCGAACGGCGTGGCGCGCGCCTGCACCACGACCGGCCGGCCGTCGAGCGTGAAGCGCGCATCGACGGTCGCGGGACGGTCGACATGCTCGTCCTGGTTGGTGAGCCCGACCGCCTCGAGCGACAGCCCCGCGACAGCCGTCGACTTCTTCGCCACGCGGTCGTCGAGCTCCAGCCGGCCGTCCGCGACAGCGACGCGGTCGACTCGCCAGACCGTCTTGCGCTGCGAAGGCGGGCGGTTCGCGAACCGATCGAGCACTTCTGAGACGTCGAAGCGATCGGGTCCGGTGCGCACCAGCCGGACGGCGGGTGATTCCAGCCGGATGCCCCGGACCACCACCACGCCGTGGAGGTAGGCTGCCGGATCGACGTCGACGGTCGTGCGCCGCACCGCCAGCAGGGGCTGATCCGGCCGTCCGGACGCGACCGAGAGTGCATCGATCACGATTCGCCCCTGGAACGGCGACACGTCGATGCGTCCGATCCGGACCTCGCGGCCGAGGGACTCGCCGAGCACCGACGCGATCCGGTCACGGGCCAGGTGAGGGCCCCAGGTCAGCCCCGCGAGCAGCAGCCCCACCAGCAGCGCGACGATCCCGGACGCCCACAGCAGCCGACGACCGATCGCGCCCCGCTGGGCGACCCGGTCGGACACCATGCGTCCCGCCGCCCGTCTGCGGGGCGGCGCTGCGGCACGTCCGGAGGCGCGGCGCGAATCGGTCACGGGAGGTGGGCGGAGCACGGGTCCGCCCGATTCTAGAGGACGCCCGGTCCGGGCATCGGCCGATCGCGCCCGACGCGCAGCAGCGCGGCCAGCTCCGACGGATGGCCGACGAGGGCGTCGGCCCCCCAGGTGCCCGGCGGACGGCCTTCGTCGCCGCAGTAGCCGTAGGCGGCCGCGATGGTCCGCATGCCCGCGGCGCGGCCGGCTTCGACGTCCCGCAGGTCGTCGCCCACGTAGACGCAGCCCGCGGCATCGACGCCGGCGAGGTGGGCCGCATGGAGCAGCGGCTCGGGGTGGGGCTTGGCGAAGGGCGTGGTGTCGCCGCCGATCGCGGTCACCGAGCGCTCGAGCACGCCCAGCGCGGCCAGGATCGGACGCACGTAGCGCTCGACCTTGTTGCTGACCACGCCCCAGCGCAGGCCGGCGGCGTCGAGCGCATCGAGCAGTTCCGGAACGCCGTCGAACAGGCGGGTGTGCACCACCATCCCGGCCTCGTAGCGCTCGAGGAACTCGATGCGCAGTGCCTCGAAGGCCGGGTCTTCGCGAACGATGCCCAGGCCGCGCCCGATCAGGCCGCGCGCGCCCATCGAGGCGAACGGACGCAGCGCATCCAGGGGCAGCGGCTCGAGTCCGCGCTCGACGCGCATCGCATTGACCGGCGCCGCCAGGTCGGCCGCGGTGTCCGCGAGCGTCCCGTCGAGGTCGAAGAACACCGCATGCGGGCGGATCTGCAGGGGCTGGGTCATGGGCATGGACGTCCCGTCAAGCCGGTCGGCGGAACGCGACCAGATAGTTGACGCTGACGTCGCCGTCGACCAGCCGGTACTCGCGGGTGAGGGGGTTGTACGTCAGGCCGATCATCGCCTGCTGCTCGAGTCCGGCGCGGCGGGCGGCGGTGACGAGCTCCGACGGGCGGATGAACTTCGCGAATTCGTGCGTGCCGCGCGGCAGCAGGTTCAGCACGTACTCCGCGCCGACGATCGCGAAGAGAAAGGACTTCGGATTGCGGTTCAGCGTGGAGACGAACACCCAGCCGCCGGGCTTGGCCATCCGCGCGCAGGCCGCGACGGTCGAGGCCGGGTCCGGCACGTGCTCGAGCATTTCCATGCAGGTGACCACGTCGAAGGCGTCGGGTGCCTCCTCGGCCATCGCTTCGGCCGACGTCTTGCGATAGGTGACCGTCACGCCCGACTCGAGGCCGTGCAGCTCGGCCACCTTCAGCGGCTTGTCCGCGAGGTCGATGCCGGTCACGCTCGCGCCCTGCCGCGCCATCGCCTCGGCCAGGATGCCGCCGCCGCAGCCGACATCGATCGCGCGCAGGCCCGAGAGCCCGCCGGTGAGCCGTTCGATCCAGCCGAGCCGCAGCGGATTGATCGCATGCAGCGGCCGAAACTCCGAATTCGGATCCCACCACCGCGCGGCGAGCGCCTGGAACTTGGCGATCTCGCCGGCATCGGCGTTCGGCGCACGCGGGCCGGTCTCGGCGGCGGGGCGGGGGGGCGCGGTTCCGGCGGCAGGTGAGGTGCTCATCGATGACTTCCTTGCTGGGATCGCCATTCTACGGAGCCGCCACGGCGTCGCTGCGAAGCCCCGACGGACGACAGGCAGGCGGCGCGGTGCGACAAAAAGAAAACGCCCCGCATGAAGCGGGGCGTCCGGAGCGCGGGACCCGAAGGTCCCGCGAATCGCGGTGGTCCGTATTACTTGATCGGACGGGTACCGACGACTTCGATCTCCACGCGACGGTTCTTCGCGCGGCCTTCCGTGCCCTTGTTGTCGGCGACGGGCTGTTTCTCGCCCTTGCCTTCGGTGTAGACACGGTTGGCTTCGATGCCCTTGCTCACCATGTAGGCCTTGACGGCCTCGGCACGACGCAGCGAGAGCTTCTGGTTGTAGGCATCGGAACCCACGGAGTCGGTGTGACCCACGGCGATGATCACTTCCAGCGTGATGTTCTTGATCTTCGAGGTCAGATCATCCAGCTTCGCCTTGCCTTCCGGCTTCAGGACGGCCTTGTCGAAGTCGAAGAACGTGTCGGCCGCGAACGTGACCTTCTCGCTGGTCGGCTTCGGCGGAACCGGCTTCGGCGGCGGCGGCTTCGGCGCCACGACAGCAGGTGCCGGGGGAGGCGGCGGCGGCGGCGGCGGGGCGGCCGGCGCAGGCGGGGGTTTCGGAATCAGATCCTGGTTGCACCCCGTCTGAGCGTTGGACGGATCCCAGAACGGCGTGCGGACGCAGAGACCGAACGGGCTGTTCGGGTCCGAGAACGGCGAGGTCACGACACCGCCGTCCGGGCTCTGCACGTAACCATACTGGTTCGCCTTAGCAGCGACTTGGCGCGGCGCACTCGCCCCGCCCGTCGCGCAGGCGGCCAGCAGCGCGGTCGCTGCAAGAGCCCCCAACTTGACCGATTTCTTCATGTTTCTCCTCTCGGTGAGATGACTCACATCAGAAAAATCAACGCCTTGCGACGCCTGCGGCGCAGTGTAGCGGAGCCACCCCCCACGGCAAAGCGTCCATGACCCCGCCTGGTAACCAGAACAATCGCGGTTCCAAGGCAAACATTGCAATCCGAGGACCGCGAAGATGCAGGCATCACGCGGCTTCCGGCACGATTTTGCCCAAGCGATTGTGCCACACGGCATACCTCCCAAGGACCTCCGATACGGTGCATAACGCCCGTTCGTCGACCATTTGTCGTCTCGTGACAACAGGCTTGCCGGCGATCCACACGTCGGTCACCTGTTCCCGCCCCGCGGCGAACAGCAGTTGAGACACCGGGTCGTGCACCGGCTGCAGGTCGGCGTCAGAGAGGTCGATCGCGACCAGGTCCGCCCATTTCCCGGGCGTGATGCTCCCGATTTCGTCACCGAGTCCCAGTGCCCGTGCACCGCCCAGGGTCGCGGCATGAAGCGCTGCGTGCGCGCCGAAGGCGGCCGCGTCGCCGCTCGTCCCCTTGGCGAGCAGGGAGGCGGTCCTCGCCTCGAGCAGCAGGTCGAGCCGGTTGTTGCTGGCGGAGCCGTCGGTCCCGATGCCGACGTTCACGCCGGCGTCCAGCAGTCGCGCGATCGGCGCGATGCCGCTTCCGAGCTTCAGGTTGGAATGCGGGCAGTGCGCCACCGATGCCCCGTGCGCGGCCAGCAGCCGCATCTCGGCGTCCGACAGGTGCACGGCGTGCACGGCGATGAGGTCCGGGCCCAGCAGTCCGAGGCGGGCGAGCCGCTCGAGCGGGCGCACGCCGTGGCGGGCCTCGTGCTCGGCGATCTCCTGTGCGGTCTCGTGGACGTGCACGTGGACCGGGAGCTGGAGTTCCGCCGACAGCTTCGAGACTTCGCGCAGCCCGTCGTCCGACACCGTGTAGGGCGCATGCGGCGCGAGCGTGAATCCGATCGTGGGCTCGTGGCGCAGCGCGTCGCGCAGGCGCAGCCCCTTGGCCAGGTAGTCGGCCGGGCCGCTGCCGTAGGCGCTCGGGAAGTCGACGACGATGATCCCGACCCGCGCCCGCATCCCCATCGACAGCGCCGCCCGGGCCGTGGCCTCGGGAAAGAAGTACATGTCGTTGAAGGTGGTGATCCCGCCTCGCAGCATCTCGCGGCAGGCGAGGACGGTGCCGTCGTGCACGAAGGCGTCCGAGACCAGCCCGGCCTCGAGCGGCCAGATGCGCTCGTTGAGCCAGCGTGCCAGGGGGAGGTCGTCGGCCGCGCCCCGCAGCAGGCTCATCGCTGCATGGGTGTGCAGGTTGACCAGCCCGGGGATCAGCAGGTGGCCGGGCAGGTGGACCGTCTCGGCGTCGGCATGCCGGCGCACGGCCTCGGCCGCGGGCAGCACGGCCTCGATGCGCCCGTCGCGGACCACGACGGCGTGGTCGGTCAGCACGACCGAATCGGGTTCGACGGGGGCGATCCAGCGGGGCAGGATCAGCCGGGTCGGCGGGCGAGGGGTGGGGGTGTCGGGCATCGCGGGCTCGGCGGGGCGGGCCGGAATCGACCCGTCGAATTAAAGCACATCCGGAATGGTTTAAAATTCAAAGGTTTATCCGATCCGCCGCTGCGCGCACCCCATGGACCAATTCGCCAAGGAAACCCTCCCGGTCAGTCTCGAGGAGGAGATGCGTCGCTCGTACCTCGATTACGCGATGAGCGTGATCGTGGGCCGCGCGCTGCCCGACGTGCGCGACGGCCTCAAGCCGGTGCACCGTCGCGTGCTGTTCGCGATGCACGAGCTGAACAACGACTGGAACCGCCCGTACAAGAAGTCGGCCCGTATCGTCGGCGACGTCATCGGCAAGTACCACCCGCACGGCGACCAGTCGGTCTACGACACCATCGTCCGGATGGCGCAGGACTTCTCGCTGCGCTACCTGCTCGTCGACGGTCAGGGCAACTTCGGCTCGGTCGACGGCGACAGCGCGGCGGCCATGCGGTACACCGAGATCCGGCTGTCGAAGATCGCGCACGAGCTGCTCGCGGACATCGACAAGGAGACGGTCGACTTCGGCCCGAACTACGACGGCTCCGAGAAGGAGCCGCTGCTGCTGCCGGCCAAGATCCCCAACCTGCTGATCAACGGCAGCTCGGGCATCGCGGTGGGCATGGCCACCAACATCCCGCCGCACAACCTGCGCGAGGTGGTCGAGGGCTGCCTGCTGCTGCTGCGCCGGCCCGAGGCCAGCATCGACGAGCTGATCGAGCTGATCCCGGCGCCCGACTTCCCCACCGCCGGCATCATCTACGGCGTCGAGGGCGTGCGCGAGGGCTACCGCACCGGCCGCGGCCGCGTCGTGATGCGCGCGACCACGCACTTCGAGGAGTTCGACCGCGGCGCGCGCACGGCGATCATCGTCGACGAGCTGCCGTTCCAGGTGAACAAGCGCACGCTGCAGGAGAAGATCGCCGAGCTGGTCAACGACAAGAAGATCGAGGGCATCTCCGACATCCGCGACGAGTCCGACAAGTCGGGCATGCGGGTGGTGATCGAGCTGCGGCGCGGCGAGGTCCCCGAGGTGGTGCTCAACAACCTGTTCAAGCAGACGCAGCTGCAGGACACGTTCGGCATGAACATGGTCGCGCTGGTCGACGGCCAGCCGCGGCTGCTGAACCTCAAGCAGATGCTCGAGGCGTTCCTGTCGCACCGCCGCGAGGTGGTCACGCGGCGCACGGTGTTCGAGCTGCGCAAGGCCCGCGACCGCGGCCACGTGCTCGAGGGCCTGGCCGTCGCGATCGCCAACGTCGACGAGATGATCGAGCTGATCAAGGGCTCGCCGACCCCGCCGGTCGCCAAGGAGCGGCTGCTGGCGCGGGTCTGGAACCCGGGCGTGGCCCGCGAGATGGTGGAGCGGGCCGGCGGCGACGCCACCGCGTTCCGGCCGTTCGGCCTGGAGCCGGGCGTGGGCCTCGCGCCGGACGGCTACCGGCTCTCGGAGATCCAGGCGCAGGAGATCCTGCAGATGCGTCTGCAGCGCCTGACCGGACTGGAGCAGGACAAGATCGTGCAGGAGTACCGCGAGGTCATGGAGACCATCGCCGACCTGCTCGACATCCTGGCGCGCCCCGAGCGCACCAGCACGATCATCGCCGACGAGCTCAAGGCCATCCAGGCGGAGTACGCCGACCCGGTCAAGGACAAGCGCCGCTCGACCATCGAGCTCAACGCGACCGAGCTCGACACCGAGGACCTGATCGCACCGACCGACATGGTGGTCACGCTGTCGAACACCGGCTACATCAAGAGCCAGCCGGTGTCCGAGTACCGCGCGCAGAAGCGCGGCGGGCGCGGCAAGCAGGCCACGCAGATGAAGGACGACGACTGGATCGCCCAGCTCTTCATCGCGAACACGCACGACTTCATCCTGTGCTTCTCCGACCGCGGTCGCGTCTACTGGCTCAAGGTCTGGGAGGTGCCGCAGGGCTCGCGCAACGCGCGCGGCAAGCCGATCGTCAACATGTTCCCGCTCGTCGACAACGAGAAGATCACCGTCATCCTGCCGGTCAAGGCGTTCGACGAGGAGCACTTCGTGTTCATGGCGACCTCGCTGGGCACGGTCAAGAAGACGCCGCTCACCGAGTTCTCGCGCCCGATGAAGCGCGGCATCATCGCGGTCAAGCTCGACGAGGGCGACTACCTGATCGGCGCGGCGGTCACCGACGGCCAGCACGACGTGATGCTGTTCTCCGATGGCGGCAAGGCGGTGCGCTTCGACGAGAACGACGTGCGCCCGATCGGGCGCGATGCGCGCGGCGTGCGCGGCATGACGCTCGAGGAAGGCCAGGCGGTGATCTCGATGCTGGTCGCCGAGAGCGAGACGCAGTCGGTGCTGACGGCGACGGAGAACGGCTTCGGCAAGCGCACCCCGATCACCGAGTACACGCGCCACGGTCGCGGCACGAAGGGCATGATCGCGATCCAGACCAGCGAGCGAAACGGCCGGGTGGTCGCCGCGGTGCTGGTCGAGGCCCGCGACGAGATCATGCTGATCACCACCGGTGGCGTGCTGGTGCGCACGCGCGTCTCCGAGATCCGCGAGATGGGCCGCGCCACCCAGGGCGTGACGCTGATGGCGGTGGGCGAGGGCACGACGCTGACCGGCGTGCAGCGCGTGGTCGAGAGCGACGCGACCGACGAGGTGCCCGTGGCCGAGGGTGGCGAGCCGCCGGCGGGCGCGGCGTCCGCCGACGGAGCGGCCGACGGATCGGCACCGCCGGCCGGGGAGGCGCCGGCGGACGGGGAGGCCTCGTGACCCGCCGGGTCTTCAACTTCTCGGCCGGTCCGGCGGTGCTGCCGGAGCCGGTGCTGCGCCAGGCGGCCGACGAGATGCTCGACTGGCAGGGCAGCGGCATGTCCGTGATGGAGATGAGCCATCGCGGCCGCGAGTTCATGTCGATCCATGCGCGCGCGCTGGCCGACCTGCGCGAGCTGATGGCGATCCCGCCCGAGTACAAGGTCCTGTTCCTGCAGGGCGGCGGTCTCGGCGAGAACGCCATCGTGCCGATGAACCTGATGGGGCCGAAGGGCCTCGCGGACATCGTCGTGACCGGACAGTGGTCGGCGAAGTCGGCGAAGGAGGCGGCGCGTTACGGCCGCGTCAACGTCGTCGCCGACGCCGGCCGCGCCGGCCGCGGCTACACCTTCGTGCCGCCGCAGTCGGAGTGGACGCTGTCGAAGGACGCGTCGTACCTGCACGTGTGCACGAACGAGACCATCGACGGCGTCGAGTTCGACGGCCCGCCCGCGCAGGGCGACGGTCCGGGCGAGGTGCCGCACGGCGTGCCGATCGTCGCCGACGTCTCCTCGCACATCCTGTCGCGTGCGATCGACGTGAGCCGCTTCGGCTGCCTCTTCGGCGGCGCGCAGAAGAACATCGGCCCGGCGGGGCTGACCCTGGTGATCGTGCGCGAGGACCTGCTCGGCCACGCCCACCCGATGACGCCGAGCGTCTTCGACTACAAGGTCGTGGCCGACAACGACTCGATGTTCAACACGCCGCCGACCTACGCGATCTACCTGGCGGGGCTGGTCTTCCAGTGGCTCCGCGAGCAGGGTGGCGTGGCCGGCATCGAGGCGCGGAACGTGGAGAAGGCGGCGCTGCTGTACGACGCGATCGACGCGAGCGGTCTCTACGAGAACCGCGTCGAGCGGCGCTGGCGGTCGCGGATGAACGTACCGTTCTTCCTGAAGGACGAGCGGCTGAACGACCCGTTCCTCGCGGGTGCGAAGGACGCGGGCCTCGAGCAGCTCAAGGGCCACCGCTCGGTGGGCGGCATGCGTGCCTCGATCTACAACGCGATGCCCGTCGAGGGCGTGCGCGCGCTGGTCGGCTACATGCAGGATTTCGAACGGCGACGCGGCTGAGCGCGGCCCGGGTCGCGCCGATCGCGGGTAGCATCGCGGTTCGGTCGCAGCCTCCCGGCGCACCGCCCGACGACCCTTTCACGACGCATCCATGAGCGACCGACTGAGCGAGCTGAGGACCCTGATCGACGACGTCGATCACCGACTGCTGGCGCTGCTCGGCGAGCGCGGCCGCCTCGTGCTCGAGGTGGGCGAATTCAAGCACGCCCAGAACGCGCCGGTGCTGCGGCCGGAGCGGGAGGCGCAGATCCTGCGTCGGCTGGCCGCGAGCAATCCGGGGCCGCTCGCCGAGGGCGCGATCGTCGCGATCTGGCGCGAGGTGATCTCCGCCTGCCGCGAGCTCGAGCGCAGGCTGCGCGTGGGCTACCTGGGACCGGTGGGCACGTTCTCCGAGCAGGCGGTGTTCGCGCAGTTCGGCCAGGGCGTCGACGCGGTGCCCTGCGCGAGCATCGACGAGGTGTTCCGCGCGGCCGAGGCCGGCACGGTCGACTTCGGCGTGGTGCCGGTCGAGAACTCGACCGAGGGCGCGGTCAACCGCAGCCTCGATCTGTTCCTGCAGTCGCCGCTGCGCGTGTGCGGCGAGGTGTCGATCCCGATCAAGCACAACCTGCTGACGGCGTCCGGCACGATGGACGGCGTGACCCGTGTCTGCGCGCACGCGCAGGCGCTCGCGCAGTGCACCGGCTGGCTCAACCGCAACCATCCGACGCTCGAGCGCGTGCCGGTGTCGAGCAACGCCGAAGGCGCGCGGCTCGCCGCGATCGAGCCGCACACCGCGGCCATCGCCGGCGACGGCGTGCTCGGCCGCTACGAGGTCGCGGTGGTCGCAGAGGCGATCCAGGACGACCCGCTGAACCGCACCCGCTTCGCGGTCGTCGGCCAGCACGTCTGCGGCGTCTCGGGCGAGGACCAGACCTCGCTGATCCTGTCGGTGCCCGACCGGGCCGGCGCGGTCCACGCGCTGATCGAGCCGCTCGCGCGCCACGGCGTGTCGATGAAGCGCTTCGAGTCGCGTCCGGCTCGTCAGGGCGGCTGGCAGTACTACTTCTACATCGACCTGCTCGGCCACGAGCAGGACCCCCAGGTCGCCGCCGCGCTCGCCGAGATCCGTGCGCATGCGGCCTTCTTCAAGTCGCTCGGCTCCTACCCGCGCGAGGTCGCGCTGCCGCGCACCGCGGCGCGGGCCTGAGCGGACGACGCACCCTTCCACGCCCACGAGCAGCACACCATGAGCACGTCCGCTCCCGCCGAACTCGCCCCCGCGTACGTCCGCGCGATCGCCCCCTACCAGGCGGGCAAGCCGATCTCCGAGGTCGCCCGCGAATACGGTCTGGACGAGGCGCGGATCGTGAAGCTGGCGTCGAACGAGAATCCGCTGGGCATGCCGGAATCGGCGCGCGTCGCGATGATGGCGGCGGCCGCCGAGCTCGGCCGCTATCCCGACGCGAACGGCTTCGAGCTGAAGGCCGCGCTGTCGAAGCGGCTCGACGTGCCGCAGGACTGGCTGACGCTGGGCAACGGCTCGAACGACATCCTCGAGCTGGTCGCGCACGCGCTGCTGCAGCCGGGGACCTCCGCGGTCTACTCGCAGTACTCGTTCGCGGTGTACGCGCTGGCCACGCAGGAGACCGGGGCGCGCGCGATCGTCGTGCCGGCGCGCGACCACGGCCACGACCTCGCCGCGATGCGCGCCGCGATCTCGGCGGACACGAGGATCGTCTTCATCGCGAACCCGAACAATCCGACCGGCACCTTCCTGCCGGCCGCCGAAGTCGAAGCCTTTCTCGCCTCGGTGCCGCCCCAGGTGGTGGTGGTGCTCGACGAGGCGTACAACGAGTACCTCGAACCGGCGCTGCGCTTCGACGCGGTGGCCTGGGTCCGGCGCTTCCCGAACCTGGTGCTGTCGCGCACCTTCTCGAAGGCCTACGGGCTGGCGGGCCTGCGGGTCGGCTACGCGGTCGCGCAGCCCGCGATGACCGACCTGCTCAACCGCGTGCGACAGCCGTTCAACGTCAACTCGCTCGCGCAGGCTGCCGCCGTCGCGGCGCTCGGCGACGCGGCGTTCCTCGAGCGCAGCCGTGCGCTGAACGCCGAGGGCGTGGCCGCGCTCGAGGCGGCGTTCGACGCGCTCGGCCTGCCCTACGTGAAGTCGTTCGGCAACTTCGTGCTGGTGAAGGTCGGCGACGCCGCCGGCATCAACCAGGCGCTGCTGCGGGCGGGCGTGATCGTGCGGCCGGTCGGCAACTACGGGCTGCCCGAGTGGCTGCGGATCAGCGTCGGTCTGCCCGCCGAGAACGAGGCCTTCCTGGTGGCGCTGCGCGCCGCGCTTGGCCGGGAGTGACGCCGTTCGCGAAGGTCGCGATCGTCGGCACGGGGGCGGTCGGCGCCTCGGTCGGCGGCGGCCTGCGGGCCCGCGGCCTCGCGACGGCGGTGTGGGGCCTGGACCCCGCGAACGCGGAGGCGGCCCGTGCCGTCGGAGCGATCGACCGGGTCGCGGCGAGCCTAGGCGAAGCGCTCGACGGTGCCGACCTGGTGCTGCTGGCCGCGCCGGTGCCGGTGAACCGTGCGCTGCTCGGCGACGCGGCGCTGCGCGAGGCGCTCGGGCCGCGCGCGGTGCTCACCGACGTCTCGAGCACCAAGGCGAGCGTGGTCGCCGCCGCGCACGCCGGGCTCGGGGCGCGGCTCGGCCGGTTCGTCGCCTCGCATCCGATCGCGGGCTCGGATCGCGCCGGTCCGGCCGCGGCCCGCTCCGACCTGATCGCGGGCGCGCACGTCATCGTGTGCCCGACCGAAGACTGCGACGCCGATGCGCTCGCGACCGTCGAGGCGATGTGGGCCGCGCTCGGGGGCCGGGTCGCCCGGATGGACGCCGCCCATCACGACCGTCTCTTCGCCGAGGTCTCGCACTGGCCCCATGCGGTGGCCTTCGCGCTGTCGGCGTCGGTCGGCTGCGGCCCGCTGGCGGACGATGCGCGCCGCTACCATGGGGCCGGGCTGCGTGACACGACGCGGGTCGGCGGGTCGCCGCCCGACCTGTGGGCGGGCATCCTGCTCGACAACCGCGAGGCGTCGCTGGCCGCGGCCGCGGCCTTCCGGGTCGAGCTCGAGCGGATCGAGCGGGCGCTGGCCGACGGCGACCGCGTCGCGCTGGTGGCCGCGCTCGAGCGCGGCGCGGCCTGGCGCACGACGCTCTAGCGGCCCGCCGCGGCTCAGCCCGCCATGCCCGCGCGGATCGCCTCGATGCGCTCCCGATTGACGCCGAAGTCGCGACGCCCGAGCCGGGAGGCCGATCGGACGTGGATGACCGCCGCCTGCTCGTCGACGAGAAACTCGACGTCGTCGACGAAGCGCAGCCAGTGCGTCGTGAACTCGGCGTAGAGATAGCCCGGCCGCTCGTCCACGATCGCGGCACCCGGCATGGCAGCGACGACGGCGCGCAGCCGTGCGAAGGCGGCTGCCGGATCCGGGCTCGCGGCGATCGGGGCGATCCGGTGGTACTCGGTGGTCGCGACGCTGGACACCGCGTTGGACAGGTCCTCGCGCACCGGGCGGAGCCGGCCGTCGACCGGTCCGCGCTGCGCCGGGCGCGTGCCCGACAGCAGCCCGCCGCAGGCCGCGAGCGGCAGGGCTGCCAAGACCAGGAGCACGCCGAGCGCCAGGCGGCGCCCGGTCAGTCGGTCCGGACGCCGCGCGCCGATCATCCCGCCTTCCGCAGCCGGCGGATCAGGCTGGAGGTGTCCCAGCGGTTGCCGCCCATGCGCTGGACGTCGCCGTAGAACTGGTCGACCAGCGCGGTCGCCGGCAGCGGCGCGCCGTTGCGCTTGGCCTCGTCCAGGCACAGGCCGAGGTCCTTGCGCATCCAGTCGACCGCGAAGCCGAAGTCGAACTTGTCGTCGACCATGGTCTTGCCGCGGTTGTCCATCTGCCAGGACTGCGCCGCACCCTTGCCGATCACGTCGAGCACCAGCTTCATGTCGAGGCCGGCGGCCAGCCCGAAGTTCACGCCTTCGGACAGGCCCTGGACCAGACCGGCGATGCAGATCTGGTTCACCATCTTCGCGAGCTGGCCCGCGCCGGGCGCGCCGATCAGCGTGAAGGCCCGCGAGAACGCCATGCCGACCGGCATCGCACGCTCGAAGGCTGCCGGCTCGCCGCCGCACATCACGGTCAGCAGGCCGTTGACCGCGCCGGCCTGGCCGCCCGAGACCGGGGCATCGACGAAGTCGACGCCGGCGGCCTTCGCGGTCGCGTAGAGCTCGCGGGCGACCTCGGCCGATGCGGTGGTGTGGTCGACGAACAGCGCGCCCTTCGCCATGCCGGCGAACGCGCCGTCCGGCCCGAGCACCACGCTGCGCAGGTCGTCGTCGTTGCCGACGCAGGCGAACACGATCTGGGCGCCGGCGGCGGCCTCGCGAGGGGTGGCGGCGGACGCGCCGCCGTACTCGGCGACCCAGGCCTTCGCCTTCGCGGCGCTGCGGTTGTAGACGGTCACGTGGTGCCCGGCCCGTGCGAGGTGCCCCGCCATCGGGTAGCCCATCACGCCCATGCCCAGGAACGCCACCTTGTGCGGGGTGACCGCGTCGTATGTCTTCGTCATCGAATCCTCCTCGCCCCGATTCTACGGGACGCGGAGGCGGCGACGTCCGACCTCCCGGTGCGGCTCAGGCGATGCGGTCGAGCCAGCGGGCGATGGTGCCGGCGACCGTGCGCCAGCGCCGCTCCAGCATCGGCACGTGCCCCACGCCGGGGATCCGGACGGGTTCGGCGCCCCACCTCGCGACGACCTCGTCGAGCGCCGTCGGCGGGATCATGCCGTCCTGCTCGCCGTGCAGCGCGAGCATGGGCACGCCGTCGGCGCGCCCGGTCGCGCGGCTCATCGGCGCCCAGGTCATCTCCCACAGCGCGCGACCCGACTCCCGTCCGAGCAGCCGCGCGAGCGCGCGATCGCGGTCGCCCTCGCCGTCGGCGGGCAGCGGGTCGTGGGCCAGCAGGTCGATGATCCCCCGACCGTCGCGCGATCCGAGCGCCACCTGCATCAGGCTGCCGAGCGCCTGCGGACGGCGCAGCGCCATCCGCGACACCGAGGCGATCAGCCCGCCCGGCGGCACGCTCGACAGCAGGACGGCGGCGCGCGGCTGAGTGCCCTGCGCGAGCAGGCGCTGCAGCACCAGTCCGCCCATCGACGAACCGAAGACCACCGCCGGCCGGCCGATCGCGTCGAGCGCGCGGACGACGTCGCTGCCGTAGTCGTCCAGTCCGTAGGCATCGAGCAGCGGCGCGCCCTCGCTGCCGCCGTGCCCGCGCAGCGAAAGCGCATGGACGTCGTGGCCGCGGGCGGCGAAGAAGGGCATGAAGGTCCGCATCCAGCTGCCGGCATGGGTGTAGGCGCCGTGCACCATCAGGATGGGCGGGCGCGCCGGCTCGCGTGCGCGCAGGCTGAACATCTCCAGCCGGGGTTGCCAGGGCGCCTGCAGGGAGTCGACGGCGAGCTCGGGAAGGGCGGCCATGGGAACGGGATCCATCGTGTGTCTTCACGACAGCATCGGCCCGCCGCGGACTCTCCGGAGTGATGCAGTGCACGCCATGCCCTCGGCGGTCGGCGCGGGGCGCCGGATGGCACGCTGCCCGGGGCGGTCGGTGGGGCCGCCCCCGGCGCTACGTCGCGGCGAGGCGCCGTACCCCCACGCCGCGCCGAACCAGCGCGTGCTGCAGCGCGTCGGGTCCGGCGAGGTGCAGCGCCCCGACCAGCGCCATCGCCCGGCCGGGCTCGTCGAGGGCACGGTCCAGCACCTCGGCCATCGCCGCGTCGCGATCGGCGAACAGCCGCGTGCGCAGCGCCGCCAGCGGCCCTTCGGGGGGGTATGCGAAGTCCTTGAGCGCCGCCAGCTCGGCGAGGTCGCCGCGGCGCCACGCGTCGACGATCCGGACGTAGGTGCCCGATTGCGCGTCGCGGTGCGCGAGCCGCAGCGCGAGCGCCGCGTCCTGCTCGGCGAGGGACCCGCCCGCGAAGGCCGCCACCTGCGCCTCGGCGGTCTCCATCTCGACGATCGGCAGGGCGCGCGCGCGGGCGCGCCGGATCAGGTGCAGCTCGACGCCGTCGCGCGGGTCCGCGCCGAAGTGCAGGTCGTCGGGGTCGGGGAGCAGCAGGGCCAGCGCCCACGGCTGCAGCCGCTGCAGCTCGCCCAGTGTCCACGGCTGCTGGTGGAGCGCGCGGCGCAGCGCCCGCAGGGTCTCGGGGCGCAGCACGTTCGCGAGGGTGGCGCCCTCGGGCAGCAGCGCGCGCGCGGTCGCCGCGGCACGGATCTCGGCCCTGCGGCCGTCGGTGTCGATCTCGACGATCAGGCGGGTGGCCTCGCCGAAGGCACGCTCCAGCGGCTCGGGCAAGGGATAGAAGCGGGCGAGGCCTGCGTGCACCGTGGCGAGCAGCACGATCCGCCCCGGGGCCTCGGGCCGTGCGAGCTCGAAGGCCGGCGGCGCGTACTCGAAGCCGGGCAGGCTCCGGTACGCGCAGCCGGCGGTGGCGGCCGCCGCGAGCAGCGCGCCCCGCAGCAGCGCGCGTCGTGGCGCGCAGGGCGCCACGGCGCGGACCGCGTCGGACGGCCGCGGCCCGCAGCCCGGCTCAGAAGGCCGCGGCGTGCCCGTCGCGGCGGCTGTCGCTGGCGGCGACGTAGCCGTCCTCGATCGAGTCGGTCATGCGCCAGATGAACTGGCCCGAGCCGAAGTCCATGTACGGATCGGCGACCGGCGCGAGGTTGTGCCCCATCGCGCGCAGCGCCTCGACCACCGCCGGCTCCATCGTCGACTCGACGTCCAGGTCCAGGCCGCGGTTGACCTTCCAGCGCGGCGCGTCGCAGGCCGCCTGCGGGTTCTGGCGGTAGTCGAGCATGCGGACCAGCGTCTGCATGTGGCCCTGCGGCTGCATGTTGCCGCCCATCACGCCGAAGCTCATCTGCGGCTTGCCGTCCTTCGTGAGGAAGGCCGGGATGATCGTCTGGAAGGGGCGCTTGCCCGGTGCCACGACGTTCGGGTGCGACGGATCGAGCGAGAAGCAGTGGCCCCGGTTCTGCAGCGACACGCCGGTGCCCGGCACCACGACACCCGAGCCGAAGCCCATGTAGTTCGACTGGATGAAGCTGACCATCCGGCCTTCCGAGTCGGCCGCGGTCAGGTAGATGGTCCCGCCGGGCGGCGGCATGCCGTGCGAGAAGCTGGTCGCCCGGTCGCGCCGGATCAGCTTCGCGCGCTCGGCCAGGTAGCCCGGATCGAGGAGCTGCGCGGGCGTCACCTTCATGTGCCGGATGTCGGCGACGTGCGCGTAGACGTCGGCGAAGGCGATCTTCATCGCCTCGATCTGCAGGTGTCGGCTCTCGGCCGAATCCGGCGGCAGCGAGCCGATGTCGAAGTGCTTGAGGATGCCCAGCGCGATCAGCGCCGCGATGCCCTGGCCGTTCGGCGGGATCTCGTGCAGGCGGTGGCCGCCGTAGTCCATGCCGATCGGGTCGACCCAGTCGATCGAGTAGCCCGCGAGGTCGGCGGCGCTCATCGAGCCGCCGTTCGCCGCGGCGTGCGCGACCAGCTTCGCGGCGGTCTCGCCCTCGTAGAAGTCGCGGCCCTTCGTGGCCGCGATGCGCCGCAGCGTGCCGGCCGCGCCCTGCAGGACGAAGCGCTCGCCGTACTCCGGCGCGCGGCCGCGCGGCAGGAAGTGCTCGGCGAAGCCGGGCTGGTCCTTGAGGATCTCGACGTGCGCGTCCCACTTGCGCTTGACGATCGTCGACACGTTGTAGCCCTGCTCGGCGTATTCGATCGCCGGCTGCAGGCACTGCTCGAACGACAGGCGGCCGAACTTCTCGTGCAGCGCCGCCCAGCCGGCGACGCAGCCCGGGACCGTCACCGTGTCCCAGCCGCGCAGCGGATAGACGCCGCCGTGCTTGCGCTTGAAGTACTCGACGTCCCAGGCCGCGGGCGCCGTGCCCGACGCGTTCAGGCCGTGGAGCTTCTTGCCGTCCCAGACGATGGCGAACGCGTCCGAGCCCAGGCCGTTGGAGCAGGGCTCGGTGAGGGTGATGGTCGAGGCCGCGGCCACGATCGCGTCGATCGCGTTGCCGCCGGCGGCGAGCATCCGCAGGCCGGCCTGCGCGGCCAGCGGCTGCGAGGTGGCGACCACGTTGCGGGCGAAGACCGGCGTGCGGACCGTCGGGTAAGGGTTGTTCCAGTCGAAGTTCGTGGTCATCGGGAGGATTCCGGAAAGGGAAGGATCTGTCAGCAGCCGAGGCGATCGGCGAGATCGTCGAAGCCGGTGCTCGTGACGTCGAAGCGGTCGCCGTCGCGCGGCACGTCGCCGCGGCGCAGCGGGCCGAACTCGAGCGGGCGATCGACGTAGGCGGTCCGAAGCCCGCAGGCCGCCGCGGCGCGCAGGTCCGCAGCATGCGCGGCGACCATCATGACCTGCGCCGGGGCGAGGTCGAAGGTGTCGGCCACCCCGAGGTACGCACCCGGCTCGGGCTTGTACGCACGGTACACCTCCGCCGACAGCACGCAGTCCCAAGGCAGAGCGGCACGCTTGGCCATCCGCGTGAGCAGACCGACGTTGCCGTTCGACAGCGGGGTGATCACGAACCGCGACTTCAGGCGGGCGAGGCCGGCGCGGGCCTCCGGCCACGGGTCGAGCCGGTGCCACGCCAGGTTGAGCGCCACGCGTGCCGATTCGTCGAGGCGGTCCGCCACGCCGAACTCGACGAGTGTCGCATCGAGGTTCTCGCGGTGCAGCACGTCGAGCCGGACCCAGGGACGGGTGCCGGCACGGACCGCCTGCATCGCCGGCTGGTAGCGGCTGCGCCAGGCGTCGGCGAACGCGCCGCCGTCGACGCCGAGGCCGAGCGCGTCGACCTCGCGGGCGATGCTGCCCCGCCAGTCGACGACGGTGCCGAACACGTCGAAGGCGAGGACCTGGACCTCGTCGAAAGCGGGCATGGCGTCTCCGTGGCGTGGGGGGTCAGCGTTCGGAGAGCGCCAGGCGCACGCCGAGACCGATGAAGATCGCGCCGATCGCGCGGGGCAGCCAGCGCACGCCGAGTGCCGCGCCGCGGGCCCAGCCCTGCGTCGCGGACCGCGTCCGCAGCGCGGCGGCGGCCGTCGCGGCCAGTGTGCCGACGGTGCCGGTCACGAGCGTGCCGTTGGCGACGAACACCGCGCCCAGCACCCCGAAGGCGAGGGCGGGACGGGACGAGGCCGGATCGATGAACTGCGGCACGAATGCCAGGAAGAAGAGCGCCACCTTGGGATTGAGCACCGACACGAGCACCGCATCGCGAAAGATCGCGACCGGTCGACACGCCGGGATCGCGGGGGGCATGGGCGACGCCTGCGGGGTCGCGTCGGGTGCACCGCGGGCGGTCAGCATCCTCAGGCCGAGCCACGCCAGCCAGGCGGCACCGACGAGCTTGAGCGCGTCGAAGGCGGACGCCGACGCCGCGAGCAGCGCGGACACGCCGAGCGCTCCCAGCGCCACGTGGACGAGGCCGCCTGCACCGATGCCGAGCGCGGCGACCCAGCCGGCCCTCGCGCCGTGCAGCCCGGCCTGTGTCGACGTGTAGACGAGGTCCGGCCCCGGCGTGAGGTTCAGCAGCA
>Ga0105105_10000429_pt1 | contig 19294 bp, 16 predicted proteins | sample PPLLaktember2015_4_FD_79108 | JGI IMG/M metagenome (GOLD analysis project Ga0105105, IMG submission 79108) | Freshwater sediment microbial communities from Prairie Pothole Lake near Jamestown, North Dakota, USA - PPLs Lake P8 Core (1) Depth... | ecosystem: Environmental > Aquatic > Freshwater >...
AGGCTCTCGATCATCTGCTGGTTCGCCGCGAGCGCCATTTGCGCGTCCCGATCGCGCAGTTTCTGCTGGCGCGACATCGCGATGCCGGCAATCAGCACCCCCACGGCCACGACCGCGACGAGGATGGTCGCAAGCGCGTTGATGTCGGGGCTCACGCCCAGGCGCACCTTCGAGAACACGACCATCGGCAGCGTGCTGGAGCCCGGGCCGGCCACGAAGCTCGCGATCACGAGGTCGTCCAACGACAGCGTGAACGCCAGCAGCCAGCCCGAAAGCAATGCGGGGAAGATGATGGGCAGCGTGATCAGGAAGAAGACCTTCGCCGGGCGCGCGCCGAGGTCCTGCGCCGCCTCCTCGAGGGATTCGTCGATCTGCGCGAGCCGCGACTGCACGACGACGGTGACGAATGCCATCGCGAACGTGACGTGCGCGATGATGATCGTGGTCATGCCGCGGCCCGCCGGCCAGCCGATCAGTTGCTCCAGCGTGACGAACAGCAGCAGCAGCGACAGGCCGGTGATCACCTCGGGCATCACCAGCGGCGCCGTGGTCATGCCGGACAGCAGCGTGCGGCCGCGGAACGGGCCGAACCGCGCGAGGATCATGCCCGCGAACGTGCCGAGCACGACGGCCAGCGTCGCAGAGATGGCCGCCACCTCGAGGCTGAGCCAGGCCGCGTCGAGAATCTGCTGGTTGCGGATCAGCGCGCCGTACCACTTCGTCGAGAATCCGCCCCAGACCGTGACGAGGCGCGACTCGTTGAACGAGAACACGACCAGCGAAATGATCGGCACGTACAGGAATGCGAAGCCCACGACGAGGGCCAGCATGCGGAACCAGGGGCGACCGTGCATCATCGGTGCGTCCCTCCGCCGGCCTCGGCGTCCTGCGCGCGCTGGAAGAACATGATCGGAATCACGAGGAACAGCAGCAGCGCGATCGCGACCGCGCTCGCCACTGGCCAGTCGCGGTTATTGAAGAACTCGGTCCACAACACCTTGCCGATCATCAGCATGCCGGGATCGCCAAGCAGGGCCGGAATGACGAATTCGCCGACCGCCGGAATGAAGACCAGCAGGCAGCCGGCGATGATGCCCGGCAGCGACAGCGGCAGCGTGACCTTGAGGAACGATTTCCACGGACGGCAGCCCAGGTCGGCCGCCGCCTCGAGCAGCGTGAGGTCCAGCTTCTCGAGGTTCGCGTACAGCGGCAGGATCATGAACGGCAGGTACGAGTACACGATGCCGACGTAGACCGCGAAGTCCGTCTGCAGCATCTGGATCGGCTGGTCGATGACGCCGAGCGCCATCAGCGTGTTGTTGATCAGGCCGTTGTTCTTGAGGATGCCGATCCACGCATAGACGCGCAGCAGGAACGACGTCCAGAACGGCAGGATCACCAGCAGCAACAGGATGTTGCGCGTCGACGACTGGCTGCGCGCGATCGCGTAGGCCATCGGGTAACCGATCAGCAGGCACAGCAGCGTCGAGACGCCGGCGACCCAGATCGAGTTCAGGTACGCCTTCCAGTACAGGTTGTCCTCGACCAGGAACGCGAAATTGCCGAAATTGAGCTGGATCTGCAGCGCCTTGTCCGAGACCCAGTGCAGCAGCGGCTCGTAGGGCGGCATCGAGATCTGCGCGTCCGAGAACGAGATCTTCAGCACGATCACGAACGGCACCAGGAAGAACATCAGCAGCCACAGGTACGGCACCGCAATGACGGCGGTGCGTCCGTCGAGGCCCAGGCGGCGCAGCACCCGCGCAATCATTTCGTCACGACCACGGGGCTGCTCGGATCCCAGCTCAGGTAAACCTGCTCGTCCCACGTGACGCGCTCGTCCGCGTGCCGGTACACGTTCGGCTGCGTGACGCGCACGACCTTGCCCGAAGCGAGGCGTAGCAGATAGATGGACAGGTCGCCCATGTATGCGATGTCGCGAACCGTGGCCGGCGTCCAGTTATCGTCGCCGGCCGGCTTCTCGCGCGACATGAGCATCTTCTCCGGGCGGATCGCCGCCCAGACCGTGGCGCCCGGCGCGGAACTGACGCCGTGATCCACGAAGATCGGTCGGTCGAGATCGTCTGTCTCGATGCGCACGTAGGACGGCTCGTCCTCGATCAAGCGGCCCTCGAAGATGTTCACCGAGCCGATGAACTCGCTGACGAAGCGCGAGTTCGGGTACTCGTAGATCTCGGTGGGCGTGCCGACCTGGACGATCTCGCCGTGGTTCATCAGGCCGATGCGGCTCGACAGCGTCATCGCCTCTTCCTGGTCGTGCGTCACGACGATGAACGTGACGCCGAGCGTCTCCTGGATGTTGATCAGCTCGAACTGGGTGTGCTCGCGCAGCTTCTTGTCGAGCGCGGCGAGCGGCTCGTCGAGCAGCAGCAGCTTCGGCTTCTTCACCAGCGCCCGCGCCAGCGCGACACGCTGCCGTTGCCCGCCGGAGAGCTGGTGCGGCTTGCGCTTCGCGAACTGGCCGAGCTTCACCAGCTCGAGCATCTCGGTGACGCGTTTGGCGATCTCGGCCTTCGCGAGCTTGTCCTGCTTGAGCCCGAATGCGACGTTCTGCTCGACCGTCATGTGCGGGAACAGCGCATAGGACTGGAACATCATGTTGACCGGTCGCTCGTAGGGCGGGATGTCCGTCATGTCCACGCCGTCGATGTAGATGCGGCCTGCGGTCGGGCGCTCGAAGCCGGCCAGCATCCTGAGCAGCGTCGTCTTGCCGCAGCCCGACGCGCCGAGCAGGCAGAAGATCTCCTTCTTGTAAATGCCGAGCGAGACGTCGTCGACGGCGATGAAGTCGCCGAACTTCTTGGTGACGCGATCAATGCGCACGTAGGGCTGCGCATCGGGATCGGTCCAGGGCTCGAACTTCAGTTGCGGATCGCGCGGTGACGTGGCCATAAGGCTCCGGCTGGGTAGTGTCTTGGTCGCGAGGTCGGGTCAGGTGCGATCACTCGCCCGTCGTGAAACGGGTCCAGGACCGGTTGAGCAGCCGGGTGTACTCGGCCGACTTCGCGAGATTCGGCTGCAGCCGCTCCTTGACCTCAGGCGTCGGATAGATGCCGGGGTCGTCGCGCAACTCCGCGTCGATCAGCGCGGTCGCCGCTGCGTTGGCGTTCGCGTAGTAGACGAAGTTGGAGTTGGCCGCCGCCACGTCCGGGCGCAGCAGGTAATCAATGAATGCGTGCGCATTGCCCGGATGCGGCGCGTCGGCCGGGATCGCGAGCGCGTCGAACCACATCAGCGCGCCCTCCTTCGGGATCGAATAGCGGATGTCGGCGTCCTTGCCAGCCTCCTCCGCACGGTCCTGCGCCTGCAGGATGTCGCCGCTGTAGCCGACGGCAATGCAGACCTCGCCGTTCGCGAGGTCCTCGATGTACTGGGAGCTGTGGATGGATCGGATGTACGGCCGGATCGCGAGCAGCGCCTGCTCGGCCTGCGCGAGGTCGGCCTCGGACTGGCTGTTGGGGTCCTTGCCGAGCCACAGCAGCACCGTGCTCACCATGTCGGTCGGGTCATCGAGCAGCGACACGCCGCAGTCCTTGAATTTCGAGATGATCGCCGGGTCGAAGATCAGGCTCCACGAGTCGACGGGCGCGTCCGGCAGGATTTCCGCGAGCTTGCCGGCATCGTAGCCGATGCCGGTCGTGCCCCACATGTAGACGACGCCGTGCTCGTTACCCGGGTCGTGCTGCGCCGCACGCGCCTGCAGCGCCGGATCGAGATTCGAAAGATTGGGCAGCAGCGCTGGGTCGAGCTTGCGGAACACACCGGCCTTGATCTGGCGCTCGAGGAAATACGCGCTCGGCACGACGACGTCGTAGCCGGAATTGCCGGTGAGCAGCTTGGTCTCGAGGACCTCGTTCGAGTCGAAGACGTCGTAGCGAACGGTGATGCCGGTTTCCTTCTGGAAGGCCTCGATCACCGCCGGGTCGATGTAGTCCGACCAGTTGTAGACGTTGAGAACCTTGTCCTCGGCGGCGGGAGCGGCACCGGCGGCCGGCTCACCCGACTGGCGGCTGCAGCCGGCAAGCGCGGCGACAACCAGCAAAGTGGCAAATGCTGCATGCAGGATTGGTCGCATATCAGACTCCTCGGCACCGGTCCGGCTGAAGCTGTCGCCCGGCAGCGCCGGCCACACGGGTTTATAGCGCAGCCATCCTGCAATGTGTAGATCGAAAAAAAGCACGGGGCGGCTGAACGCGAATCCAGCCGCCCCGCAGCATCGCTTGGCCAGCGCTTATTGGCCCGTCGTGAAACGGGTCCAGGTACGGTTCAGCAGGCGCGTGAACTCGTCCGACTCCGCGAGGTCCGGGAACAGCTTTGCCTTGACCTCAGGCGGCGGATAGACGCCCGGGTCGTTGCGCACGGATTCGTCCACCAGCGCCACGGACGCGGCGTTGCCCGTCGCATAGTTGACGAAGTTCGAGTTCGCGGCGGCCACCTCAGGCTTCATCATGAAGTTGATGAAGGCATGCGCATTGTTCGGGTGCGGCGCGTCGGCCGGAACGGCGTACATGTCGAACCAGATGATCGTTCCCTCCTTGGGCACGTTGTACTTGATGACGTTGCCCTGGCCCGCCTCTTCGGCGCGGTCGCGGGACTGCAGCACGTCGCCGCTCCAGCCCACGGCAATGCAGATCTCGCCATTCGCGAGCGCGTCGATGTAGTTGGAGCTGTGGATCATGCGGATGTACGGTCGGATCGACATCAGCACGTCTTCGACAATCTTGAGATCGTCCGGATTCTGGCTGTTCGGGTCCTTGCCTTTCCAGGCGAGGATCGCGGCCAGGACCTCGCTCGGCGCGTCCAGCACCGAGATGCCGCAGTCCTTGAACTTGGCGGCATGCTTCGGATCGAAAACGAGATCCCAGCTGTCGACCGGCGCGTTCGGGTCGATCGCCTTGACCTTGCCCTCGTTGTAGCCGATGCCGGTGGTGCCCCACATGTGGTTCACCGAGTGCTCGTTGCCCGGGTCGTGCAGCGCCACGCGCTCGAGGATTTCCGCGTCGAGGTTGCTGTAATTCGGCAACAGCGAGCGGTCGAGCGTGCGGAACACGCCGGCCTTGATCTGCCGCTCCATGAACGCCGCAGTCGGCACCACCACGTCGTAACCGGTCTTGCCGGCAAGGAGCTTGGTCTCGAGCACCTCGTTCGAGTCGAACACGTCGTAATTGACCTTGATGCCGGTCTCGGCGGTGAACTGCTCGAGGACCGCCGGGTCGATGTAGTCCGACCAGTTGTAGACGTTGACGACCTTCTCCTCGGCCGCAGGGGCGGCGGGCGCCTGGGCGGCGGCGGCCGGGGCCTCCTCCTGCTTCTTGCCGCAACCGACGAGTGCGGTCGCCGCGACCAAGCCGACGAGCCCGGCCCGTATGCTGATATTCATCGTTGGACTACCCCGTGTCAGGACGTGGAAAACAAGCTCTGCTGTATAGCGCAATGACGGGAACGAGCCAAGTGCCATGCGTCAGAGCCGCCCGTCGGCCCGGCACCGCTCGAGCGTCAGGTCGAGGCAACGCCAGGCCTTCTCGGCGAGCTCGTCGATCTGCTCGCGGCTGATGACCAGGGGTGGCGAGATGATCATGGTGTCGCGCACGGCCCGCATGATCAGGCCGTTCTGGAAGCAGAAATCGCGGCAGATCGTGCCCACCTCGCCGCGGTTGTCGAAGAACCGGCGGGAACCCTTGTCGCGGACCAGCTCCAGTGCGCCGATCAGGCCGATCGAACGGGCCTCCCCGACCAGCGGGTGCTCGGCAATCTGCCGCCACCTGGCCGCGAGGTAGGGGCCGGTCTCGTCACGGGTGCGCTCGACGAGCTTTTCCTGCTGGATCAGCCTCAGGTTGACACTCGCCACGGCGCAGGCCACCGGGTGGCCCGAGTAGGTGTACCCGTGGGCGAACTCGCCGCCTTTCTCGATCAGCACGTCCGCGATCCGATCGCCCACCATGACGCCGCCGATTGGCAGGTAACCGGACGACAGCCCCTTGGCAATGGTCATCAGGTCGGGCCGGATCCCGAACAGGTTCGACCCGAACCAGTGCCCGGTGCGACCGAATCCACAGATCACCTCGTCTGCAACCAGCAGGATGCCGTGCTTGTCGCAGATGCGCTGGATCTCGGGCCAGTACGTCTCCGGCGGGATGATCACGCCGCCCGCGCCCTGGATCGGCTCGCCGATGAAGGCCGCGACGCGATGGGCGCCGAGTTCCTCGATCTTCTGCTCGAGGGCGCGCGCGATCTTCAGGCCGAACTCAGCCGGCGACAGGTCGCCGCCGTCTGCGTACCAGTACGGCTGCGGGATGTGGACGATGTCCGGTATCGGCAGGCCGCCCTGCTCGTGCATGAACGCCATGCCGCCGAGGCTCGCGCCGGCCATCGTGCTGCCGTGGTAGGCGTTGACCCGGCTGATGATCACCTTGCGCTCCGGTTGCCCGAGCAGGTCCCAGTAGCGGCGCACCAGCCGCACCACCGTATCGTTGCCCTCCGACCCCGAGCCCGTGAAAAACACGCGATTGAACTGCGGCGGCGTCAGGTCGACGAGTTGCCTGGCGAGTTCGATGACCGGCGGGTGGGCGGTCTGGAAGAAGCTGTTGTAGTACGGCAGCTCGAGCATCTGGCGGTACGCCGCCTCGGCGAGCTCGCGACGCCCGTAGCCGAGATTCACGCACCACAATCCAGCCATGCCGTCGAGGATCCGGTGGCCGTCGGAGTCGTAGAGGTAGACCCCTTCGGCTTTGACGATGACCCTCGAGCCTTTGCCATGCAGGAACTTGTAGTCCGTGAACGGGTGCAGGTAGTGCTGGCGGTCGAGTTGCTGCCAGTCGGCGGTGGTGCGTTCGGCGACGTAGGGAGTTGGTGAGACCATGAATCGGTTCCTGTCAGACGTTGAGCAGCAAATGCTCCCGCTCCCACGAGCTGATCACCTGCAGGAACGTGTCGAGCTCGCTCTCTTTCACGGCCGTGTACGCGAGCACGAAGCGCTCGCCGAGCAGGTCGATGAGCGGACGGCAACCACGCAGCAGGCGCACGGACTCCTCGAGGTTGCGCGGCAGGCCGAACGGCAGGTCGTAGGCGCTGCCGGAGACGGGCTCGGAGGGCTTCAGTCCCTCGAGCATGCCGAGGTAGCCGCAGGCCAGCGAAGCGGCAATGGCGAGATAGGGGTTCGCATCTGCTCCGCCAAGCCGGTTCTCGACGCGCCGGTTCTCCGGGTTCGAGATCGGCACGCGCAAACCGGCCGTACGATTGTCGTAGCCCCATTGCGTGTTGATCGGGGCCATGTGCCGCAGGATGATCCGGCGGAACGAATTCACGTTGGGCGCGAATAGCGACATCGCCGACGGCAGGTACTTCTGCAGACCCGCGATGTGCGCAAAGAACAGCGGGCTCGGATTGCCATCCTTGTCGCTGAAGACGTTCGCGCCCGTCTTCGCGTCCACCACGCTCTGGTGGATGTGCATCGAGCTGCCGGGTTCGCGCGCCATCGGTTTCGCCATGAACGTCGCGTACATCTTGTGGCGGAACGCCGCCTCGCGCGCTGTGCGCTTGAACATGAACACCTGGTCCGCGAGCGACATCGCGTCGCCGTGGATCAGGTTGATCTCCATCTGCGCCGCGCCGTCCTCGTGGATCAGCGTGTCGATCTCGATCTCCTGCGCCTCGCAGAACGCGTAGATGTCGTCGAACAGCGGGTCGAACTCATTGACCGCCGCGATGCTGTAGGACTGGCGACCGACCTCGGGCCGGCCTGAGCGGCCGACCGGCGGCTTGAGCGGGTAGTCGGCGTCGATGTTCGGCTCGACGAGATAGAACTCGAGCTCGGGTGCCACGATCGGCTTCCAGCCCTGCTGGGCATAGAGGTCGAGGATGTGGCGCAGCACGTAGCGCGGCGCCATCGTCACCGGGCGGCCGTCCGAGTAGAAGCTGTCGTGGATCACCTGCGCCGTCGGTTCGGCGGCCCAGGGCACCGCGCGGGTAGTTCCCGGATCCGCGCGCAACACGATGTCGATTTCGGACGGGCTGATGGCGCGGTCGTCCTCCGGGTAATCGCCGGTGACGGTCTGCAGGAAGATGCTCTCGGGCATCCGCATGCCCTCTTCCTCGGCGAACTTCATCGCGGGCATCACCTTGCCGCGCGCGATGCCGGCCATGTCGGGCACCACGGCCTCGACCTCCGAGATGCCGTGTTCCTTGAAGAATTGTCGAATCGGCGTACTCATGTTCGTCGTCCTTTGGCGTGCGACCGCGCTGCCTCGCCAAAGGCAGCGAACAGTGCTCGCGAGAATGGATTGTTCATCACCTGCCACTCGGGATGCCATTGCACCGCGAGCGCGAATCCAGGGGCCGCGGGCACGCTGAAGCCCTCGATCAGCCCGTCGGGCGCCTTGGCCTCCACCGCGAGGCCCTCTCCCAGGCGCTGCACGCCTTGCGAGTGCAGCGAGTTCACCGTGACTCGATCGGCCGCGGCGATGCGCTGCAACTGCCCGCCGGGCACGAGTTCGATCTCGTGGGCGGGCCCGTACTGCGCTTCGAGTGGCGCTTCCTTGTCCTCGCGGTGGTCGGCATATCCGGGCACGTCCTGCACCTTCTGCCAGAGCGTGCCACCGAACGCGACGTTCATCTCCTGGAAGCCGCGGCAGACCGCGAAGAGCGGCATGCCCGCCGCGATCACCCGCGGGATCAAGGGCAGCGTCGTGGCGTCTCGATGCGGATCGTGCAGCGTGTCGGGATCCGACGGCGGTCCGGCATAGCGTTGCGGCTCCACGTTCGACGGGCTGCCAGTGAGCAGGATGCCGTCGACACTCGCCAGGATCGCGTCGAGGTCCGCGTGCTCGCCCAGCGATGGAATCAGCACCGGGATGGCCTCCGCCGCCCATGCGACTGCGGCGATGTACTTCTCGCCCACGCAATGGAATGGGTGCGGGCCGAGGATCCGGCGATCCGCGGGAATGCCGATCAGAGGTTTAGGGCGAGACACGTTTAAGATCCTAGACGGCCAACACTGGACCGCTGGATGGAAGCGGGTGGGATTAAACCACAGGCCACCCCGAGTCGTCGCCAGGCACCGCAAAATAAGGTGCAAAAATCATATAGAACAGTGACTTAAGACCTCACAATCGGCCCGGCCAATGCTTGCCGGCCAGCCCCGCGAGCGGCTATGCTCCGGCGACCAAGGCGGCCAGACCGTCACTAAATCCTAAACATTCGGGGTTCCCATGCCGCAGTTCGCGGACTTCGAGCAGGCGCGCGCCTGGCTCGCGCAGCACCCGGCGGTGCGCTGCATCGACCTGCTGCTGCCCGACCAGATGGGCATCCCGCGCGGCAAGCGCGTCACGGCCGAAGAACTGGAAAGCGTGCATCGCAACGGCCTGCTGCTGCCGGCGTCGATGTTCGCACTCGACGTGCTCGGCGGCACGATCCAGGCCACGGGGCTCGGTTTCGACGAAGGTGACGCAGACCGCATCTGCCTGCCGCTGCCTGGATCGCTCGCGCCCGTTCCGTGGCTCGGATCGCACGTCGCGCAGATGCAGGTCGCGATGTACGAGCACGACCGCAGCCCGTTCTTTGGCGATCCGCGCCATGTGCTCGAATCGGTGCTGCGGCGCTTTGCCGCGCGTCGCCTCACGCCCGTGATGGCGGTCGAGCTCGAGTTCTACCTGGTCGACCGCGAGCGCACGGCCGAGGGACTCGCACAGCCGCCTCGCCAGCCGCGCTCGGGCCGGCGCGAGGACAAGACGCAGATCAACTCGATGGCGGAGCTCGACGAGTACTCCGAGGTGCTGAGCGCGATCGACGCGGCCGCCCGGGCGCAGGACCTGCCGACGGGCACGGTGCTGGCCGAGTACGGACCGGGCCAGTTCGAGGTAAACCTGCACCACGTGGACGACGCCCTGCTCGCCTGCGACCACGCAATCCGGCTGAAGCGACTGATCCGCGGCGTGGCCCTGGCCCACGGACTCGAGGCCACCTTCATGCCGAAGCCGTATCGCGACCACGCGGGCAGCGGCGCACACCTGCACGTGAGCCTGCTCGATGAGGCGGGCCGCAACATCTTTGCAGCCGACGATCCGGCGGGCTCGCCAGCGCTGCGCCATGCGATCGGCGGGCTGGCAACGACGATCAACGACACGATGGCCGTCTGCGCGCCCACCGCGAATTCATACCGGCGCTTCCAGCCGGAAGCCTACGTGCCGCTGGGCCCGAGCTGGTCGGTCAACAACCGCGGCGTGGCGTTCCGTGTACCGGCCGGCCCGCCGGAGAGCCGGCGCGTCGAGCACCGGGTGGCGGGAGCCGATGCGAACCCATACCTGCTCGCGGCGATGGTGCTCGGTGGCATGCTGCACGGCATCGAGCGGCAACTCGATCCGGGACCCGTGCTGTCCGGCAATGCGTATCGCGACAGCACGCCCACGATTCCGCTCAGCTGGCCCGAAGCGCTCAACGCGTTCGAGCGCAGCGAATTCGCACGGGACTGCCTCGGCGAGCGATTCGCGCGTCTGTACGCGCAGACTCGCCGTGGCGAGATGCAGGACTTCAGTTCCTACGTGTCTGCGCTCGAGTATGCGTGGTACCTGACGACGACCTGAACATGCAGCACATCCGCTCCTACTACGCCGCCTCGGCCAATCCTGCCCCGTCGCGCGAAGCCCTGCGCGGCGACGTGACCGCCGACGTGTGCGTGGTCGGCGGCGGCATCGCCGGCTGCTCGACGGCGCTGCATCTCGCCGAGCGCGGCTACCGCGTCGTGCTGCTCGAGGGCCAGCGCATTGCCTGGGGCGCCTCCGGTCGCAGCGGCGGACAGGCGATCTTCGGTTTCGCGGCCGGCCAGGACAAGCTCGTGGCACAGGTCGGCTTCGACACGGCGCGGCGCATGTTCGACATATCCGTCGAGGCGCTCGACCTGCTCAAGGAGCGCGTCGCACGGCACGCCATCGACTGCGACCTGCACTGGGGCCAGGTGCACGCGGCGATCAAGCCGCGGCACGAGACCGAGCTGAAGGCGTGGCGCGAGGAACTCGCAGCCGATTACGGCTACGCGTCGCTGCGCTGGCTCGAGCGCGCCGAACTCAGGCAATTGCTCGCAACCGACCGCTACAGCGGTGGCCTGTACGATTCCCGCAGCGGTCACCTGCATCCGCTGAACTACACGCTCGGACTGGCCGCCGCCGCCGAAGCCGCGGGCGCCACGATCCACGAGGGCAGCCTGGTCACGCGCATCGAGCACGGCGACACCGTCGTCGTGCACACCGCCGAGGGTCGCGTGCGCGCGCAGCACGTCGCGCTCTGCTGCAATGCCTACATCGACGAGCTTGCGCCGCGGCTGCGCGCCAGGATCATGCCGGTGGGCACGTACATCGTCGCCACCGAGCCGCTCGGTCGGGCGCGCATCGAGGCGCTGATGCGCGAAAACATCGCGGTCACCGACGTCAACTGGGTGCTCGATTACTTCCGGCGGTCGGCCGACCACCGCCTGCTGTTTGGCGGTCGTGTCAGCTACTCGGGCCTCGACCCGCTCGACACCGAGCGGGCGACGCGCGCGCGCATGATCAAGGTCTTCCCGCAACTCGCCGATGTGAAGATCGAGTACTCGTGGGGCGGTTACGTCGACATCACGATGAGCCGCGCACCGGACTTCGGCCGCATCGCGCCGAATGTCTGCTACCTGCAGGGGTTCTCAGGCCACGGCATTGCGCTCACCGGAATGGCGGGCCGGCTGGTCGCCGAGGCGATCGCAGGACAGGCCGAGCGCTTCGACCTGTTCGGCAAGCTCGAGCACCGTGACTTTCCCGGCGGTCGCGCCTTGCGCACGCCGGCGCTGGTGCTCGCAATGCTGTGGTTCCGGCTCAAGGACCTCCTGTAAGGCCCGGCGGCGCTCAAGGCAGCGGGCCAATTCGCGACAGCAACGAGCGTCTGTTTCGCACGGCATTGATCAGCGCATCGATCCCGAGCAGGCCGATCACCAAAGCCGCAATGAGGGCGCCCGGGCCCATCGGCCTCTCGACAACCGCGACGATCGCAATCGCCAGCGCGACGAATAGAGCGCCTATGCATCCGGTGACGATGCGACTACCGCGCAAGTCGTCCTGATGACTGCCCTTGTCGCTCACGGCCTGGTCCCCGGGCCCGTCATCAAGAACGTCGCGGCTCCGAAGGCCAGGCACACGAGCGCGACGACGTCGGCGACGACGACTCGGGCCACGAGGGCGTTGTATCCCCCCGTTGCCCAAGCGAGCCCGAGAAATGCACCCGCGCTGATGAGTCCGGCGACGAAAGCCACGGGCTGCTGGCTCGGCCTGAACGCAGCGTAGATCAGGAACACGCCTAGCAAGCCGAACAGTACGGCGCGATGCCGCATCAGGATCGCGAGGTTCGGATCGGAGAAATCGAGTCCATACAGGGCCGCGAGCCGATTGGAGCCAAAGACGCCCGCGAACGGCAGCACGTGAATGATTCCCGCGATGACCAGCATCAGCGAAATGAGCCGGGCGGTCATGGACCGGCGGTATCCTGGTCACCGGCATACCGCGCGCCGCTCGTGCAGGTCTCGTGCACGACGACGGTCGCGAGCTGAGGGAGTGCCGGCTGCAGCCTTTGCCAGATCCAGCGGGCCAGGTTCTCGCTGGTGGGGTTCTCGAGACCCTCCACATCGTTGAGATAGTGGTGATCGAGTTGCCGGTAGAGCGGCTCGAACGCAGCCTTGACGTCGGCGAAATCCATGACCCAGCCGAGGCGTTCGTCGACCGCGCCGCGCACATGGATCTCGACCCGGAACGAGTGGCCGTGGACGCGCGCGCACTTGTGCCCCGCCGGCACGTGCGGTAGCCGATGCGCGGACTCCAGCGTGAAAGACTTGAAGATCTCCAACGACGCGATTCCTATTTCTTCTGGCTGTTCTCGACGGCCTCGCGAACCTTGGGGTGATATTGGCCGTCGTCGCCGTCCTTGCCCTTCGAGCCCTTGCCGTCCTTGTACGCCACCTCGAGGTCGAGGCAATTTGCGAGGAACTTCTGCCGCTTGTCGCCCTTCAGTTCCTTGTTGTCGGCCTTGCGGTAACACTCCCGTTCGCGACTGTAGCGATCGTCGTCGTAGCCGTATCGCGCGCCGCGCGATTCGCACCACTCGACGAATTCCTTGCGGTCCTGCCCCTTCAGCTTGCGCTCGTTGGCGCGGTGGTTGCACTCGGAGACCACCTGCCCGTGATTCGACTTGTCGGCGCCCTGACCCTGGCCGCGGCCATCGTCGGCCTGCGCCGTGGCGAACGTGAGCGAAGCGACCAGCAGGGGAACGATCAGAGATCTCATTGCCTCAGTCCTCCATGGGTGGACGTCATTCTTGTAACAGATCGTCAGCGCCCGGCAAACACGGGGCGCCGCGGGCGCAGCAGGAAACACACGTGGATCTTCGGATTGCGCGCGAAGTCCTCGGGCAACGTGGCACGCGAAATGTCCTCGACATCGAACTCCGCCGGCACGGCCGGATCGAGCTTGAAGCGCTGGAAATTGTTCGAGAACACGATCACTCCGTCGGGCTCGAGCAGGCGGCCGGCCATCTGCAACAGCGGCAAGTGATCGCGCTGCACGTCGAATTCGCGTTCCATGCGCTTCGAGCGCGACAGCGTCGGCGGGTCGACGAAGATCAGCCCGTAGCGTCGGCTCGGCGCGCGACTCTGCTCGTCGAGCCAGCCGAGACAGTCCGCCTGCAGGAAGGCGTGCTGCGGCCCCGCGAGACCGTTCAACGCGAGGTTGCGTTTCGCCCAGTCGAGGTAGGTCCGCGACATGTCCACCGTCATCGACGCCGTCGCGCCACCGCCCACCGCGTGGACGGTCGCGGTGCCGGTGTAGGCGAACAGGTTCAGGAATGCCCGGCCGGCAGCGAGTTCACCGACGCGGCGGCGCGTGATGCGGTGATCGAGGAACAGGCCCGTATCGAGATAGTCCGTGAAGTTCACTAGGAATCGGTAGGGGCCTTCGCGGACCGCGTGGAACTGCGCCTCCTCGCCGACCTTCTCGTACTGTTCACCGCCCCGCTGCCGGCGGCGCACCCGCATCACGATCCGCTCGACAGGGAGCCCGAGCACTTCCGGCAGCACCGCGAGTGCCTCGTCGCGACGACCGCGGGCCGCATCCAGCGCAACGGTCTCCGGTGGCGCGTACTCCTGCACGTAGGCCCAGCGCTGGTCGTTGCCGTACAGGTCGATCGCGAACGCGTACTCGGGCATGTCGGCGTCGTAAACCCGGAAACAGGCCACGTCGGACCGTCGCGCCCATTTCTCGAGATGCGCGAGGTTCTTGCGCACGCGATTGCCGAACATCGCCGAGCCCGGTCGCGCCCGCGCCGCGTCGAGCCGGTTGCGGCGCGCGGTTTCCGGATCCGGCTCGACCGTGTCGGGTTGCAGTTCAAAGCGCAGCAGTCGGCACTCGATCGGCCCGTTGAAGAACGTGTGGGCACGGTAGGCACGCAGGCGCAATGAGCGCCCGAGCGGCGGATTGCCCGTAAAAACGCCCGCTTCCCAGCCCGGGAAGCAGTCCATCAGCTGCCGGCCCAGTTGCGCGTAGAGCGGACCGAGCGTGCTCTCGTCCTCGAGGCGCGCGCCGTATGGTGGATTGACCAGCACCAGACCCTGCGGCTCGGGTGCCTTGCGCAACGAGCCCAGCTCGCATCGCTCGAAGAGCAGGTAATCGCCGACGCCGCTGCGCCCCGAATTGGCGAGCGCCGCACGGATCGCGCTCTGGTCGCGATCGAAACCGCGGAACCGGCCGCGCCCGAGCGACCCGAGCTGGCGGCGCGCAAGAGCAGCCTCGCGAACTTCGTTCCACGCGCGCGCGTCGTGCTGCAGCCAGCGCTCGAAGCCGAAGCGGCGCCGCAGCAGGCCCGGCGCGAAGTCGGCTGCGATCAGCGCGGCCTCGATCACCAGTGTTCCCGAGCCGCACATCGGATCGACGAACGCGCCGCCGGAGGCTGCAATGGCGGGCCAGCCGCAGCGCAACAGCAGCGCCGCGGCGAGATTCTCCTTGAGCGGCGCCTCGACGCCGGATTGCCGGTAGCCGCGGCGGTGCAATGGCTCGCCGCTCAGGTCGATGCCGAGCGACGCCCGCTCACGCCCGAGGCTCAAGCTGAGGCGCAGGTCCGGGCTCGCGAGATCGACGGACGGCCGTGTGCCGCTGCGTTCGCGAAAGCGATCGACGATTGCGTCCTTGGCCTTCTGCGCTGCGAATTGCGTGTGCCGCAACCACGCGGGCCCCTGTCCCACGACGTCGAACGCGAGCGTGCCCTCGGGCGCAAGGTGATCCTCCCAGGCGACTGCGCGAATCGCGGCATACATGGTATCGACGGTGTCGATCTGGATCGTGCCGAGCGTGAGCAGCACCCGGCTTGCAGTGCGCGATGCAAGGCAGGCCAGGTAGGCGTCGCGCAGCGTGCCGGTGAAACTCACGCCGGCCGGATGCTCGCGGGTGACGTTGAGCCCGAGTCCGCGCAGTTCGGTGGCCAGCACGTCGGCAACGTGGCGCGGGCACGCAGCGAAGAACTCGAGGTCTCTTGCGGACGTCGTGTCGGTCATGGATCAGCTCTCGCTGCCGCGCAGCATCACGAGGTCGCGCGGCGCCATGCGTTCGATGCAACGCGCGATGATCCGATAGCTGTCCGGATCGAACGGTTCCTCGGGCGCCCTCTCGAGCAGCCACGCAACGGCACTGTCGTCCTCCGCAGTGCCGAGGTGCTGCCAGCGATCGACGACGTGCAGGACCGTACCTGCGCCTGCCACGCCCGGCTCGCGGATGCCGATTGGCCCCGGGAACGGCCACGGCCGGATCCGCAGCGACGCGAGCGCGAGCCGCAGCCGGGCATCGTGCAGCGCGCGCGGCTCCTTGCCGGCACAGGCACCGCGACAGCGTCCGAGCTGATGCGCAAAACACGAGCCCTCGCCGCGCTCGAGACCCATCGTCTTGAGGCACAGGCCCGCCTCACGCGCCTTGCCCTGCAGGGCCTTGAGCGCGTCACGCTCGCTGCGGAACGGGCCGTAGGACTCGGCCTCGCCACTCAACACGCCCGCGTCGAGCGGCTCGACGCGCAACCCGATCCCGCCATCCGCCTCGTATACGCGGATGCAGCTGAGCTCGGCAGGCTTGCGCAGCCGTCGGTTTTCGCTGGGCGAGAGTTCCTTGACCAGCCGCGACTCGAGCAGCAACGCGCCCAGCTCACCGCCGGTCTCGTGCCATTCGACGGAGCGAACTTGCCGCGCGAGCTTCGACTCCTTGCTCGAGCGGTGCTCGCTCGCGAAGTGATCGAACACGCGGCTGCGCAGGTTGCGGCTCTTGCCGACGTAGAGCAGCATGCCGCCCTCGCCGCGGAACAGGTACACGCCGGGACCCTCGGGAAGGTCGTCGGCCAGGTCCGCCGGCAGGTGCGGTGGCAACCGCGAATCGTTCAAGGCCCGCGTTGCCGCCTCGTGCAGCCGCTCGGGACCCACCGCCTGCTCGAACGCGGCCAGCAGCGGCGGCAGCACGGCGGCGTCACCGAGCGCGCGGTGCCGCTGTTCACACTCGAGCCCGTAGCGCTCGATCAGCGTGTCGAGGTTGTGGCGCGCGTGCTCGCGGAACAACGCTCGCGACAAGCGCACCGTGCACAGCACGGGCGCCGAGAATTTCTCGCCCGCGCGGCGGAACTCGTTGCGCACGAAGCCGTAATCGAAGCGCGCGTTGTGCGCGACGAACAGGCGTCCGTCGAGCCGTCGGCGGACCTCGGCCCGCAGGTCGTGGAACGTCGGCGCATCGTCGACCATGTCGTTCGAGATTCCGGTGAAATCGACGATCGTCGGCGGGATGCGGATCCCGGGATTGACGAGGCTGCTCCACGCCTCGACGACCTGCCCGCCGTCGAGCAGCACGATTCCCACTTCGATGATGCGGTGATGGGCGGACGTGCCGCCGGTGGTCTCGAGGTCGATGCAGGCGACCGGGCCGCGCAAAGCGGCGGCGTCGAGCGCGGCGGCGGACGGCTTCGTCATCCCGTGTCCGGGATCAGGCGGCGCCGTCGCCGTCGAGCGTCAGGATGGGCCCGTAGAGTTCCGGTCGCCGGTCACGGAAAACGCCCCAGGCGTGCCGTTGCACACGCACCTGCTCGAGGTCAAAGCTCGCGGTCAGCACGCTTTCAGTGCTGCGATCGGCCTCGGCAACCTTCTCTCCCGCCGGCCCGGCGATGAACGAAGAGCCGTAGAACGTCATCTCGTACTTCTGGCCACGCTCGACGCCGATTCGGTTCGAGGCGATCAACGGCATCACGTTGGCGGCCGCGTGACCCTGCATGCAACGCTGCCAGTGGTCGCGCGAATCGATGCTGGCGTCGTGCGGCTCCGAACCGATGGCCGTGGGATAGAGCAGCGCCTCGGCTCCCAGCAGCGCCATGCAGCGAGCAGCCTCGGGAAACCACTGGTCCCAGCAGATCCCGACGCCGAGGACCGCGTAGCGGGTCGACCAGACACGGAAACCGGTGTCCCCCGGCGAGAAATAATACTTCTCGTGGTAACCGGGACCCTCGGGGATGTGCGATTTTCGGTACACGCCGAGCACCCGCCCGTCGGCATCGATCATTGCCAGCGAATTGAAGTACGCGTTGTGGGCCCGCTCGAAGAAGCTGAACGGCAGCACGACCTCGAGTTCGCGAGCGAGCGCCTGGAAGCGCTCGAGCACCGGGTTGCCCGCCAGCGGCCGCGCAAGATCGAAATGGCTCGCGAGGTGGTCCTTGCAGAAATAGGGCGTCTCGAAGAGCTCCTGCAGCAGCACCACCTGCGCGCCCCGCCCCGCCGCATCACGAACCAGATGCTCGGCGCGCGCGAGGTTCTCGGCAGCGTTCTCGGTGCAGGCGAACTGGGTGGCGGCGAACGTGACGGCCATGGGGGATTCCTCGAACGGCTTGCCCGGTGATCAGGGCCGGGCGCCAGAGTCTAGCGGCTCGCCGCCACGCAGCAAGTCCCGCCGGCGCGGCGCTACGCCAGCAGCCGCGCGACGTGGCGGGCGATCATGGTTTCCTCGTCGGTCGGCACGACCCAGGCGGACACCACGCTGTTCTCCGCACTGACCCGTGGCCCGTGCCTCAGATTGGCCCCATCGTCGAGTCGCACGCCGAGCCACTCGGCGTCCCGGCAGATCCGTGCGCGGATCTCCGGCTGGTTTTCGCCGATCCCCGCAGTGAAGACGATCGCATCGAGCCCGCCGAGCGCTGCCGCGAGCGAGCCGAGCTCGCGCCGCGCGCGATAACAGAACACGTCCACGGCGAGGCGTGCCGACGCGGCCTCGCTCGCCAGCAGGTCGCGCATGTCGCTCGAGATGCCGGACAGGCCGAGCAGGCCCGACTCGTGATACAGGAGCTGCTCGACCTCGCGGACGCTCATGCCGAGCTCGTCGAACATGAACAGCAGCACGCCGGGATCCAGCGATCCGGTGCGGGTGCCCATCGGCAACCCTTCGATCGCGGTGAATCCCATCGTCGTGCCGATGCTGTGGCCGCCCTGCAGCGCCGCCATGCTCGCGCCATTGCCCAGGTGGAAAACCACCGTGCGCCCGCCCGCCGCGCGCGCGTCGAGCGACGGCAGCACGGAGGCCACGTACTCGTACGAGAGTCCGTGGAATCCATAGCGACGCACGCCTGCGGCCGCGAACCGGGGCGGCAACGCGAAGAGCTGGGCCACCTCGGGGACCGTGCGGTGGAATGCCGTATCGAAGCAGGCGATTTCGGGCACTCCCGGCAGCCGCTCGAGCAGCAGCCGGATCGCCGCGAGATTGTGCGGCTGGTGCAGCGGCGCCAGCGGCACGTAGCGCTCCAGACGGGCTACGATCGCAGCATCCACGAGCGTCGGCTCCATGAACTCGAGCCCGCCGTGCACGACGCGGTGGCCGATGCCGGCGATCACCTCGCCGCGCAGCTCCGCGCGCACGAACTCGAGCAGGAGGCCGAGCGCCTCCGCATGATCGAGCCCTTCCGGGGACAATGCACGATCCACGATCGGCGCTGGGCCGCGCCTGGCGAGCAGCCGGGGCGCCGTGCCGAGCCCGGATACCTGGCCGCGCAGCTCGCGCTCGAGCCGCTGGCCCGCACGGCGGAACGTGCAGAACTTGATGCTCGAGGAGCCCGCGTTGAGGACGACGATCGCGTCCGCGTGGCTGCTCACACGATCACCTTCGGGATTGCTGCGCGACGCCCGTGCGCCATCAGCTTTGCGACCGCGGTCGAACCGATCCGCATCCGCACGTTGTCGGCGCGGCTCGTCAACACGACCGGCACGCGC
>Ga0105105_10000431_pt1 | contig 19267 bp, 26 predicted proteins | sample PPLLaktember2015_4_FD_79108 | JGI IMG/M metagenome (GOLD analysis project Ga0105105, IMG submission 79108) | Freshwater sediment microbial communities from Prairie Pothole Lake near Jamestown, North Dakota, USA - PPLs Lake P8 Core (1) Depth... | ecosystem: Environmental > Aquatic > Freshwater >...
CGCCGTCGTGCCCGTTCGAAACGTGCGGCGCACCTTCGGACGAGGATGCTTCATCCTCGTATTCAAGACCGGCATCGCCGAAGAAGTCGATAAGATGTTTTTCAAGACCGAGTTTGCATGAAAGATAAACCCTGTCGGCAATGACATCGGCGCCGTCAAACCCGAAAAAGGGGTAGTAGCCGAGCAGATGGTTTTCGATATGGGTAGGGGGGCAGATCACCATGCAGGGCACGTCGAGCTTGCGGCAACTGTGCCGCTCCATCTGGGTGCCGCAGACGAGGTCCGGCATTTCATCCTCGATGACTTTCGAAACGTCCTGGAACTTGTCGGTAACGAGAAGCTCGCCGGGAAGGTATCCTTCAAGCTCCCTGCGAACCAGGTCGGCATGGCGGTGCATGTAGGTTCCGGCTCCGATGATCTGCATGCCGAGTTCATCGCGCAGAAACTTCACGATGCTGACCGTATGGGTGGCGTCGCCGAATACAAAGGCCCGTTTGTTGCTGAAACTCTCCATATCGGCGGTTCTGGCAAACCAGGGCACGCCGCTTGGCGCACTCATGCCGTCAAGCGAAAAGGCGTTGAGTTTCGGCATGCCGATAGGGGGAACGCCCCGTTCGGCGCCGACAGCGTTGATTTTTTCAATGACGGAACCAAGCCATGCAAGAGTGGGCTCCACACCTATCGGAGCCTCATGGATTGCCGGCATACCGAACGTTTCGCCGAGATACTCCGCTGCTGTCGCCCCGATCTCACGGTACGGAGCGATATTGAGCCAGGCTGCGGGCAGCCTGCGGAGATCCTCGATGCCTGCGCCCCAGGGGGCGACAACATTGACGGAAACGCCGAGTGTCTGCAGCATGCGCCGAAGGCTTGTAAGGTTGGCGCGAAGATGAAAACCGAGCGAGGTAAAGCCGAGAAGGTTGACCGAAGGAAGGGCCGTTTTTTCCTGTGCGACGGCAAACCGCTTGACCAGTTCGACGAGAAGGCCGTCGGCAGCCTCGTTTTCGGACACTCTGAAGGGGTTGAGCGCATAGACCAGGAGCTTCTCCTCCGGAACGCCCGAATGGGCGGCAAGCTGATGAAGGTCTTCCTGAAGCAGCGCCGTGCTGCAGCTCGGGGCGATAACGGTAAGATCCGGGCTGTAGTGGTGCGCCACCTGCTGCAGGGTTCCGGGAAGTCTCGATACGCCCTGCGCAAGATCTCTTCCCCGAACCACGCTGATGGAGAGGCCGGGAAAATCGGGAGTTCGTTCAAGCATGCTGTAGGTCGCCGTAATGTAATCGTCGCCCTGCGGAGCATGATAGACGGTGTGAACCCCTTTCATACTGTTGGTGATTCGGCTGATACCATGAAGGGCGGTGCCTTCATAGAGCCAGAAAGCTAAGCGCATACTCTAATGACGTTTGTTATTGCATTTCTTTTCGCAGAATTATTCGGCGCTCGGCATAACCCCTTCAAGCCATACCTCCCTGTCGAACGCCGGCAGTTTGCTGCGGCGCTGGAGCGGTGAAACGAACAGGTTGGCCAGGGATATTATTCCCGACCAGCTGTGAATGGGTACAAGCATGAACTCCATGCTCCACTTGACGACAAAGCCGTGACCGGCAAACGGGTTGGCCGTCATCAGCGAGGTAACGATCAGATCGGGCCGTATGCGCTCGACATCTTCAAGCTGGCGATGGAAATTGGGCTGTTCGACGACGCGCACGCCTGCAAGCGCCTCGAGTTCACGTCCGAGAAATTTCTTGTTGATATAGGCGCTGCTGCATTCAACCACATCGGCTCCTGCGCTTTTCAGAAAGCGTGCGAGCGGCAGCTCCATCATGGTATCGGCGGTCAGAAAAACCTTTTTGCCGCCAAGTAGCTCCGTCTGCTTCCTGATCTTCGCCCATGCGGCTTTTTCGCGGTCGCGAAGATCGACGGTAATGCCGAACTCCCTGGCGAGATCCTCCCAGAACACCCTGGTGCCGTCGGGGCCGAAAGGAAAGAGCGAGTGCAGCGTGCGGGCCCCCCGTTCACGCTCGAGCTTGACGGCGACCCTTGACAGATAGGGCTGGATCGGGGCAAGCACGGTATCGGGACCGATTGCGGGCATCCTGTCGAAACGGGATTCCGGAAGAAAGCCTCCTACCGGTATGCCGAGGGCTTCCGCCTCAGCCCTGAGGTCGTCGGCCGTGGCGTCGTTCACCGAGCCGAGAAAAACCACGTTTTTCCGGCCGGCTGGGGCTTCGGGGCAGAAAGGCACGAGCGCGTGCAGCACCGAGTCCTCGGCCTGCGTGAAGTTGTAGACCAGACCGCTGGCCGGCACGAAAAGCACCGGAACGTCCGCAGTGCTGAGATGGTGGGCGAGGCCCTTGAAATCGACCTTCATGACCTCGGGAGTGCACGAGGAGAGAAGAAAGATCACCGACGGATTGTGGTCGGCCTTGATTTCACGGATAATCTCTTCGAGAGTCGGCTCCTGCTTTGCCAGATCGCCCTCCTCGATCAGAGCGATGCCGAAACGGGGTTTGGCAAAAATCATCATGCCGAGCGCGTTCTGCAGGAAATGCGCGCAGGTATGGGTACCGAGAATCAGAAAAAAACTGTCCTTGATTTTCTGATACATCCAGCCGACACAGGCAAGGCCGCAGAAACTGTGCGTAACGTTATCTTCCTTGATTATCGGAAATTCGCCGGGAACCTGCATCATGAAGTTTTTCCTCCTGAAATCGTTACCGACCGCTCCCGCTCCCACAGGGGAACGACGCGAAAAGCGCGCCTGATACGGTCAAACTTTTAGAAACTGAAGATAAAATATTTTTCGTTAATCCTGTACTCTCAGGGGTCGGCTATTTTAGCCCGGACCGAGGCGGTTTTATCGCCGAGATGCACCTGCCGGTCGCGTCGGTCGTCGATTTTCATGACCGTATAGACCCGCCGGGCTCCCGTATCGAATGCCTGCTCGTGCAGGCGCGCGGCGAGCGCAAAGAGTTCGGAGACCGGCCCCTCTACCGTGGTGCCCATGTCGTGCAGCCGGTAGCTGCAGCCGCCGCCTGCAAGCAGTTCCTGCAGACCGGCGACAAAGGAACTGAAACCGGAACCTTTGCCGTCGAGAGGGATTACGGTAATGTCGAGAAGTGCCATAACGGTAGCCGGAAACCCTTAACGGAAAACCGTCTCTTCGCGGCCCGGCCCTACGGAAACGAAGGTGACCGGAACATCGAGGGCATCCTCGAGAAAGGAGACATAGTTCCGGGCGTCCTGGTGCATCTCCCCGAAAGTCCTTGCGTGAGCATTTGAAGACATCCACCCTTTCAGGGTCTTGTAGACGGGCGTCACCCTGGAGAGGGTCTCGTGATCGGTCGGAAAATCGTGAATCTCCCGGCCGTCGAGCATGTACGAGGTGCAGACCTTTACCTCCTCGAAGGTGTCGAGCACGTCGAGCTTGGTGAGCGCGATTTCGGTGACGCCGTTCAGCGTCAGGGAGTAGCGAAGCGCCACGAGATCGATCCAGCCGCAGCGGCGTTTCCGACCGGTGGTTGCGCCGAACTCGTGGCCTATCCGGCCGAGACGCTCGCCGGTTTCATCGAGCAGTTCCGAGGGGAAGGCGCCGTTGCCGACGCGGGTCATATAGGCCTTGACGACACCGATCACCTTGCCGACATAGTTCGGGGCGATGCCCGATCCGGTGCAGGCTCCGCCGGATGTCGGATTTGACGAAGTCACATAGGGGTAGGTGCCGTGATCGACGTCGAGCAGGCACCCCTGGGCGCCTTCGAGCAGAACGGTTTTTCCCGCCTTGAGCTGGCGGTTGAGATAGAGCTGGGTATTGGTGATATAGGGATCGATGATCTTGTCGAATTCGGAGTGTTCACGCACCATCGCCTCGACGTCGAACTCCTCTTTTTCGTAAATGCTCCTGAACAGCTTGTTCTTTGCTGCAAGGTTCTCCCTGAGCTTCTCCTGAAGCACGTCCGGATTCAGAAGATCGACAACCCTAATGCCTTTGCGGGCAAACTTGTCCTCATAGCTCGGGCCGATGCCTCTGCCCGTCGTGCCGATTTTCTGGTCTCCCTGCGCATCCTCGTGGAGCGAATCGAGCCGTTTGTGGTAAGGCATGATGAGATGGGCGTTATGGCTGATGAACAGCCGCCCCTTTACATCGTAGCCAAGCTCCTCGACCTTCTTGATCTCCGCGAGCAGGGCGACGGGATCGATGACGACACCATTGCCGATAACGCAGACGCACCCTTCGTGAAAAATGCCGGAAGGGATAAGATGGAGCACGACCGATTTGTTGTCGAAACAGATGGTATGGCCGGCATTGGCGCCGCCCTGGTAGCGGACGACAATGTCATATTTTTCGGACAGGTAGTCAACAAGCTTTCCCTTTCCTTCATCGCCGAACTGCGTTCCGACAATGACGGTAGCATTACGGGCCGGCTTTGTGAATGTTTTTGATTCCACGTCGTTTATTTTATACCGATATAGTGTTCGAAATGAGCAAGAAGCTCGTTTTTCCCCTTCCCGGAAAAAGATGAATAATTTACAATAAATTCGGCTTTCGCCGAGAAACTTTCCACGGCTCTTCTTGCCAGATGGCGCTCTTTCTGGGTGAGCTTGTCGTCCTTGGTCATGATGATGCCGTAAGTTCTCTGGTGGTAGTCGAGAAAGGCCATCATCTCGCGGTCGGAAGGCATGGAGGGGTGACGCGCATCGACCAGCAGAAGCACGAGAGCAACCGAACGGCGTCTTTCGATATAGGCCGAGAGCAGCTTTCCCCAGTGGGCTTTCTCTTCATGGCCTACGGCCGCATAACCGTAGCCGGGCAGATCGACGAAATGGATCCGGTCGTTGATCGTGAAAAAATTGATCAGTCTTGTTTTGCCGGGAGTCGAGCTGGTTTTGGCAAGCCCCTTGACTCCGGTAAGGGAGTTCAGAAGGGATGATTTTCCGACGTTGGAGCGTCCGACAAAAACAATTTCCGGAAACGTCTCCTCTGGAAGACCTGAGGGATCTGCAATACTTTTGTAAAAAACGGCGCTTGTAATGTTCATTCAATGATTGGACAAAACGATCGGTCGCAGCCTTTCCCGGGCTTGAAAGGCAGCGGCAAAAAGGAAGCTAAAAAACCTTGCGTTAAAAACCCAAATGTTTAACTTTCGTGAGGTTTTCCGGAGACACCGGCATATCACTATACAGGGGCGCCATGGCATTACAGATCTACAACTCTCTCTCCCGGCAGAAGGAAACATTCGTACCGGTTCATCCCGGAGTGGTCGGCATGTACGTCTGCGGCCCCACCGTTTACGGGCATGCCCATCTCGGACATGCAAAAAGCTATGTATCGTTCGATGTCGTGGCCCGCTGGCTTCGCCACAGCGGATACCGGGTTCGGTATGTGCAGAACATTACCGATGTCGGCCACCTGACTGACGATGCCGACCAGGGTGAGGACAAGATCGCGCGCCAGGCCCTTCTGGAGAAAACCGACCCGATGGAGATAGCGCAGTACTATACCCGCAGCTTTTACGACGATATGGATCGGCTGGGGGTGGAACGCCCCAATATAGCGCCTGCAGCAACGGGACATATTCCGGAACAGATCGCCCTGATCGAGCAGCTGGTCGCATCCGGCCATGCCTACGAGGTCCAGGGAAACGTCTATTTCTCGGTTCGCTCCTTTCCCGAATACGGCCGCCTTTCCGGCAGAACCGATCAGGATGCCCTGCAGTCGGGCTCGAGGGTAGAGGTGAGAAGCGAAAAACGCCACCCGTCCGATTTCGCCCTCTGGAAAAAAGCCGGCGACGAGCATCTCATGAAGTGGCCGTCGCCCTGGGGAACGGGCTTTCCCGGCTGGCATGTGGAGTGTTCGGCCATGTCGATGAAATACCTCGGGGAAACCGTCGATATCCACGGCGGCGGCATGGAAAACAAGTTTCCGCACCACGACTGTGAAATCGCCCAGTCGGAAGCCGCTACCGGCAAGCCTTATGTGCGCTACTGGATGCACAACAACATGGTGACCGTGGGCGGCATCAAAATGGGCAAATCCCTGAAGAACTCGGTCAACCTCAAGGATCTGTTCCGCGATACCCGACCGATGGTCATCCGCTTTTTCATCCTGCAGTCGCACTACCGCTCGCCTCTCGATTTCTCGGAAACGGCAATCAGGGCATCCTCTTCGGGGCTCGAAAAGCTGCAGGATACCCGCAAAAGGCTGCTTGCTGCCGCGCCGGGAAGCGGCGGCTGCGATATCACAGCCTTCGCCGCAAGGTTCGCCGAAGCCATGGACGACGATTTCAACACGCCACTGGCGGTCTCGGTGCTTTTTGATTTTTCGAAAACCCTCAACGCCGCCCTCGATAAACCCGAGGGGCTCTCAGCGTCGGTAATAGCCGATGCGACGGCTTTTCTGGAGACCTTTGCGGGAACGGTTCTGGGCATCATGGATTCCGGCGGCGAAAAGAGCGCTCCGGCATCGGAACAGAGCGGGCTGGCGCTGGAAAAAACGGTCGCCATTCTGCTCGACATGCGGCTCGAAGCCAGAAAAAACAGGGACTTCGCCCTGAGCGACCGTATCAGGGACCGGCTGCTCGAAGCCGGCATCGAGGTGAAGGACACCAGGGAAGGCTCCAGCTGGTCGCTCAAATCCTGAGCTGAGGGCGCGCCTCTTACCCCCTACAGATACTCCTCGCCGTTCTCCCTCTTCAGCTGGTCGACAGCCTGGGGAACCTTGTGCGACTCCCCTTTGCCGCAGATCAGGAGAGCATCGCCGGTATCGACGACGATGAGGTCGTTTACCCCTATCAGGCAGACCGCTTTTCCCTTCGGCGTTCGGAGAAACACTCCGGAACTCTCCTCGCGCACCACGTCGAGCTCGCAGGCATCCCGGGTGCTCTCGATGCTGGAAGCGACTTTTGCCACCTCGTCCCAGTTGACGAGATCCGTCCATCCGAAATCTCCGGCGAGCATGAAAACCGGATCGGCTTTTTCCATAATCCCGTAATCGATCGAGACGGGATGCACCCAGCTGTAGACATCCTCGATAACCGCCTCCTCGTCAGCCGTGCCGAGAACGTCGCATATGGCGAGCAGGTCCCGGTAGAGCTCCGGCATGGAACGCCGGAACTCCCTGCAGATCGCATCGATATGCCAGATGAACACCCCGCTGTTCCAGAAAAAGTCCCTGCTTTCGAGAAACTGCACGGCTGTAGGATAGTCGGGTTTTTCTGCAAAGGTTTTCACCCGGAAAAGGCTGAAACCGGAGCTTCCCTCCGCACGATCGGCAACCTCGAGGCGCTCGGCAGTCTGGATGTAGCCGTAGTCGGTTTCCGGACTGGCCGGAACGACACCGATGGTGACGAGACCCGATTTCCACGAGGCCACCCGGATGGCCTCGTGGAGAAGACGCGAAAAGGCTCCGACATCCCGCACGAGATGATCCGTAGGGAGCACCACGCATATCGCATCGGGATCTCTTTTTTTGATATGTGCGGTAGCCAGAGCGATACAGAGCGCCGTATTGCGGGCGGATGGTTCGGCAATGATGTTTTCGGGACTGATTGCAAGGTCGGAGGCGACAAGACACTCCCGGCCCTCCCTGCTGGTGACGATCAGGGTGCGCTCAGGGGTGACTGCCCCGGCGATTCTCGCCAGGGTACGGGCAATCATGCTGCCCTCACCGAACAGGTCGAGGCACGCTGCCGGTTTTTTTCGCCTGTAGGCCGGCCAGAGCGCCCTGACCGGCCCTCCGGCCATGATGACGGCGTAAACAGGGATGTTCGGTGTTGTGTTCATGGCGGTACGGCTCAGGGATCTTCAGGATGATTCGCTTCTTAGCCATAACGCCCGGCGCCACATTCATCGTTCAGCCCTCCTCCGAATTGCATGGAGAGAGAACGGGTATTTGTCATTGCGCTTAAAAAGTCTTTTTTTCCAGTTACCAATACCGGTAATCAATAAACCGTTACGATGAAACGTCACACAGAGGAGCTCGAAGCGCTGAAGGAACTCTGCCTGCGGGAGAACATGGAGTTGAGCGCCCGGCAGTACGAACAGCTGGCCGGCTATGCCGTGCTTCTCGAACAGTGGAACAGAAAAATCAACCTCATCAGCCGGAAGGAGGACGCTCCGGTTATCGTCAAGCATATTTTTCACTCGCTGCTTATGGGGCTCTTTCACCCTTTCGGTGCAGGCGAAAAGGTGCTTGATCTGGGCACGGGCGGCGGATTGCCGGGAATTCCCCTGGCCATAGCCTGGCCTGAAACCCGGTTTCTGCTCGTCGATTCCACGGGAAAAAAAATAGCCGCATGCCAGGCCATGCTCAAAGAGCTCGGCGTCGGCAACGCCGTAGCGGTGCATTCGAGGGTGGAGGAGCTGAAAGGACTTTCTTTCGATACGGTGCTCAGCCGTCAGGTGGCGCAACTGGAACAGCTCTGCTCCTATGCCTGCCGTTTTCTGAAACCCGATGGTGTGCTGATATGCCTGAAAGGGGGAAACCTCGAGGAGGAAATCAGGACGGCACTCGATGCCCGGCTTGTCCATCATGGATTTCCCGCCCGTATCGAACATTTCCCGATAAGCGGATTCAGCCCGTTTTTTGCAGAAAAAGAGATAGTCATTGCCCGGAGGTAGCAAAACCGTCCGGACAATGACTATCAACTTTTTTATAGGCGGAGAGCGGGCTTCCGATTACTCTCCGGCGGAAGCGGGGGCTGCTGCAACTTCGGTTTTCTTCGAACCTTTGACACGTTTCGCGCGGTCCTGCTTGCCCGACTGCGGCTGCTTCAAAGGAGCCTCGGCATAATCAACCAGCTCGATGACGGCCATTTTCGCGGCATCGCCGAAACGGGGAGCGAGTTTGATGATGCGGGTATATCCCCCGTTACGATCGCCTATTTTGGAAACGATCTCTTCGAAAAGCATTTTCACGGCTTCCTTGTCGCGGATGCTTTTGAATATCTCGCGCTGGGCGTGAACGGTTCCCTTGCGGGCTTTCGTGATAATCTTCTCTACGACCTTTCTGGTCTCCTTGGCTTTCGCTTCCGTCGTTTCGATACGTTTGTAAACCAGCAGCTGGGTAGACAGATTGGACAGGGTTGCCTTTCTATGAGCTGCGGTTCTTCCGAGTTTTCTTGCCGGCTTGACTTTACGCATGACTGATTCCTGATCTCAAAAATTCAAAAATAATGCAGTTAATTAGTTACCCTTTCATCTGATACTTGGTAATATCCATACCAAACTTCAGATCGAACTTCTCGAGCTGCTCCTTGAGCTCCGTCAGGGATTTTTTGCCGAAGTTCTTGTAGTTGAGCAGTTCATCCTCCTTGCGTGAGACAAGGTCGCCGATGGTATCGATCTCGGCAAGACGGAGGCAGTTGTGTGAACGCACCGAAAGATCGAGATCCTCGATTTTGGTATTGAGCAGCTTGCGCATGTTCTCGAACTCGTCGTCCTGCTGCTTGTACTCCTCTTCGGTGAACTCCTCTTCAGTCGGCGAGAAGTTGGCGAAAAAGGTGACATGCTCATTGATGATCTTGCCGGCAAGACTGATGGAGTCGTCAGGCGTGATCGAACCGTCGGTTTCGACGTCGAGAATCATTTTCTCGTAATCGGTACGCTGGCCGACGCGGGTATTCTCTACCGTGAATTTCACGTTCCTGATGGGAGTGAAAATGGCGTCAATGGCAATGAAGCCGATCGGCATGCCGTCCGGCCGGTTCTCTTCGGAGGGAAGATAACCACGGCCTCTGCCGACGAAAACATCTATTTTCAGGGTCGAACCCTCGTTGACGGTGGCAATATGGAGGTCCTTGTTGAGCACCTCGAATTCGCCCTCCTGGGCGACAATATCTCCGGCAGTAAACTCTCTGGGGCCGACAAGCACAAGCGAAGTCTTGCAGTTTCTCTTGCAGCTTGAGCGAAACCGTACTTTTTTGAGGTTCAGCACGATCTCCGGGACATCCTCCCTGACACCATCTATTGTAGAGAATTCATGAAAGACACCCTCCACCTTGAGACCCGTAATTGCAGTTCCGGGAAGAGAAGCAAGCAGCACCCGGCGCATGACGTTACCGAGCGTCACCCCGTATCCTCTCTCGAGAGGCTGCGCAATGAACCGTCCGTAGCTGTCCGTATGTGTAGCTTCGTCAACCTCTATTTTAGCAGGCATCTGCATCTGGTATATCATAGTCATTTATACCTTGGGGTTCATTAAAATCACTTGGAGTATAACTCAACAACAAGCTGCTCGTTAAATGGCTCCTGAATATCTTCACGTTCGGGAACACTCAGAAAAACGGCTTTCTGGTTAGCCTTGTCCACCTGGACCCAGGAAGGAAAACGCGATTCCGGAGCTTTGCCGAGAGAATCGGTAACCGCGCCCATGTTGCGGCTTTTCTGGCGGAACTCGATCAGGTCGCCCGGAGCCACCAGATAGGAAGGAATATTGACTTTCTTTCCGTTGATGAGCAGATGGCCATGCGATACGAGCTGACGTGCGGCTGCGCGTGAAGCGGCAAAACCGGAACGGTAGACCACGTTATCGAATCGTCTTTCAAGAAGCTTGACAAGGTTATCGCCGGTAACGCCTCTCTGGGCTACAGCCTTCTTGTAGTAGTTTCTGAACTGCTTTTCAAGAATACCGTACAGGTATTTCATTTTCTGCTTCTCTCTGAGCTGCAGCGCATACTCCGAAACCTTTCCTTTTCTGGACTGTCCGTGCTGACCAGGAGCGAAGGGCCTTCTTTCAAGATATTTTTCAGCTTTCGGCGAAAGCGCAATACCTAACCTGCGGGATACTTTTGTTATTGAGCCTCTAAATCTTGCCATATCAATTGCTTCATTGAAATTCTATGAATAAATAAAATCAGACCCTTCTGCGTTTGGGAGGTCTGCAGCCGTTGTGAGGCAACGGTGTGATATCCTTGATGGAGCGGACTTCGAGGCCGGCTCCCTGCAACGCCCTGATGGCAGCATCTCTTCCTGCACCCGGCCCCTTGATGAAGACCTGTACATTTCTCATGCCGAGATCGAACGCCTCTTTTGCGGCGGCTTCCGATGTCACCTGCGATGCGTAAGGGGTATTCTTTTTAGAACCCCTGAAACCGTTCTTGCCGGCGCTTGACCAGGAGACCGTATTGCCCAGCACGTCGGTAATCGTCACCATGATATTGTTGAACGATGCCTTGATATGGACGACGCCTTCCGGGGTAACCTTTACTTTTTTCTTTTTCCTGCTTACTGTTGCCATGAGCTTACACTCTTATAGTATCAATGTTGATGTATTGCTGCTACTACTTCTTCGTCGCCTTCTTCTTGCCTGCGACAGTCTTGCGCTTGCCTTTTCTGGTTCTGGCATTGGTCTGCGTCCGCTGTCCGCGCACGGGAAGCGATCTCCGGTGGCGAAGCCCCCTGTAACAGCCGATATCCATCAACCGTTTGATTGCAAGCTGCTGCTCGCCTCGGGCCTGACCCTCAACCTTGTAATCCTCGGCAATAATCTCTCTTATTGCATGCGCCTCTTCGTCGTTCAGCTCGGAAATCTTCCTTTCGGGAGCAATACCCGCCCTCTGCAGAATACTTTCGGCAGAAGTTCTTCCGATACCATAAACATGCGTTAAAGCAATGACCGCGTGTTTGTTCAGCGGCAAATTTACCCCAGCTATCCTCATATGCTCTTTGTAGTTCTATTGATTATTTCTGAAGATCAACCCTGGCGCTGCTTATGGCTCGGATTAACTTTGCAGATCACGAAACGCTTTCCTTTACGTTTGATGATACGGCAGTGTTCACAACGCTTTTTGATGGAAGAATATATTTTCATATTTGACCCCGCATGCAATAATTAACTCGTCTGTCTATCGAAAAATCTGAAAGGCTTGTAATGTAAAAAAAATAGTCCAAACTATCAACAGATGATTGTTGATTTTTCATCCCTTATTTATACCGGTAGGTAATGCGGCCTTTGCTGATGTCGTAGGGTGATATCTGTACTTTAACCTTGTCGCCCGGCAGGATCCTGATGTAGTGCATCCTTATCTTTCCCGACACATGCGCAAGAACCTCAAGCCCGTTTTCAAGCTTTACCTTGAACTGGGCATTGGGAAGCGCATCCACGATCACGCCTTCAATCTCGATTGCTTCTTCTTTGGCCAACAGTATACTCCTTTGAGTTCAATGATTGTTCGAGAGCCGTCAGGACAAGTTCTTTTCAAGTAACGAGCGCGTCAGCACCTCGGCTTTTCCAGCCCTGACGATAACCGTATGCTCGAAATGCGCCGACGGTTTCCCGTCTTCGGTAACGGCAACCCATCCTCCCCGTTTGCTGACCGCCCTGCGGGAACGCCCCATGGCGATCATCGGTTCGATGGCAAGCGCCATTCCCGTCCTCAGCTTCACGCCGGTATTGCGTTTGCCGTAATTGGGAACGGCCGGATCCTCGTGAAGTTCGCTGCCGATTCCATGACCCACCATATTTTCGATAACACTGAAACCGAACGAGCGTGCATGAGTTTCGACTGCCGCTGAAATATCGTGCAGCCGGTTGCCTTCGACGGCCTGCGCTATGCCCAGCTCGAGAGACTCCCTGGTCACATCGACGAGAAGCTGCACCTTTTCGTCAATGGTGCCGAGCACGAATGTCCTGGCTGCGTCGCCATGGTAGCCGCCTTTGTACACTCCGCAATCGACCGAAACGATGTCCCCTTCGCGAACGATGCGCTTGGCGCTTGGTACGCCGTGCACAACCTCTTCATTGATGGAGACACAGAGCGTTGCCGGATAGGGGGTCACGTCGGGATCCCCTTTCGGAGCGTAATTCAGAAAGCTCGGTACCGCCTGATGATCCCTTATGAACGCTTCAGCCATCCGGTCGAGCTGCATGGTCGTCATTCCCGGCCTGATCTCCTCTTCGAGCAGATCGAGAACCATTGCCGTCAAGGCCCCTGACTCCCGCATAAGCTCGATTTCACGCTCGCTTTTTATGGTGATCATAAAGCGTTTCCCTTAGGGCCTGCGGCCCCTTGTTTTACCCGACTTCATGAATCCGTCGTAGTGGCGCATGAGCAGATGGCTTTCGACCTGCTGCAGGGTATCGAGCCCGACACCGACAATGATAAGCAGACTTGTTCCTCCGAAGAACTGCGCGAAACCCGGAGTCACATTGGCGAACTTGGTGAGAAAGGTCGGCAGGACGGCGATGATCGCCAGCGAAATCGCCCCCGGAAGGGTTATGCGCGTAAGAATGTGGTCGATGAAATCCGCAGTGCTTTTGCCGGGCCGTACACCGGGAATGAAACCTCCCTGACGGCGCATGGTATCGGCTACCTCTTTGGGATTGAAGGCGATCGCGGTATAGAAATAGGTGAAGAAAACGATCATGGTGCCGAATATCAGCGCATACCACCAGGAATCGTAGGCCAATGCTCCCGAGAGGCTCTGCATCACCTCGTTTTCAGGAAAGAAGGAGAGAAAGGTTCCGGGAAGGAACATGATCGACTGGGCGAAAATGATGGGCATGACGCCGGCGGTATTGATGCGCATGGGAATGTACTGGGTGCTTCCGCCATACACTTTCCTGCCGACGACGCGTTTGGCGTGCTGAACGGGAATCCTGCGGGTGCCGACGGTCAGGACGACCACAAAGGCCACAATCGCCACCATCATGGCGATGATGATGATCTCGACGATCCAGTTCTTGCTGCCCAGCGAAACCGACCGGAACTCCGCCACCAGCGACTGGGGAAAGCGGGCGAGAATACCGATCATGATGATGAGCGAAATGCCGTTGCCTATACCCCGCTCGGTAATGCGCTCGCCGAGCCACATGACGAACACCGTCGAGGCGGTGAGCATGATAACGGCCGTAACGGTGAAAAACCATCCCGGATCGGGAACCACGGCCGTTCCGAACGAAGCCGGACTGGCAAGGCTCACGCTCACCCCCCAAGCCTGAAGAGCCGCGATAAGCACGGTTCCGTACCTGGTCATCTGGTTGATCCGCTGACGACCCTCTTCACCCTCTTTTTGCAGCTTCTGCACATAGGGCGTTACCGCACCAAGCAGCTGAACGATGATGGAGGCTGAAATGTAGGGCATGATACCGAGAGAGAAAATCGAAGCCCTTGCAAACGCGCCTCCGACAAACAGGTCGAAAAGCCCGAAAAGGTCATTCGAGTGAGCCGGAGATGCGCCTGCTACGGCAGACGCATCGACGCCCGGTATCGTAATGTGGGAACCAAGCCTGTAGATGAACAGGAGAAGTAGGGTATAGAGTATCCGCTGCCGAAGCTCAGGGATTTTATTGATGTTGCGTATACTTTCGGTAAGCTTCATAACGGCTCAGGCGATATTCAGGACTTTGCTGATTTCTTGACTCTCTTGACAAGCGGAGCTTTTGGTTTCAAGAGAGCTTCCTCAACCGTGAGATCCACAATTTTCGAAGCCTCTTCAAGGGTACGGTAGGCTTTGGTAACCGAGCCGCCCGCCTTCTGGATCTTTTCCTCGGCACTCTTGCTGAAGAAGTGCGCGGTTATCTTCACCGGTCTGGTGAGTTCGCCGTTGCCGAGAATCTTGAAATAATCCGCATAACTCGCATTGCACAGCGCCTTGAGATCGAGTACGGAGATTTCCGTTCCGTCAATCAGGCCTTCCTCTATCCAGGCTTCGATCTGGGAGACATTGAGCGTCCTGACCGATTTTCTGTTTGGAGGGGTAAAGCCGAACTTCGGAAGTCTGCGGTAAACCGGAATCTGACCGCCTTCATTGATCGGCCTCTGATAGCCGCTTCTCGACTGCTGGCCTTTGTTACCCTTGCCGGCAGTGGTACCGTTACCGGAACCCTGTCCGCGACCAACACGTTTTCTGTTTTTTACCGCGCCTTTTGCAGGACGGAGTGAACTTAAATCCATGATCTCAATTCCCTACTTGCTATTAGTAAAATCTTAAAGCTCTTCAACCTTGACAAGATGCTGCACAACCCTGATCTGACCGCGCAGGCAAGGATTGTCCTGCCGCTCAACGCTGTAGTTCGGACGGCCGAGACCGAGCGCCTTGATCGTCTCTTTCTGTTTTTTCGTACACCCGATCACGCTGCGAACCTGGGTTATCCGTAATGTTTTATCACTCATGTCTCTACTTTCTTCTTTTTAGCTTTCAAAAACCTCTTTAAGGCTCTTCGACCGCCTTTCGGCGACATCCATGGCATCGGACATGCTTTGTAATCCCTTGATCGCGGCCTTGACGACGTTGTGCGGGTTTGAAGAACCGAGCGACTTGGTAAGCACGTCGTGAATGCCTGCCATTTCGAGCACAGCTCTCACGGCGCCACCGGCAATCAGTCCCGTACCGGGGGTCGCAGGCTTCATGAGCACTTTGGCCGAACCGTACTTGGCGATAACCTGATGCGGAATGGTTCCCTTGATGATCGGAACCCTGATGACGTTTTTCTTTCCGTCCTCCACACCCTTTGCGATAGCGTCCTGAACCTCGTTGGCTTTGCCGAGACCGTAGCCGACATGGCCCTCCTTGTCTCCGACAACGACAATAGCGTTGAATCCGAACCGTTTACCGCCTTTTACAACCTTTGCCGTTCTGTTGATGTGAACCAGCTTTTCCTTCAGATTCAACTCTCCGGGCCTGATATTCTTAGCAGATATTTTCGACATGTAACTTTCTCTATTGAAAGGTTTTTAAAAGACAAGACCGGCTTCCCGCGCACCATCGGCCAAAGCCTTCACCCTGCCGTGATAGCGGAATCCGTTTCTGTCGAATACGACGTTCGTTATCCCCCTGGCCCCTGCCTTTTCGCCAATCTGCATACCAACAAGACGGCAAACCTCGGTTTTCGTGCCTTCAAGAGCCTTGTTTTCCTTTGACATGCTCGATACGGACAAAATGGTCTTGCCGTTATCGTCGTCAATCAGCTGCGCATAGACCTGCGACAGGCTGCGGTAAACGCAAAGTCTCGGTTTCGACTCGGTGCCATGGACCTGTGCCCTGCTTCTGTCCTTGATTTTCTGCCTGCGAGAGGCCTTATCGATTTGACTCATTCTCTTCAACCCTAAAAATGTTATTGCCTGACTGTTACAGCTTTCTTTCCGGCTATTACTTGCCGGCCGCCTTGCCTTCCTTGCGGCGGATTACCTCACCTTCGTATTTGATGCCCTTGCCGCGGTAGGGTTCAGGCTTCCTGAACGAACGGATCTTGGAGGCGACCTGACCGACAAGAGCCTTGTCTATGCCGCTGATAAGAATGGTCGTCTGATCGGGAACCTCGATCTGGATACCTTCGGGAGCCTTGAAATAGATCATGTGCGAATAGCCGAGAGTAAGGGCCAGCAGATCGTTTTTCATTTCGGCACGGTAACCGACACCGGCAATTTCGAGTTTTCTGGTAAATCCTTTCGTGACGCCCTCAACCATGTTGCTGATAAGCATCCGGTAAAGACCGTGCATCGCCCTTGATTTCTTGGTGTCATCGACTCTCTGCACCGTAACAACGCCGTTCTCTTCCTGCACGTTGACCTGCGGGGTCAGCTCCTGCTCAAGGGCGCCTTTGGGTCCGCTCACCTTGACGCTCGCGTCACTGATCTCTATCCTGGCCTGACCAGCCAGGGGAATCGGCATTTTTCCTATTCTTGACATGATATTCTTGTACGCTTTGGCTTATGAATTAATAGATGCGGAAGAGGATTTCACCACCTACGCCCTTCTCACGGGCCTCTTTATCGGTAATGATACCCTTCGACGACGAAAGAATATAGAGTCCGAGGCCGCCAAGGTATTTCCTGATATCCTTTCCCTGGTACACCCTTCTTCCGGGCTTGCTTACCCTGGTGATCTCACGGATAGCCGGCTCGCCTGCCGCCGAATATTTCAGCTCGACACGGATAAACGGAAACTGCTCGGTAGTGATGACCGTAAAGTTTTTTATGTACCCTTTTTCCACAAGCAGTTGAGAGATATTCTCCCTGAGCTTCGAATACGGAATATCGGTAGTCTTGTTTTTTGCTCTCCCCGCGTTTCTGATGCGGGTGATATAATCTGCAATAGAATCCGTTACAGGCATAGCTAACGTTGGTTACTTTCAAAAATGAACAAATATCTCTCTGTTGTCTGTAATGCTGAACAACTTACCAGCTTGCCTTCCTGACGCCCGGAATCTTTCCTTCGAGGGCAAGCTTGCGGAACATCTGGCGGCAAAGCCCGAATTTTTCGTAAACACCTCTTCCACGGCCTGTAAGGACACAGCGGGTTCTGACCCTTGTTGCAGAACTGTCTCTCGGCAGCTTGCGGAGTGCTTCGTAATCACCGGCTTTAAGCAGCTCCTCACGCTTTGCAGCATATTTCTCTACAAGCTTTTTCCTTTTTTCATTCCGTGCAATAACGCTTTTCTTGGCCATCTCGGGTTTCCTGAATAAGTTAGTTGTTCTTCTTTTTGAACGGCATACCAAGCTCCGAAAGCAGTACATACGCCTCTTCATCGGTTGCTGCAGACGTCACGAACGTAACGTCCATACCTGAAATCCTCGGTACTTTATCGATATCGATTTCAGGGAAAATGATCTGCTCCCTGATACCGGTGGTATAGTTGCCGCGTCCATCGAAACTGGTATCGTTCAGCCCGCGGAAATCACGGATTCTCGGAACGGCAAGACTGACAAAACGGTCTAAAAACTCGTACATGGTCTTTCTGCGGAGCGTCACCCGGCAACCGATGGCCTGGTTCTCGCGCAGCTTGAAATTCGAAATGGCTTTTCTCGACTTGCGGATCTGCGGCCGCTGACCGGTGATCTGGGCAAGTTCCGCCATGGCGGTCTCGAGCAGTTTCGGCTCGGCTGCAGCCTCTCCGATACCGATATTGATGGCGATCTTCTGCAGTTTCGGCACCATCATGATATTCTTGTACTGGAACCGCTCCATGAGCTTGGGAACAACGTTTTCCCTGTAGAATGTTTCGAGGCGGGCTTCGACGGTTTCGACGGATGCGTTTTCTTTGTTTTTCGTCATTATTTTCTTTCAGTTACCGGGATGGTCTTGGTCATCCTTTCTTATAAAATACAGATACTTTTTAGCTCTTCTTCACATTTGAAGCATGAATCGGGAACTCCCTCTCGATAATCGAACCCTGCGGGTGGCTCTGGGTCGGCTTCATGTGGCGTTTTCTGATGTTGACGCCCTCGACGATAACCCGGCATTTCTGCGGATATACCTTGAGTATCTTTCCAGCCTTGCCCTTATCGTTACCGCTGATGACAACGACGTTGTCGTCTTTCCTGACATGCAGCTTCACGTTATGCAGCTTTGCCTTTCTATTGATCCCTGTTTTCATTTTTCACTGATATGATAGTATTCATAAAATCCTGAGCGGGAGACGAGACTCGAACTCGCGACCAACAGCTTGGAAGGCTGTGACTCTACCAACTGAGTTACTCCCGCTTGAAGCTTTCACAGAACTTCAGGCGCCAAAGATACGATTTTCATATATTTTCTGTCGCGTAATTCTCTGGCAACAGGCCCGAAAATTCGCGTACCTCTCGGTTCCCCCTGTGCGTTGAGCAGTACGACGGCGTTCTCATCGAATCTGATGTAGGAACCGTCCTTTCTTCTCTGCTCTTTGACGCAGCGGACAACAACCGCCTTGCAGACATCTTTTTTCTTGACAACACCGCCCGGCACAGCCGCCTTCACCGATACGATGACCTGGTCACCCAGTCCGGCATAACGCCTTCCGGTACCGCCGAACACATGGATACAACGAACTTTTTTCGCTCCGCTGTTATCTGCAACAACCAGATTAGTTTCTTTCTGGATCATCCTGTTTCAAACTTTTTAATGTATAAAGAATCCCTTCTTACCTGGCCTTCTCGATGATTTCGACGAGACGGCAGCTTTTCCGTTTGCTCAGCGGTCTGCATTCGACGACCTTGACCAGATCACCGATACCGGCTTCATTGTTCTCGTCATGTGCCATCAGCCTGGTCGTCTTCTTGAAGTACTTCTTGTAGACCGGATGCTGAACCCTGCGCTCTACAGCAACAACGATTGCCTTGTCCATCTTGTCGCTGATTACCTTTCCCTGCCAGCTCTTCTTGCGTCCCCTTGCTGCAGCCTTCTGTTCCAGGGCGGCAGCGCCTGTTTTGTTTTCTTCCATGTATCGTAAACCGTTTGTTGTTGCCTTGTTCAGTTCTGCCCGGGTTCTGCAGCGTTGAGTTTATGGAGCTGTGTTTTCATGCGGGCGATATCGCGCCGTGAATTGCGGAACACCATCGGGTTCTGCGGC